>OIYG01001214.1_pt1 | contig 20282 bp, 18 predicted proteins | sample 1587861 | NCBI WGS metagenome assembly OIYG01 (sample SAMN03283272) | human gut metagenome | biome: human-associated habitat; material: feces | host: Homo sapiens | place: Peru | collected 2012 | reverse complement strand
GCTGTCCAGCCTTAAGTTTTAACACTTAGGTTTTTGGACAGCCTCTATTTAGAACTTGAATTTGTTGATGTTAAGGTCAATTGAACATTCGTTTTCTTTTTCAACAAACATCAACATATATAAAGGTAAATATAAGATATCATTTTCAAATGAAACGTTTTCTTTAGAGAAGACGACGGCTTTGGCTTTATATATCTCTTTAATGTTGTTGATGGCGCTATGTCTTTGGTATGCTTTACCGCTTTTAATTTCCAACAAAACCACACCTTTCTCATCTTCAAAAAGAAAGTCAATTTCACCATATTTCTTACTATTGTAGTAATATAAATCAATTCCTTTGTTTGTGAGCTCTTGGGCAACAACATTCTCATAAATTGAGCCAGCATTTATGTCTTTATCATTATTAAGAATCATTAATTTACAGTTTTTACCATACAAGGTTGTTAAGATACCTATGTCAGATAAAAACACTTTCATTAATGAACTTTTCTCATTTAATTTAAGTGGACTCTTTGGTTCTGTAACATTAAAAGTAGGCAAAGCGACTCCAGCTTTATAAAGCCACACAAAACTATCGCTTACTCTTTCATATCTAAGATTTTTGTCTATGTCTGCGATATTAAAACGCTTATTGCTATTATTTAATTCAGCAGGGATCAAATCATAAATATTAGAAATAATTAATTTCTTATCTTCTGATTCGTACTTAGTGAAATCAACTTTATATTGTTCAACTATATTGTTGTGAATATCAATAACATCATCTATGTTATTGGTTTTTAAGTATGCATCTACTGCAGCAGGCATACCTCCAATAATCATATAAAGATTAAAAAGATTCATCATTCTTTCATGAATATAAGAATCTACTTCTTTTCGATTTGTGTATGCATCCCTTAAAGTGTCTATGATTTCATCTTGGATATTGAATAATTGTAGGAATTCTTTAAAAGAAAGAGGATACATTCTTATTGTCTTTAAGTATCCAACTGGAGCTGATTTTAAACCGCAAATTTCTACTCCTAATAAACTACCAGATAAAATATATTTAAATCTTCCATCATCGACTAAAAATTTAATACTTGTTAGTATATCTTTATATACTTGAATTTCATCAAAAAAGAATATTGTCTTATTAGGAACAATTTTCTTTTCGGTAGCTAAGGATAATTTTAAAATTAAATCATCAACATCGTTAGCGTTTCTTAAAATATCAGCAACTTTCTCATTTTCAATTAGATTAAATTCTATAAAAGTGTATTCTGAATTCTCTAAGCATTGTCTAATGATGAAGGTCTTGCCAACTTGTCTTGCGCCATCTATTAAAAGGGCACGTTTATCGTTTGAAATCCATTCATTAATTTCTTTTTCTACATCTCTTTTTAGCATATTACGTTTTCCAATGTTATTTTACCTTGTTTATGTACGTTTTCCAATATAAAATAGGTCTTTTTTTTGTACGTTTTTCTAGAGACTTGGGTAAAAGAAAAGCTCCTGTTTTAGGAGCTTTGAATTCTTATGCCTTGTGATCGCAACCTAGAACATCAGTAATCTTGTGCTTAACAAGTTCCTTGATGTTGTTTCTAGCTGGCTTTAAGTATTCTCTTGGGTCAAACTTTTCAGGGTGTTCATCGAAGAACTTTCTGATTGTACCTGTCATAGCAAGTCTTAAGTCTGAGTCGATGTTGATCTTACATACAGCCATCTTAGCAGCTTCTCTTAATTGAGATTCAGGGATACCAACAGCATCTGGCATCTTACCACCGTGTTCATTGATCATCTTAACGTATTCTTGAGGAACACTTGAAGAACCATGAAGAACGATTGGGAATCCAGGAAGTCTCTTTTGAACTTCTTCAAGGATATCAAATCTTAGAGGTGGAGGTACTAGAACGCCTTCTTCATTTCTTGTACATTGTTCAGGAGTGAACTTGTAAGCACCATGAGAAGTACCGATAGCGATTGCTAGTGAGTCACAACCAGTTTCCTTAACGAATCTTTCAACGTCTTCTGGACGAGTGTAAGAAGAATCAGCAGCATCAACCTTAACTTCATCTTCAACACCAGCTAATGTACCAAGCTCAGCTTCAACTACAACACCATGAGCATGTGCGTATTCTACAACCTTCTTAGTAAGTTCAATATTTTCTTCTAGAGATTTGCTAGAAGCATCAATCATAACAGATGTGAAACCATCATCAACACATTCTTTACATGTTTCGAATGAATCACCATGGTCTAAGTGTAAAGCAATTGGAAGACCTGTTTCAATTACAGCTGCTTCAACTAATTTAACTAAGTAAGTTCTGTTAGCGTAAGCTCTAGCTCCCTTTGAAACTTGTAGAATTACTGGTGCGTTGCATTCCTTTGCAGCTTCAGTAATACCTTGGATAATTTCCATGTTGTTTACGTTGAAAGCACCGATAGCGTAACCGCCTTCGTAAGCTTTCTCAAACATTTCTTTAGTAGTAACTAATGGCATATTTTTTCTCCTTCTTATTTACCTCCATAATTATATACCAAAGAATTCAACTTAATAAATAAAATGAGTTATAATATACCACATGAGTTTAATAGAAGTAAAAAATCTAGATTTTTCCTATAACGAAACAAAGAAAGTTATTAAAAATATTTCCTTTGATATCAAAAAAGGAGACTATGTTACTATCATTGGTCACAATGGTAGCGGTAAATCTACTCTTGCTAGATTATTAATTGGATTATTAGAAGCTAAGAGTGGATCTATCAAAATTGATGGTCTTGAACTAAATGAAGAGAATGTTTACAAGATAAGAGAAAAGATTGGAATTGTTTTCCAAAACCCTGATAACCAATTTATTGGATCAACTGTAAGAGATGATATTGCCTTTGGACTTGAGAATCATATGATTCCTCAAGGTGACATGGATGATATTATCAATAAATATGCTAAGGAAGTAGGGCTTGAGGAATTCTTAGATAAAGAACCTACTGCCCTATCTGGCGGTCAGAAACAAAGAGTGGCTATTGCTGGTGTCTTGGCAATGAATCCTGACATTATCATTTTTGATGAAGCTACTTCGATGTTAGATCCAAGAGGTAAAAAAGATATTAAAGATATTATGCGCAAATTACATGGTGATGGTTCTTTTACTATCATTTCAATTACTCATGATATTGAAGAAGTATTACAATCTAGCGATTGTATTGTCTTGAATCAAGGTGAAATCTTTATGCATGATAAGCCAAGTGAAGTATTTAAGCATGCTGATGAATTAAGAAAAATTGAACTTGATATTCCTTTTAATTTAAAGCTTAAGGAAGCTCTTAAGAAAGAACATATTAAATTAAAGGGTAGTGAAATAGATGAAATGGTGGAAGAATTATGGCGATTACATTCAAATCATTAAGTTATATCTATGATGAGGGTATGCCTTATGCTCACCATGCCCTAAAAGATATAAATTTAAATATTGAACAAGGCAAGATTACAGCTATCATTGGTAAAACAGGTAGTGGTAAGTCTACTTTAGTTGAGCATCTAAACGCTTTATTAGTGCCTAGTAGTGGTTCTTTAGAGATTGAAGATACCATTATCTTGCCTGGTAAGAAAAATAAGGGGTTAAAGGCCTTAAGAAAGAAAGTTGGCCTTGTTTTCCAATTCTCTGAATATCAATTGTTTGAAGAAACAATTCTAAAAGATGTTGCCTTTGGTCCTAAGAATTATGGTACTAGTGAACAAGAAGCTATTGCTAAGGCTAAATTAGCATTAAAGATGGTTGGTATTGATGAAAGTTATTATGAAACTTCACCATTTGACTTATCAGGTGGTCAAAAAAGAAGAATCGCTATTGCAGGTATTCTAGCTCTAGAACCAAAAATCATTGTCTTAGATGAGCCTACTGCAGGACTTGATCCTAAGGGAAGTCAGGAGATGATTGATTTATTTGTTAAGTTGAATAAGAAGGCTGGCATTACGGTTATTTTAGTTACTCATGATAATGAGATTGTCTATAACTATGCTGATAATACGGTTTTGATGGCTGATGGTGAGGTTAAATATAGTGGTAACACCTTAGAATTATTTAATGATAAAGAAAAGGTTAAAGAATTTAATATTCTAGAACCTAAGATTTTAAATGTTAAGAATGCCTTAAATGACAAGGGATTTAAGGTACCATCAAATGTGCGTACAATTGATGAGTTGGCAAAATATTTATCAAAGGAGCTTAAAAGATGAACAATTTAGTATTTGGTAAATATATTCCGGTTAATTCAATTATTCATAAACTTGACCCTCGTGCCAAGATAGCTGCGATGTTTGCGATGATTATCGCCATCTTTGTGCCTGATTCATGGCTTGTATATGGAGTACTAGGAGCAGTTATTTTAATTGTTGTTTTCTTAGCTAAAGTTAAATTGAGTTTAGTGCTTAAGACCTTAAAATCAACAATGTTTATGATGTTATTCCTGTTGATAATCAATTGTCTAACAATTAAAACGGGATCTGAATTATTAACGATTGGTAGCTTTGTTTTATATAGTGATGCCATCTTTAATACCTTATATATTGTAGTAAGACTATTATTGATGATTATGGTAACCACTACTTTAACCGCTACTACCAAGCCTTTAGATTTAACACTTGGGATTGAATCGTTATTGTCACCATTAAGAGTGTTCCACTTTCCATATCATGAAGTGGCTATGATGATTTCGATTGCCCTACGTTTTATTCCTACTATTATTGAAGAAACAATGCGCATCATGAATTCACAAAAGTCTCGTGGTGTTGACTTTGATGAGGGCAAACTAAAAGAAAAGATTAATGCGATTTTATCTTTGATAATTCCATTATTTACTGTAGCTTTCCAAAGAGCTTATGAATTAGCTGATGCGATGGAAGCTAGAGGTTATGTTCCTGATAAAGAAAGAACTCGTTATCATGTCTTGAAGATAAATGCTAGAGATATTATCTTTATTATCTTAGCTAATATTTGTCTTGTCTTTTCTATTGCCTCAAGATTCATCTTATGAGATATAAGGTAACTTTAGCCTATAATGGCAATAATTATGTAGGATTTCAATCACAACCCAATGGTCCTACAATTCAAGATAATATTGAAAAAGCTTTAAAGGAAATATTCCATGAGGATATTAGAATTATTATGGCATCAAGAACAGATGCTAAGGTTCATGCTTATGGTCAAGTATTTCATTTCGATAATGACAAGGAAATGGATCCTTATAGACTAAAAGGGGCTTTAAATTCTTTAACTAACAAGGACATTCATGTTATTAAGGCGGAAGTGGTTTCTCAGAACTTTCATGCTCGTTTTAATGTAAAGAATAAGACCTATAAATATTTAATTAACATCGGTGAATACGATGTTTTCTTGGATGGTTTCGCTTATCAATGTCATTACAAATTAGATTTAGATTTGATGAAAGAGGGTGCTAAGTTATATTTGGGCACTCATGATTTCTCAAGTTTTAATACAACTCCTTATGAAGATAAGGTAGATCAAACTCGTACTATTACTGAATTCAAGATAACTAGGAAGAAAGACTTATTGACAATCACAGTAACTGGTGATGGTTTTCTTAAGAATATGGTAAGAATCATGGTTGGTACTTTGATTGATTTGGGTAGGGGTAAAAAGACTTTAGCGGATATTGAAAATATGCTGGCTGTGCCAAATAAAAAAGCTGTCAGATATAACATAACTGGCAGCGGTCTTTACTTATATAAGATAAGATATTGATCCTTTATGATTTTCATATTCAACTTCTACAATAGCTCCATTGATGATGGTGAAATGAGGATGGGTATGTCCAATGTCCATTTCACTGATAAATGGAATGTTTTCTAGCACTTTTGAATATGCTTGTTTATAACTTGTGATGTACTTATTATAGGCAATACTTTCAAAGGCTACTCTTCCAAATAAGACAGCTTTTGTATATTTAAAATAGCCTGCTAATTTAAATTGTAATAAGGTTAAATATACATCAAATGCTGACAGAGAGAAGATGTCAAAGTACCAAATAATACCATCATCCTTATATTTTTCAATAAATTCATTTACATGGTCATATGGTGTACCTATTATTTTAGCTAGACAATCTAGACATCCTCCAATGATTCTTCCTTTAGTTTTAAAATTCTTCTCACTCTCATATCTAACTGGTAAATAATTATCGTTATCATTTATATAATCAATAAACGGTTGATATGTTTCATAACTTTCTTGTTTAGATAGCTTACCATATAAATATTCATAAGCGATTAAATCATCCTTATTTCCTACAAAAGATTTAGCGTTACATGAATATAGGGTAGCTATATCTAACATGGTAGTTACAACAAATAAAAGGTTAGTAGGATCACTTGCTCCTAGATACCACTTAGGATTGTTTTTAATTTTTTCATAGTCAATATAAGGCAACGTCTCAAGTTGACCATCACCACCTGCTGCGCAAATTATAGCTTTAATATCTTTGTTGGATACTAATGAATTTAATTCCTTAGCTCTAATAATGGGTGTATTGGCAACTAATGCGTTGTTTCTCACTGATGCTGTTTCGAATATTTTGTTTTGTCTAGATAAAAAACTTAATGATTTTTCGTATTCTTCAATATCATCACCAACGCCAGCACTTAGGGCACAAATGCCAATAGTGTCATCTTTTTTTAAATAATTTGGATATATCATACTCAAAATTATATAATTTATTTAACGATTTAATGGAGAAAAATAAATATGAAGTATGTGATGGCTCTTGACCAAGGGACTACTAGTTCTCGCTGTATCATTTTTGATAAGTTGGGGAATATGGTTTCTGTGGCTCAAAAGGAATTTACTCAATACTATCCTCATCCTGCTTGGGTAGAACATGATGGTAAAGAAATTTTTAGTTCAATTTTAGAAGTAGCAAGACTGGCTTTAAAACACGGAAGAATTAATCCAAGTGATGTGGCTAGTATCGGTATTACTAATCAAAGAGAAACAACTTTGATATGGGATAAAGCAACGGGGGAACCTGTTTATAACGCGATTGTGTGGCAGTGCCGTAGAACTAGTGATATCATCGATGATCTAGTAGAAAAAGGCTATAGCGATATGATTAAGGAGAAAACAGGATTAGTACCTGATGCTTATTTCTCTGGTAGTAAGATTAAGTGGATTTTAGATAATGTAGAAGGGGTAAGAGATAGGGCTAACAAAGGTGAACTATATTTTGGTACTATTGATACTTGGTTAATTTATAATCTAACAGGTGGTAAGGTACATGTTACCGACTATACTAACGCTTCTAGAACAATGTTGTTTAATATTAATACATTAGAGTGGGATAAAGAATTATTAGAGTTATTAGATATTCCAGAGTCTTTATTGCCTGATGTTAAACCATCTAGTTATGTCTATGGTGAGACTGTTCCTGAGATGTTTAAGGCACCAATTAAGATAAGTGGGGCAGCAGGTGATCAACAATGTGCTTTATTTGGACAATGCTGTTTTAATAAGGGTGAAATGAAAAATACCTATGGTACTGGTTGTTTCTTACTTATGAATACCGGTACTGATTTGGTTAGGTCAAATAATGGTTTGGTAACTACTATTGCGGCTAGTGCTAATGGTAAGATTCAATATGCCCTAGAGGGTTCTATCTTTATTGGTGGCGCTGTTATTCAGTGGTTAAGAGATGAATTAAAGATAATTAATTTTGCTAGAGAGAGTGAAGTTTTGGCAAGTGAAGTAAGTGATACTGAAGGTGCTTATGTTGTTCTCGCTTTTACAGGACTTGGTGCTCCATATTGGTCACAACATGCTAGGGGTACAATTGTAGGTATTACTCGTGGTTTTAATAAGAATCATTTGGTTAGAGCTACTTTAGAATCTATAGCTTATGAAACATATGATATTGTCAAGGCTATGGAAGAGGATGCTGGTGTAGTGGTTAGAGAGCTTAAGGTTGATGGTGGTGCTAGTGCTAATAATCTTTTGATGCAATTTCAAGCTGATTTATTAAATGCCAAGGTATATCGTCCTATGGTGACTGAGACTACGGCTTTGGGCGCTGCTTATTTAGCTGGTTTAGCTGTTGGCTTTTATAAGGATGAAGATGAGATCAAGTATAATTGGTCAATTGATAAGAGTTTCTCTAGTACGATGACTAAGGAAGTTAGGGATACAAAGATTAAAGGTTGGAAAAAAGCGATTGATACAGCTTTATTTTGGGCTAAATCGTGATAATATTGTCTCATGAATATTCCATTAATTTTAGCATTTTTATTTTTTGCGGGAGCCTTACTTGGCTATATACTAGAATTCTTTTTTAGAAATCTAATTAGTCATTCAGGTCCTCGTGGTAAGTATTTTATTAACCCAGGTTTTTGTAAGGGTCCTTATCTTCCAATCTATGGTGTGGGTCTTACAACGATGTTTTGTATTACTTATACAGTAGATGCGTATTTGGATAATCCGCCAGCTATAGTAATTATTATCGGTATTACAATCGCAATGACACTTATTGAGTTTGTTGGTGGTGTTTTCTTGTTGAAAGTTATGAATATGCGTCTTTGGGATTATCGTAAAAGATGGGGTAATGTCATGGGTGTTATTTGTCCATTGTTCTCTTTCTTTTGGGGTGCGATTGGTGCTGTTTATTATTTAGTAATTCATCCAATTGCGATTGATGGTATTGTTTGGCTGACAAATAACTTGGCTTTCTCATTCTTTATCGGCTTGTTCTATGGCGTCTTCTTGATTGATAATTATGTTTCTACAAAAGAAGCTATTGATATTAAGCATTTTGGTGATATGCATGGTATTGTTGTTAAGTATGAAGAGCTTAAGGATTTACTTGCTCAAAAGCGTATTGAGGCTGAAAAGAAGCTTCCTTTCTTCAATCAAGTTAAAATTGAGAATATGTCTTTAAAGGATACTTTGTCTAAGTGTAGTGAAATCTTAGAAAATAAGGCAGAGGTTTTCCAAAACTTGCGTCATAAGAAATAATCACATAATTTTCCATAATGTATACACACAGCTTTCACATTTGAAAGTTATCATTAGGGTACAAAGTAATTAAATGCTTTGTGTCTCCCTTTCGTTTATATATTAAAAAGAAGTTCCACTTAGGTGGAATTTTCTTTATAATACTTTATAGGAGATTTTAAATTATGAAGAATGAAGTTAAGTGTTATAGATGTGGTCATAAGATTGATGTTAATTCAAAGAATTTAAGCGAACAGGTTACTTGTCCTCATTGCCAGGGTAAGATGGATTTGGATAAGAAAACAAAGACTAAGTATACCGTTTTGCGTTATATTTTTATCGTGCTTGTTTCTTTTGTTTTTGTGACAATGATTTTTGCGGTTACTAAATCTACGGCCATGATTGTTGCGTTGACAATTTTATTGGCTTTTGGTTTATCTACCGTTTCTCAAAAAGTTGGTTTATGGTTAACTTATAAGTTATTTGGCTTATGCTATGAGCATGTGGAAATTGACAAAAAGAGTAAAAAATAAGTAAAGTGGTTCAATATAGTGAGCCATTTTTTTATTATCTTAGTATAAAATATAGCTATGGATATCAATCAAAAAATAATGGGTAAGAATGGGTTAGCTTGTGTTAAGATGGCTAAAAGCTTGATAAAGGTTCCGATTGGAGCTCGTATGCCAACAGTCAGCGAATTAGCAAACTCTAATTGTATTCCGGTAGGAACTACCCATAATGCGTTAAGAACATTGATAGAGTATGGTGCGATAGAGATTATTCCTAGAGGCCATATGGGTTCTTTTTTGGTTGGTAAGGATGTTAAGAAGTTATTAAGTATAATTGGTGTTCAATATATTTTTGGGGCTATGCCTATAACAGAAAATAAATATTTTAAGGGTCTGGCATCAGGAATAATAAGTCAAATGAATAATGAATACAATGTTCCTATTAATTTGGCATATATGAGGGGTTCTAAGACTCGTATTGAGATGCTTATTAATGGTCGTTATGATTTTGTGATTGTTTCTAAGATGGCTGCTAATGAGTATATTAAGAAAAATGGCGGTATCGATATTGTTTTGAATTTTGGGATTTTTTCTTATACTCAAAATTATTCTTTAAAGTTTCATAATGCAAGTATTAATGAAATAAAAGATGGCATGAGAATCGGCATTGATCCTTGTTCTATCGATCAAATAAAGTTATCTAAGGATTTATGTAGAAAAAAGAAGGTTGAGTATATAGAAATATTATCTTCAAGAATGGATGATGAATTGGAGTTAGGAAATATTGATGCTGCTTTAATATATGATGATAATATTATTTATGATGATATTCCTGTTGACGGGTCGTGTGCGGTTTTGATTGTTGATAGCGAAAAGATGGAAGTCGCTGAAATAATAAGGGATTTAATAGATAAAAAAGAAATTATAGAGATACAAAAACAAGTGGTTGAAGGTAAAATTAAGCCTAGGTATTAATCTAAAATATTGCAAGCAAGATAGGGTGGAAATAATATGAATGTAAATCAAGAATTAATGAGCAAGAATGGATTAGCTTGTGTCAAGTTGGCAAAAAGTTTAATCAGAATTCCAATAGGAGGGCGTCTTCCTACGGTTAGTGAGTTTTCTATCGAAAATGATACTCCGATTGGAACTACTCATAATGCGTTAAAGACTTTGATTAAGAATGGAGCAATTGAGATTGTTTCAAGGGGTCATATGGGTTCTTTTTTGGTGAATAAAGATATAAAAAAATTATTGTGTTATGTAGGTGACCAATATATATTTGGGGCTATGCCTTTGCCTTATACTAAACGTTTTGAGGGTTTGGCTTCAGGCTTGATAGCACAAATGGAAAATTCTTATGATATTCCTGTAAATCTAGCTTATATGAGGGGTTCTAAGACTAGAATTGAAATGTTAACGAGTGGTCGTTATGATTTTGCAATTGTATCTAAGTTGGCGGCTAAAGAGCATATGGAAAATCATGATGATGTAGTGATTGCTGTTGATTTCGGACCTTTTTCGTATACAAAACAACATGTTGTGATGTTTAGAAATAATGATGAAAAAGAAATTAAAGATGGAATGAAGATTGGTATTGATCCTTCTTCTATTGATCAAACAAAGTTGACTAGGCATATATGTGTAAATAAGGATGTTGAATTTGTGGAAGTTCAATATTTGAGGATGTTTGAAAAGATAATGGATGGTAGTATCGACGCAACAATAATGTGTATCGGTGAAGCAAATGGCCAGGCTTTAAATATTAATTATGTTCCTCTTGAAACGGAGCTTGATAGTACTAATGCTGTTTTGGTTGTTAAGAGCGATAGAGAAAAACTTATCGCATTAATTAAGGAATTGATTGATAAGGATAAAATCTTAGATATTCAGAAGCAAGTTTTAGAGGGTAAGATACAGCCAAGCTACTAAATGTATGTGCTATAATTGGTATGCATTATGTATGTATAAAGGAGATAGAAATGTTCAAATTAATTAAGGCAACAAATTATGATGATATGTCAAGAAAAGCTGCTAATATCATCGCTAGTCAAATCACTTTAAAAGAAGATTCAGTTTTAGGTTTAGCTACTGGTTCTACACCTATTGGTACTTATAAGCTATTAATTGAAAAGTTCAATAATGGTGATATCGATTTCTCTAATATCAAGACAGTTAATCTAGATGAATATGTAGGACTTGATGGTGATAATGATCAAAGCTATAGATATTTCATGAATCATAACTTATTTGATCATGTAAATATCAATAAGGATAATACAAATGTTCCAAATGGTAAGGAAGCTGATGCAGAAAAGGAATGTGAAAGATACCATGAAGTTATAAAGTCTATGGGTGGTGTTGATTTACAATTATTAGGTATTGGCAATAATGGTCATATTGGTTTCAATGAACCAGATGAAGTATTTTCTGCTAAGACTCATAAGGTTGAATTAACTGAAAGTACTATCAAGGCTAATAGTAGATTATTTGAAAATATCGAAGATGTTCCGCATTTTGCCTATACTATGGGTGTTGGTGAAATCATGGCTGCTAAGTCAGTATTGATTCTTGCTAGTGGTAAGGCTAAGGCTCCTATCATTAAGGAATTATTAACTGGTGAAGTTAAGCCAAGTGTTCCAGCTTCAATCTTGAAGTTCCATCCTAATTGCATTCTAATTGCTGATGAAGAAGCTTTAAGTGAACTATAATATAGTACAATAGATAAAGAGAGGTAATAAATATATGGGTTTATTTGGTGGTCTATTTAAGAAAAAAGATGAAATCGTTGCGTTAGCTGATGGTAAGGTAGTTGAAACTAAATCTGTTAGCGATCCAATGTTTGCGGAAGAAATGATGGGTAAGACTTTAGTATTCAATTATGATGCTGATAAGGTAGTTTTACATTCTCCTGCTAGTGGTACTTTAACAGTATTGTTCCCAACAGGTCATGCTTTCGGTATTACTACTGATGATGGTGTTGAACTTTTAGTTCACTGTGGTGTTGATACAGTTAGTGCTAATGGTGAAGGTTTCAAGTTGTTAGACAAGAAGCAAGGCGATAAGGTTAATGCTGGTGATCCAATCGTTGAGGTTGATGTTAAGGCTCTTAAGGAAAAGTTCGATATGAGCACAATGCTTGTTATCACAAATCCTAATGGAAAGACTTTAGAATTTGTTGGTCCTTGTGATGTAAAACTTGGCCAATCAGTTATTAAATAGTTAATTGTTTGATAATTATGTGACAAATCTCCTGTAAAAGGGAGATTTTTTATTTTTGAAAGCATTTTCATTTTCTTTTTTCAATATTCATAAATATGAATTTTATGCTTAAACAAAGGCATTTTTGATATTTTGTTAAAAATTTATGAAAAACGCTTACATAATTATGGGATTTTCTCACACAATGTGTGATGTGGCGTGTTATAATCAATGCGTACAAAATAAAAATCATTTTTTATTGGGTATCTTCTAAATTAACGGGTGTTAATTTAGAAAGGGGAATTCATTTCAAAAAGAAAAGGAGGACTTGAGATGAAATTTTTACAAAAACTTGGTAAAGCCTTAATGTTACCAGTTGCATGTCTACCTATCTGTGGTATTTTGATGGGTCTAGGTTATGCATTATGTCCATCTACAATGCAAGGTGGTGACGTTGTTGGCTTCCTAGAAACTGTTGGTTTCTACCTAGTTAAAGCTGGTGGTGCTGTTATCGATAACATGGCTCTATTGTTCGTTATCGGTGTTGGTGTTGGTATGGCTGAAGATAACGATGGTACTGCAGGTTTAGCTGCTTTAGTATCATGGTTAATGATTACTACATTACTAAGCACAGGTGCTGTTGCTAACTTAATCACTTTAGATGAAGTTTCTACAATTGCTTTCAACAAGATTGCTAACCCATTCATCGCTATTTTATCTGGTATTATCGGTTCAACTTGCTACAACAAGTTCAAGGGTACTAAGCTTCCTGATTGGCTTGCATTCTTCTCTGGTAAGAGATGCGTTGCTATCGTTGCTGCTTGTGTATCAATCTTAGTTTCAGTTGTATTATTATTCGTATGGCCTGTATTCTTCAAGGGTCTAGTAGGTCTTGGTCAAGGTATTGCTAAGATGGGTTATGTTGGTGCTGGTTTATATGCATTCTTCAACAGATTATTAATTCCTACTGGTTTACACCATGCATTAAATAACGTATTCTGGTTCGATACAATCGGTCTAGGTGACTTAGGTAACTTCTGGGCTGGTAAGACTTCTGCTGATGTTGCTTGGGATCTTGGTATTTACATGTCAGGTTTCTTCCCTTGTATGATGTTCGGTATTCCTGGTGCTGCTTTAGCTATTTACCAAACTGCAAAGCCTGGTAAGAAGTCTGTAGCTTTAGGTATCGTATTATCTGCTGCAATTTCTGCATTCGTTTGTGGTGTTACTGAACCATTCGAATTCGCATTCATGTTCTTATCACCAGTACTATACTTAATCTATGCTGCATTATATGGTATCTTCACTGTTATCACTTGCTTCGTAGGTTTCAGAGCTGGTTTCTCCTTCTCTGCTGGTTTAACTGACTTAATCTTCTCAGCTTCATTACCTGCTGCTGCTAAGACTTGGACAATTATTCCTCTAGGTATCGCTGCATTCGTAGTATTCTACGTAGTATTCAAGTTCGCTATCGTTAAGTGGGATCTAAAGACTCCAGGTAGAGAAGATGATGATGAAGAAGCTGAAAAGTCAGCAAAATTAGCTAACAATGACTTCACAGAAGTTGCTAAGATTATCCTTGAAGGTGTAGGCGGTAAGGAAAACGTTGAAACTGCTGGTAACTGTATCACAAGATTAAGATTAACAGTTAAGGATAACACTTTAGTTGATGAAAAGAAGATCAAGTCAGCTGGTGTATCTGGTGTTATGCGTCCAGGTAAGAACGATGTACAAGTTATCATTGGTATGCAAGTACAATTCGTTGCTGATGAATTCAAGAAGTTATTAAAATAATTAAATAACTAACTAATCATTAAATTAAGGGCTATAGAAATATAGCTCTTTTTTTCACATAAAATCACATGAAAAATTCATTTAATACGTTTATCTTAGAAGTAAAATTAATTTTAGAAAAGAGGTTATGGTATGAAAAGTGTTATCGTTAATGGTTATCGTAGCTTTGCTAATGCTGAAAAGCCTATGCCTGAAGCTGGTGGCAAGTGGGTTACTATTAAAGTAAAGAATTGTGCTATTTGTGGTTCTGATAATTCATTTTGGACTGGTTTAGCAGGTGGAGATGATTTTACCTTAGGTCATGAATTCTCAGGTTATATCGAGGATCCGGGAGAATATGATTTTAAAAAGGGTGAAAAAGTCTGTGCTGCTGAATTCAATTCTTGTGGTGAATGTGAGTTCTGCAAGAATGGACAAGAACAATTATGTGCCCAAATGATGGCTGAAAACCCAGGTGTATCTGCTCCGGGTGCTTATGGGGAATATGTAAGAGTTCGTGGTGACTATGTAATTAGAATGCCAGAAGATATGCCTATAATATTAGGTTCAATTTGTGAACCAGTTGCTGTTTCTTTACACGGTGTTAAGTATTTAAATATTAAAAAGGGTGAAGATGTTCTAGTTTCTGGTAATGGTCCAATTGGTATTTATGCTGCTTTATGTGCAAAATTATTAGGTGCTGGTAAGGTAATTATGACTGGAAGAAGCGAATCAAGGGTAGCTTTCTGTAATAAGTTTGATTTTGTAGATAAGTGCTTAAGCGTAAAAGATCCTGATTATGAAAAGAAATTAAAGGAATTAATGCCTGTTGGCGGTTTTAAACATATTATCGACTGTGTTGGTGTAGATAATTATGATGAGTTAATTTCTTTAGGAAGCAGTGGTGTAACTATTGTTGTATTGGGTATGCATGCTAATGAGGCTAAGTTTACTACTATACCCCTATTCTTAAAAGAAGGTTCTATTAGAACAGGCTTATATTTCTCTTGGGAAGACTATAAACATGCTTTTGAATTGATTAAGAATAATCAAGATACCTTCATGTCAACAATTACTTCAGTTATTCCTGCTGATGCCAAAGATGTTCAAAAAGCATTTGAAAAGTTGTTTACATCTGGTTCAAATGATGAATGCAAGATTGTAATTGAACACAAAGATTAAAATATAAGGTATCGCAATTGCGATACCTTATTTAACTAATATTGATCCACCAATGAATTCTCTGATGATTGAATTATTTACAATTTGATCATCATCTTCAATAGAATCGATAAATCTTAAGAAAGATAACATTCTTTGAGCTTCCCCGTATTCAGGCTCATCTCTTGTAACTTCCTTAAATAAGCTTTCTGCATATTTTTTTAATACTGATAGTTCATAGATACAGTTTGAATTAAAGAAAACATCAGCTTGGTCAGTATTAGGGAATATATTCTTTTCTTCGCCTTCTCTTACCTTAGGCCACTCATTAAGTGCTTGTTTAATAGTTCTACCTCTAAATTGATGGTCTCTTACAATTCTTCTAAGCATTCTAGCATCAGTGGTTGATATTTTATTATGAGAATCAATACCAACTGGAGTTAGAGGTGAGATATAAATCTTGTATTTATCTTTATCATCAATTCCTTGTGTAAGAATTGGATTTAGAGTATGGATGCCTTCAATGACAATGACTTGATCTTTAGCTAATTTGGTTTTTCTTTTTCCAAATACCTTGGTGTTATTGATAAAGTCATAAGTTGGTAAGTCTACTTCTTTACCTGATAGTAAGTCTTTTAGATTAGATAAGAACAAGTCTGTATCTACTGCTTTGATTGATTCTAAATCTAATTCACCATTCTCATCAACCGGCTTTTCATTTAGTTCTACAAAATAATCATCAGTTCCTAAGTATAGTGTTTTTAGTCCTAATACTCTTAATTGAATAATTAATCTATTGGCAAAGGTTGTCTTGCCACTACTACTAGGACCACATATTAAAACTACATGAGCTTTTCTTTTGTTTATTTCATCAGCTATTTGAGCAATTCTTTTTTCATGTAGTGCTTCTTGCATAAGGAAGATATCCTTAGTCTCGTTATTAATTATCTTTTTATTTAAGTCACTACAATAATTAATACCCATTAGTTTACCCCAATGAGTTGCTTCCTTGAATGCTTCATACAACAATACTTGGTCACTATATTCAGGAATTGATAATGGATCACTAGGGTGAGGGTATCTTAAAAGTACTGCGTTCTTATAATATCTTAGTTCAAACAGGCTTAAGAAAGATGTTGATGGCACCATTAGACCATAGAAAATATCAATTTCATCATCTAGTGAATAGATTTCAACATCACCTATATTAGTAATTGATGAAAGTAAGTCATAAGTATCTTGTAGCTTATGAGTTTTAGCTAATTCCATTGCCTTTTCTTTAGACATATATTCTTTCTTAATAGGAAGATCAAGGGCAACAAGTTGGCGCATTCTATTTTCAATATCTGCTACTTGTTTTTCATTTACATCAACTTTAATATCAGTATATAAACCTTTATTTAAAGAATTATTAATAGATACTTTAACATGTTTACCCAAGACATCATGTACTGCCTTTATATATAGTAGTACTAGACTATTTTGGTAAATTAGCCAAGTAGCTTGGTTTTTAATGTCTAATAGTTCAACCTTAGAATCGTGATTAAGTTTATGATTTAATGCACGATACATATTATCAACCTTACATGCATAAACAGGATATGTTAATTTACTTCTATAGTTAGGTAGAAGTTCTAGCATGCTTGTATTTTCATTGACACTTACTGTATCAAGGATTTCTTTTCCGTAATAAATTTCAATTTTAATCATCTTCATACCTCTTTAATATTTTAACAAATAAGATATAATATTGAATATCCATTGGGGAGTAGCTATGGCTTGTCCATCTATTGTCGTCAAATCGTTGAGGTATTCAGCCGGCAATAGACAACATATAAATAGTTGATGCAAGACCTTTGGTAGATGTTAAGGTCTACTGAAGGCCTTATTTTTTAGGAGGAAATATGAATTTTTATCAGAATAGTTGCGATGAAGTTATCAAAGAACTTAAGACTACTAAAGATGGTTTAAGTGCTCAAGAAGCTAATAAGCGTCTAAGTGAAAATGGTAAGAACAAACTACAAGAAAAAGAGGGTGATCCACTTTGGAAGAAGTTCTTAGCTCAATTAAATGATCCAATGATTATCATTTTGATTGTTGCGGCTATTATCTCAGCTTTCACTTCTGCTTATGAAGCTAAGATTGAAGGAACATCTTTCTTTCCAACTGATACTTTGATTATCATGATTGTAGTTTTAATCAATGCGATTCTTGGTGTTTTACAAGAATCTAAGGCTGAAAAGGCTATTGATGCCCTACAAAAGATGTCTCAAGCTACATGTAAGGTGTTAAGAGATGGCAAGATTACACATATCAGTACTGAAGATGTAGTTGTTGGTGATGTGATGGTGCTTGAAGCAGGTGATGCGATTCCTGCTGATGGTCGTTTGATTGAAAGTGCTACTTTAACAGTTGAAGAATCTTCTTTGACAGGGGAAAGTATTCCAGTTAAAAAGATTATTGATACTTTAAATTTAACTGAAACTAAGGTTGCCTTAGGCGATAGAAGTAATATGGTTTATACAGGTAGTAGTATTGTCTATGGTCGTGGTAAGGCTATTGTGACTGCTACTGGTATGGATACTGAAATTGGTAAGATTGCTGATGCGATTGCTAATGCGAGTGAGACAAAGACTCCTTTACAAATTAAGTTAGCTGAATTATCTAAGATTCTAACTAAGTTAGTACTTGGTATTTGTGTCTTTATCTTTGCCTTCTCTTTGTTTATGCATAGAGAAATCTTGGCAAGTGGTGATACTGTGGCAATTTTTTCTGAAGTAATCAATGTCTTTATGGTTGCGGTATCTTTAGCTGTTGCGGCAATTCCAGAAGGTCTTGCAGCTGTAGTTACTATTGTATTGTCAATCGGTGTAACTAAGATGAGTGAAAAGAATGCCATTATTAGAAAACTAACTGCAGTTGAAACATTGGGTTGTGCTCAAATTATTTGTTCTGATAAGACTGGTACTCTAACTCAAAACAAGATGACTGTTGTTGAACACTATGGTGATGAGAAGTGGCTTGCAGAGGGTATGAGTTTATGTAACGATGCAAGTGTTAATGATGATAACGAAGTAATTGGTGAGCCAACTGAGGCAGCTTTAGTAGCTTATGGTTTGAAATTAGGTTTAAACCAAAATGAATTATTAGAGAAGTTACCTAGAATTAGTGAAGTTCCTTTTGATTCATCTAGAAAGATGATGTCTACTATTCACAAGACAGAAAAAGGTTTTTTACAATTTACTAAGGGTGCTCCTGATGTATTGTTAGATAGATGTGATCGTATTTTAGTTGATGGTAAGATTGTAAAACTTGATACTAAGCTAAAAGAAGAAGTTAAGAAGGCTAATAAAGAAATGGCTCATAAGGCTCTAAGAGTCTTAGCTTTAGCTTATGTTGAACACGATGATATGCCAAAGGAAGTTTCTTCTATTGCAATTGAAAAAGATATGATCTTTGTTGGTTTAACCGGTATGATTGACCCAGTTCGTCCTGAAGTTATTCCTGCTATTAAAGAGGCTAAGAAGGCTGGTACAATTCCAGTTATGATTACAGGTGACCACTTGGATACAGCTGTAGCGATTGCGAAGGAAATTGGTATCTGTGATGATGAATCTGAAGCTATTACAGGCCTAGAGCTAGACGCTTTAAGTGAAGAAGAATTTGATCAAAGAGTAAGTAGTTTACGTGTATATGCAAGAGTACAACCTGAACATAAGACTCGTATTGTTAAGGCTTGGCAAAAACAAGGCAAGGTTGTTTCAATGAGCGGTGATGGTGTTAATGATGCACCTAGTATTAAGAATGCTGATATCGGTGTAGGCATGGGTATTACTGGTACTGACGTTACAAAAAATGTTGCCGATATGGTATTGGCTGATGATAACTTTGCGACAATCGTTTCTGCAATTGAAGAGGGTAGAAGAATCTATGACAACATCAGAAAGGCTATTCAATTCTTACTTGGTAGTAATTTAGCAGAAGTATTGAGTATCTTTATTGCGACTTTATTGTCATTTACAATTCTAAGAGCTCCACACTTGTTGTTTATCAATCTCGTTACTGACTGTTTTCCAGCTCTAGCACTAGGTGTTGAAGAGGCTGAAAAGGATATCATGGAAAGAAGTCCTCGTAGTAAGCAAGATGGTATTTTTGCGGGTGGTTTAGGTATTGATGCCTTATATCAAGGTGCCTTAGTTACTGTCTTAACTCTAGCTGCTTTCTTTATTGGCGAAAGATTAGAAACTGGTTATTGGGCATTTATGCATATAACTGATTGTGAAGAAGGTATTACAATGGCTTTCTTGACTATGAGTATGTGTGAAATTTTCCATTCATTTAATATGAGAAGCCAAAGAGGTTCTGTTATTAAGATGTCATTGAGTGGTAATCATAATAAGATGTTAACTCTTAGTATGCTTGCATCTTTGATTCTTACAACATGTGTAATTGAAATTCCTTTCTTGGCTAATGCGTTTGGCTTTACTCCTATTGGTGTAGAAGAATATGCAATTTCTCTTGCCTTAGCTGTTTCAATTATTCCTTTAGTTGAACTTATTAAGTATTTCCAAAGAAAAAAGGCTAAATAATGATAAAGAGCGAAATATAAACTGGTACCCTTGTCAAGGACTAGTTTAGGCAGTAAATTAAATCATCATTA
>OIYG01001211.1_pt1 | contig 20311 bp, 21 predicted proteins | sample 1587861 | NCBI WGS metagenome assembly OIYG01 (sample SAMN03283272) | human gut metagenome | biome: human-associated habitat; material: feces | host: Homo sapiens | place: Peru | collected 2012 | reverse complement strand
TTAACAAAAGAAGAATTAGAACTAATGTCGTATAACGACATAGCAAACATCTTATTAAAAGAAAAACCAAAACAATCAACACTAGATATATTTAGTAAAATAGTAGAAATGTTAGAACTACCGAAAAACGTATTAGAAAACAAAATAGGAGAGTTCTATACAGCACTTACAAACGATAAAAGATTCATCTTACTAGAAGATGGTAAATGGGATTTAAAACAAAACCATAAAACAGAAAACATAACACTAGAGGACGATCTAGAAGACTATGAAGAAGAATTAGAAGATTACGAAGAAGAACCAGAAATAGAACCAGAAGAAAATTATAGAGACGAAACAGACGATGATATATCTGACGTAACAGAAGAATATAAAAACCTAGTCATAGTAAACGAAGCTGAACTAGAAGAAAATTAAGGTGATATTATGATAGAAAGACTAAAAAGCATAGAAGAAAAGTATAACGAAATAACAAAAGAACTAACAAAACCAGAAACGCTAAACAATGTAAAACTATTGACAGAACTTTCAAAAAAACAGAGTAGTCTTGAAGAAACGGTAACACTTTATAAAAAATACAAAGACATAAAAGATCAAATAAAAGAAGACACAGAACTATTAAAAGATCCAGAACTAAAAGAAATAGCAAAAGAAGAATTACAAAATTTAGAACAAGAAAGTGAGTTAATAACACAAAAATTAGAAGTATTACTATTGCCAAAAGACGAAAATGACGAAAAAAATATAATAATGGAACTAAGAGGAGCAGCAGGAGGAGACGAAGCAAACATCTTCGCCGGAGATCTATTTAGAATGTATCAAAGATATGCAGAAAAACAAAACTGGAAAGTAGAAATAATAAACGCCGAAGAATCATCAAGTGGAGGCTTCTCACAAATAGAATGCCTAATCAAAGGAGATAGTGTTTACTCAAAACTAAAATACGAAAGCGGAGCACACAGAGTCCAAAGAATACCACAAACAGAATCCGGAGGAAGAATCCATACATCAACTGCAACAGTAATAGTAATGCCAGAAGAAGAAAACGTAGAAATAGAAGTAAAACCAGAAGACATAAAAGTAGATGTCTATAGATCAGGTGGAGCAGGAGGACAATCAGTAAACACAACAGACTCAGCAGTAAGAATGACACATATCCCAACAGGAATAGTAGTAACCTGCCAAAACGAAAGAAGTCAGCTTCAAAACAAAGAAAAAGCACTACAAATATTAAAATCAAAAATATACGAAGAACAAAAAAGAAAACAAGAAGAAGAATCTGGAAACGAAAGAAGAAGTAAAATAGGAACCGGAGACAGATCAGAAAAAATAAGAACCTATAACTACCCACAAAACAGAGTAACAGATCACAGAATAGGATTAACCCTTAATAAACTAGACAGAATCATCGAAGGAGACCTAGAAGAAATAATCGAAGCACTAATAAGCGAAGATCAAAAAAGAAAGTTACAAGAAAATGAAGATTAATGACATACTAACAAATGACAACATAGAAAACAAAAAACTTGCCCTAGAGCAAGTTTTAAACTTGTCAAAACCAGAACTTCTCTTGAATAAAAATAAAGAATTAACAAAGAAAAACTACAAAGAATATAAAAAAATAATAAAAAAACTAAACAAAGGCTTACCAATCCAGTATATAACAAAAAAAGCAAACTTCTATGGCAAAGAATACTACGTAAACAAAAACACACTAATACCAAGACCAGAAACAGAAATCCTAGTCCATAAAACAAACCAACTAATAGAAAAACACATGAATAATAAAAACATAAACATATTAGAAATAGGAACAGGTTCAGGAATAATAGCAATAACACTAAAAAAACTAAACAAAAACTACAACATAACAGCAACAGACATATCAAGAAAAGTCCTAAAAGTAGCAAAAAAAAATGCAAAAACCCATAACACAACAATAACCTTCAAAAAAACAGATCTATACAAAGGAATAAACAAAACATATGATATCATAATAAGCAACCCTCCATACATAGAAGAAAACTCACAAAACATAGAAAAAATAGTAAAAGACAACGAACCAAAACAAGCACTATTCGGAGGAAAAGACGGACTAGACTATTACAGAAGAATACTAAAAGACATAACCAAAATAATAAACAAAAACCACATAATAGCACTAGAAATTGGAGAAAACCAAGGACAAAAAATAAAAAAAATAATAAAAAAATATCTCCCAAAAGACAAAATAATCATAAAAAAAGACTACAATAATTACGATAGATATATCTATATAATATCCAAAGACCAAGAAAAATAATTGATATTTTTCTTTTTTTATGATAAAATCTATATAAATTTATTACAAAAGGGGGACTAATCATGAAAAAACAAAACCAAATAATCGAAGTAGTACTAGACAAAACAAATAAAAAAGTAGAAACATTCATAGTAAATGGAAAAGAATATAAAAGAAAAGATAAAGAAACATATAAAGAATTCCTAACAAGAATCTCTAAAAAAAGAAGAAACAAAGAAATATTTAAAAATAACTATAACAAAGAAACAATAAAAGTATATACACAAGAAGAATATAAAAGAAAAGATCAAAAAACAATAAAAAACATAAAACTATATCAAAACAACATAAATAGATGTAAAAAAGCAGTCCTAAATGGTTCTCAAATAAAACTAAAACACTCAGAATATAACCTAGGAAAACAAATATCTGCAACACAAGATATAGGAAATAAAAAAGCAAACCAAGAAGATTCAGTATTAATCTTAGAACATCCCAAAAACAAAAACTTCAAACTACTAGCAGTAGCAGACGGCATAGGAGGAAGAGAACAAGGAGAATTAGCAAGTAATAACGTCATGAAAAAACTAATCAAATGGTTTGAAAACCAAAACCAAAAAACATATATAAACATAGCACGAGGAACATTAGCATTAGATGAATTAATGAAAAACATATTAAACGACGTAGAAATAAGTGAACAAGCAGGAACAACCCTATCACTTGCACTAGTAGGACAAACAGAAACCCTAATAGCAAACATCGGAGATTCAAGAGTATATACCCTAAAAGAAAAAGAACTAATAAAGCAAACAAAAGACGATTCATACGTACAAATGTTATATGATAAAAAAGAAATCCCATCCGAAGAACTAATGAGATATCATAAACAAAGCAACATAATAACAAAAGCAATAAAAAAAGGAACCCCAAACAAACTAACATATAAAATAATAGACAACAACTCATACGAAAGAATAATCCTAACAACAGATGGGGTAACAGACTGCTTATCCAAAAAAGAAATCCAAACAATAGCACAAGTCGCAGACAAAGAAACAATAACAAAAGATCTAGTAGACTGTGCAAAAATAAATTATAGCACCTTACAAAGTCTAAAAAATAACACAAATAAACAAGTAGTAAAACACATAGAAACAAACGAAAACAAATATCAAAAACAAATCCCCGGAGGAAAAGATAACCTATCCGCAGTAGCATATTCAAAAAAATAATGAATAAAACAAAAGAATAAGTATCATTACCCTTATAGGTGATAAAATGAAGAAACTTATTCTTTTATTATTAGCAGGACTAATCCTAATCGGAGTAATAAATAATTACAAAGAAGACTATTACATAATCCCAGATCAATCAATCAGAATAAGAATAATACCAAACAGCAATAGTCTAAAAGATCAATATCTAAAAAAACAAGTAAAAACAAACCTAGAAATAGAACTACAAAACAATTTAAAAAACACAGAAACCATAGAAAACACAAGAAAAATAATAAAAAATAACCTAGACAACTACAATAAAAAAATAAAAGAAGTCCTAAAAAACGAAAACACCTCACAAAAATTCACAATAGATTATGGTTACCATTACTTCCCAGAAAAAACATATAAAGGAGTAAAATACGAAGAAGGAGAATACGAATCACTACTAGTAACCATAGGAAAAGGACAAGGAGATAACTGGTGGTGTGTACTATTTCCACCAATTTGTTCCCTAGAAGAAGACGAACACTCAAATGAAAATATAGAATATAGTTTTTATATAAAAGAAATGTTTGATAAATATATAAAATAACATCTCTTTTTTTTATGCAAAAATCCCCAAACAAATTGACAAACACATGTCATAGTGCTACAATAAATGCCAAACCAAAAAGCAAAGGGGGAGCTTTTTATGAAAAAAAATAAACAATTCAAAGCAGAAACAATAATTGACGAAACAGGAAAAGCACTATTCTTAATAATAAATGGAAAAAAATACAAAAGAAAAAAACACGAAACAAACCAAGAACTTTTCCTAAGAGTAGGACTAAACAAAAGAAACAAAGCAGATGTTGCAAAATACTATAAACCAGAAGAACTAATAGTATATACACAAGAAACATATAACAAAATGATGCAAAAAGAAAAACCAAAAAAACTATCAAATAAAACAAAAGCTAGTCCTAGTTTAAAACAAAGAGTAGGAGCAGTAACAGTAGCAGCAGTAATGATGCTATCTGCATATATTGGTCCTAACCTTGCAAAAGCATACAAAGACAGTAAAGTATACGCAACAAAAACAGAACAAGATGCAAAAGTAAGTAACCAAAAACTAAATAAATTATATGAAAAACTAAAAAAGACAGAAAATGGAGAAACAATAGTAAAACAACTAAAAGAAACAGATAAATTCCAAAAAGCTTTCAATAAAAGAATGCAAAAATATCCAGATGAAAATGGTAATATACTATTCCTAAAAGCTAGAGAAGTAGCCGCAGTACAAGACATATCAAATGCAGAAGACACAGATTTCATTTCATTAGATAAAGATAACATAAGAGTTTGTGATTATTTAGATGCAGCAACTTATACAACAATAGGATTATATGTTTCAGAAGAAAGTACAGGAGAACATACTTTAATCCATGACAAAGAAACAAAAAAAGAAATGAAAAATGAAGAAGACTTTGCCCTATCAGCAATAAAAGGCAACAAAACAACCGAAGAAATAGATAGTCATTATGACGAATTAATGAAAACAGGACTAACTTTCGCAGCAGCGGGGGTTAATACAGCTTTTCTAGGAGAAGGCTCAATTACAGTAATATCTCAAAACGGAGCATCAAGTAGTAAATTAAAAGAGTTTCAAGATAAAGTAAAAACAAGTAATAAAGGTGCAAATAAACTAGATTCATATGCAAAAACCAAAGATGTAACAAAAAAACAAGAAAACTTAATAGATGAAGTTCTAAAAGAACTTGATAAAAATAATATAAATGTAGATAAAAAATCAAGAGATGCTTTTAGCATGGAAACAACAGAAAAAGGAAAAAAAGTAAAAGAAAATATACTATCAGAACTAGGTGGAATAATAGTTAACTCCGATGGAACATATAATTACACAGAAAATGGTAGAACATACAAAGTAACAAAAGAAGAAGCAATAAAACGTTTTGGATCAGAAAAAGTAAAACAAGCCGAAAAAGAAGCAGATAAAAAAGCCGGAATAGATGAAAAAAATAAACAAGAAGAACAAAAGAAACAAGAACTAGAACAAAAAGCTTCAGAAACAAAAATCGGATATGAGCAAGGTGTTCAAGATGCTCTTGCAGGTCTTTCAAATCAACATCCAGAAAACCCAAGCTATTGTCTAGGATACAATCAAACCAAAGAAACAATGAACGAACAAAAAGAAGAAATAATCGAAGACAAACAAGAAACCGAAACAACATATGAAGATTATCAAAATACAGAAACAGAATCATATGAAGAACAAACAGTGGAATTTGAAGACGATGATTATAAATACACATCAACAGCAAAAATAAGAGTAAGATCATAATAGTAAAGGGGGTTTATTATAATGAATTACAATCCAAACAATTACAATAATCAACATAACGGATATAATAATCCAAATAATTATAATAATGCATATAACTACAATAATGGTTATAACTATAATTCATATGGTCCAAACCAAAACATGTTAAACGACCAAGACAATATGAATTATAACGAAAAAGAACTAGTAAGTTATCACATAAAAAGATTCCTAATAGGATTCCTTTTACTAGCATTATTAGTATTTATATTATTATGGTTATTTCCAACAAAACAAGGTCTAAAAAACACTTTATCAGACTCATTAAATCCATTGTATGAAAGAATATTTCAAGAAAACATAGACACCATGAAAGAAGCTGCAATAGCATATTACACAACAGAAAGATTACCAGAAAACGAAGGAGACACTAAAAAACTAACTCTTGGAGAAATGCTAGAAATGAAACTATTACTAGCAGTAAAAGATAAAAATGGTAATATGTGTGATTCAACCAAATCATATGTAGAAGTAACAAAAACGGAAAAAGAATATAAACTAAAAGTAAACCTATCATGTGGTGAAGAAGAAGATTATATTCTTACATATTTAGGTTGTTACAACTATTGTTTAACTGATGTTTGTGAAAACAAAAAAGTAAAAGAAGTAAGAGAAAAAGCACGAGCAGAAGTAGCAAATACTAACTCAAACTCAAATATCATAAATAAAGTAACAAAAACAATCAAAAAAATAGTAACAATAAAAGAAAAAGATCCAAAACCAAAACCGCCAAAATACTACTGTGCTGTAGTAAATGGAAGATACTATGACAACAAAGGAAACATAGTAACTAAAAGCAAATATAAAAAAGCCTGTGGACAAACTCCACCAAAATACTACTGTGCTGTAGTAAATGGAAAATACTATGATAACAAAGGAAACATAGTATCAAAAGACAAATACAAAAAAGCCTGTGAATCAACTCCACCAAAATACTACTGTGCTGTAATAAATGGAAAATATTATGATGACAAAGGAAACGTAGTATCAAAAGAAGCCTACAAAAAAGCCTGCGAACCAACTCCACCAAAATACTACTGTGCAATTGTAAATGATAAGTACTACGATGACAAAGGAAATGAAGTTTCAAAAGAAGAATATGAAACAGCATGTAACCCTCCACAAACAAAATACAAGTATCTATACAAAAAAACAGTCCATAAAGAAAAAGAATATAGCAAATGGTCAGAATGGTCTGATGACATAGAATACAATCCAGATAATAATAACATTAACTGGGGAAAACATGAATTTAGTTGGTACGAAAAAGCAAGAACAAAAACAGATACAATAACTCACAAAATAACCAAAAAAGTGCCAGACGAAACAAAACCAATGTATCAAAGTCAAAAACTTTATGTAGGAACATACTCAAAATATGCTTGTGCAGGATATGATTACTTCATAGATGAAAAAACAAATACCACATATAAAGCAACATCAGGGTGGTCTTATGTAGGAAAAGTAACAACAAATTCAATCCCAGCGAGTACAAACAACGTAAAATATGAATTCGTAGATTTTGACTTTACAAACTGCGGAGACATCTGTAACATAAACCATCAATATACATGGAAAAAATATGTTAGAAACACATCTACTACATCAAGTACATCAACAACAGAATCATCTCTAAGTGCAGTATGTAGTAAAGTAGAAAAAATAGATATACCAGTATATGCAACAGTAAATAAATTCATAGGATATGACAAAAAACTAGTAACAGAAACAACAAAAGAAACTAAAAAAACATACTATTATCACTATAAAACAAGAAAACTAACACAAAAAGAAGAAACAAAAGTATATACACAATGGTCATATAACAAACACGATGAAGCCCTTATAAAAGAAGGATATGAATATACTGGAATTTATGAAGAAATTCAAAATTAATATGCAAGGTAAAAAAAGCCTTGCTTTTTCTTAACTAAAACTAATAAAATAATAAAAAGGAGGAAATAAAATGAACAAAAAAAATCTATATATAGACTTTGATGGAGTAATACTAGACACCATGACAACAATCATGAAAGACTATAACACAAAAACCTTCACAAACAAACAAGAAGAAAAACAATTCTTTGTAAATTATCCATGGGAAACCATAATAAAAGATAAATACATCATAAATGATGCAATAAATGATATATATAAAATAATAGAAAGTAATAAATTCAATCTAGCAATTCTAACACACGTTAATTCATTAAATGAAGCAGTTTTAAAAATAAACTACTTAAGAAAATACTTCAAAGACATAACAATAATACCTTGTCCAAAAGAAATATCAAAAACAAAAATGATTCACACAAAAGACGCAATTCTAATAGATGACTACGCAGGTAACCTAAGAAGCTGGAAAGCAGAACAAGGTATTCCAGTGAGATTTAGTTTAAAAGGAAATGGAAAAGGATTCAAAACAATAAAAGAACTAAAAGAAGTAATAGAAATGTTCTAAAAACCCTAAATTTATTGAAAAACCTTAAGAATAATGGTATTATATTACTAATAAGTGATAGGAACAAGCTTAAAAAATAGACATATATTATAAGTAGAAAAAGATTTGAGGTATGAACATATGAAAAAAATAATAATAAATGGACAAAAAAAACTTGAAGGAACAATAAGAATAAGCGGAGCAAAAAATGCCGCTGTAGCAATAATACCTGCAGCAATCCTAACAGACGAAGAAGCAACAATTTGTAACGTTCCAGAAATATCCGATATAGATTCACTAGAAGAAATCCTAGAATTTCTAGACATAGACGTAAAAAGAGCTACAGAAACAATGATAATAAATCCAAAAAATATGAAAAACAAAGTAATCCCCTCAGAAATATCAAATAAACTAAGAGCCTCTTATTACTTTATGGGAGCATTACTAGCAAAATATAAATACGTAGAAATGAACTTTCCAGGAGGATGTAAAATAGGATCACGTCCAATCAACTTACACCTAGAAGGATTTAAAAAACTAGGAGCAGAAGTAATAGAAGACGGAGACAAATACATAATAAAAGCAGAAAAATTAAAAGCAGCTCAAATGTATCTAGACGTAGCATCCGTAGGAGCCACAATCAACATAATGTTAGCAGCAACTAAAGCCGAAGGAACAACAATAATAGAAAACGCTGCAAGAGAACCAGAAATAGTAAATATAGCAACATTCTTAAACAATATGGGAGCCCAAATAGTAGGAGCAGGAACAAGTGTTATAAAAATAAAAGGAATAAAAAAACTAACAAAAGGTTTTGCAGAAATAATACCAGATAGAATAGAAGCAGGAACTTATACAATAATCGGAGCATTACTAGGAAATCCATTAAAAATAAGCAACATCATTCCAGAACATCTAGAAGCCCTAACATCAAAACTAAAAGAAGCAGGAGCAGACATAGAAATAGAAGCAGATTCAATAATATGTAACAAAACAGAAAACCTAAAACCAGTCAACATAAAAACATATTACTACCCAGGCTTCGCAACAGATCTACAACAACCATTCGGAACATTCCTAACACAATGCAAAGGAAGATCAGAAATAGAAGAAACAATATATGAAAACAGATTTATGCATATAAAGTACCTAAATAAAATGGGAGCAAAAATAGAAACAAAAGACAGAACCGCAATAATATATGGAAAAACAAAACTAACAGGACAAGAAGTAATAGCAACAGATCTAAGAGCAGGAGCAGCCTTAATAATCGCAGGACTCCTAGCAGAAGGAACCACAACAATCAATCAAGTAGAACACATCCTAAGAGGATATGAAGGAATAATAGAAAAACTAACAAACGTAGGAGCAGACATAAAATTAGAAGAAAACCCTTGCCAAACAAACTAATTTCTGTTATACTACTTAAGAATTATTATTACTATGACACCTAGTCATGGCGAAAGGAGAAACATATGAAAAAAGGAATTCATAAAGATCAAAAAGAAGTAACATTTACTTGTTTATGTGGAGAAAGTTTCAAAGCAATGTCAACATCAAAAAACGATGAAATACACGTAGAAATATGTTCAAAATGTCATCCATTCTATACAGGAAAACAAGGAACAGCAACACTAACAGGAAATGTTGAAAAATTCAAACAAAAATATGGATTAAAGAACTAATGTTCTTTTTTTTTTTTTTAAATTGATATATAATAAAAACGAGGTGAAAAAATGAAAATAGCACTAGCATCAGATCACAGAGGTTATAATTTAAAACAAGAACTAATAAAACACTTAAAAAACAATTACGAAGTAATAGATCTAGGAACAAATAACGAAGAATCAACAGACTTTCCAAAATACGGAATCCTTCTAGGAAAACAAGTCGCATCAAAAAAAGCAGATCTAGGTATAGCAATATGTGGAACAGGAATAGGAATATCAATCGCAGCCAATAAAGTAAAAGGAATAATGTGTGCAAAAATAAATAACGAAGAAGAAGCACAACTAGCCAAAGAACATAACAACGCCAATGTAATAGCACTATCAGGAAAACTAGATCCAAACAAAGCAATAAATATGGTAGAAACATTCCTAAAAGCAAAACCAAATAAAGAAGAAAAATATCAAAGAAGAATAAATCAAATCCTAAACTACGAAAATGACAATTAAATTCATGATATATGCACTAGTAACACCACTTGTAATACTAGCATTAAATTCATTAAACATAAACCAAATATTCAAAAAAAACAAAGTACTAGAAGCAAGACTATTTTTCTTCTTTATAGCACTAGCACTAATCTATCTAGTAACAAATTTCATATATGATTGTGCTACAATATCAAAAATAATCTAAAAAATGTATAAAACCTCATTATTTGTAAAAACTTATAATGAGGTGATTTTTTATGATAAAAAGAAGTTCAAAATACTATCTCTTACAAGGAATAGTAATATCAACACTAGCATTAGTCTGTTTAATAAGTTATGCAGTAACAACATCTTTAAAAGTAATAGATTCAAAAAAACAAGAAAACCTAGAATATGTCTCATATGAAATCCTAACCGACAACATTATGCCCGTATCAAAAGAAGAAATAACAGAGACAAGCAAAAACATAAGCATCACAAGACCATATACATCAAAAAACATAGAAATAGGTAAAAACTATTACAACTATAAAGACGAAGAACAAAATCAAGAAGATTCAATAATTTATTACGAAAACACATATATTCAAAATACAGGAATAGACTATACAAGCAAAGAAATCTTCGATATAAACGCAGTACAAGATGGAAAAGTAATATCAGTAACAACAGATGACATAACAGGAACAACCATCAAAATAGAACACGAAAATAACATAATAAGCGTTTATCAAAGTGTAAAAGACGTAAAAGTAAAAGAACAAGAACAAGTCAAAAAAGGCCAAATAATAGCAACAAGTGGAACCAATAATATAAGTAGTGATCTAGGAAATCACTTACACTTTGAACTATATAAAGATAATGCACTAGTAAACCCAGAAGATTACTTCCAAGAACAAGGAAATTAATATGTTTAGTAAAGACATAGGAATAGATCTAGGAACAGTAAACGTACTAATATACGTAAAAGGCGAAGGAATAGTCTTAAACGAACCAAGTGTAATAGTAATAGATGAAGATACAAAAAACATAGTAGCAGTAGGAGACGAAGCAAATAGTATGCTAGGAAAAACTCCAGGAAAGCTAAGAGCAATAAGACCAATGAAAGACGGAGTAATAGCAAATTTCGATATGGTAGAATCTCTTTTAGATAGTTTCTTAAAAAAAATAAAATTAGGTTCAAAACTCATAAAACCAAGAATATTAATATGTTGTCCCTCAAACATAACAGAAGTAGAAAAAAATGCTATAAAAGAAGTGGCAGAAAAAACAGGAGCAAAAAAAGTATTCGTTGAAGAAGAACCAAAAGTAGCAGCAGTAGGAGCAGGTCTAGACATAGGAAAACCAGAAGGCAACATGGTTGTAGATATAGGAGGAGGAACAACAGATATAGCAGTCCTATCCCTAGGAAATATAGTAACAAGTGCTTCAATAAAAACAGCAGGAAACACATTTGATCAAAACATAATAGATTATATAAAAGAAAAATATAAACTACTCATCGGAGAAAAAACCGCAGAAAACATAAAAATAACAATAGGAACAGTCACAAAAGATAAATCAAAAGAAAAAATGAAAGTAAAAGGAAGAGATCTAGTTGGAGGCTTGCCCAAAACAATAACAGTAACAAGTGATGAAATAGAAGAAGCACTACAAGAAAGTATAAAAAAAATAATATCAATGATTAAAGTAGTACTAGAACAAACTCCTCCAGAACTATCCGCAGATATAATAGAAAAAGGAGTAATTATAACCGGAGGAGGAGCCCTTCTTAAAGGCCTACCAGAACTACTTCACGAAGAATTAAAAGTTCCAGTATATAAAGCAGAAGACCCCTTATCATGTGTAGCAGAAGGAACAGGAATAATGTTAGAAAAGTTATATTATATAGATAAATAAAATTATCTATATTTTTTTTTAAAATAATGATATAATAACCCTAGGTGATTTTATGTTAGATCTAAGTAATTACACACATATATTAATTATAATCCTAACATGTTTTCTATTTTGTTTTCTAATAACATTTTACATAAAAAAAATAGCAAAACATATAGGAGCAATGGATATACCAAACAAAAGAAAAGTCCACACAAAACCAATGCCCAGATTAGGAGGTCTTGGAATATTCCTAACATTTCTATTTGGATATATGTTATTCGGAGTTCAAAGTATCCAAATGAATGCTATTCTAATAGGAGCATTTATCATTATCATAGTCGGAGTAATAGATGATATAAGTCCGATAGGAGCAAAAACAAAACTATTAGGACAAGTAATAGCAGCAGCAGTAGTACTCTTCTACGGAGGAATAATCCTAGACAAAATAACACTATTTAACATGCACATCAACTTTGGTATATTATCCTATCCATTAACAATATTATTCATAGTAGGATGCATAAATATAATTAATTTAATAGATGGCTTAGATGGTCTCTCAACAGGAACATGTAGTATATTTTATGCAACAATAGGAATAATAGCATTCATGAAAGCAAGCTTCGGTGGACTAAACGTATCACTTGCATTTATCATGCTCGGAGCATCCCTAGGCTTCCTTTGCCACAACTTTTACCCAGCAAAAATCTTTTCAGGAGACTCAGGCTCAATGTTCCAAGGATTCATGATAGCAACAATCTCACTACTAGGGTTCAAAACAGTATCAATGACATCATTCTTTATTCCAATCCTATTATTAGGAATTCCAATCCTAGATACATTATTTGCAATAATAAGAAGATTAATCAAAAAAAGACCAATATATATGCCAGATAAAGCCCATCTTCATCATCAATTACTAAACCTAGGATTATCTCATAGAAACACAGTACTAGCAATATATGCAATGAACATATTATTTGCATTCGCCTCAATAATATATGTACTAAACGATAAAAAACTAGGAGCAATAATATATATAATAATCTTACTTTTAATAGTATTTATAATAACAAAAACAAGTATAATCGCAGATAATAAAGAAACAAAACCAAAAAATAATCACAATTAAGTGATTTTTTTTAATAAAAAACCTTGAAAAACAAAAAGAAAATGATAAAATATAACATGCAATTGGAAAAATATGGAAATTGCGTTTAATATGCGTTAATAAATAAAAACAGTATAGTATAATATGAAATGAGGGAGAGAATATGGAAGAATTTACAAAATGGTTAGGAATCAACAATAAGTTAGCAAAAATAATAACATGGATACTAATTATAATGATAATGATCATCATAATTAATACGGCACTTGAAAGCGTAGGATTTCCACAGTACCAACTAACATATGCTAATATTAAAAATTTATTCAAATAATGGAGGATGATCATGGAAAAGCACGATGAAAAAAAGAATAAAAAGAGGAAAAAGAAAAATGGTATATGGTTTAACAATACAGAATCCATAGAATATTATGCCCAAAACAAAGCAGCAAAACTCGAAAAACTAATAGAAAACATAATATTTTATGGCATAACCATACCACTTCAGCTAATTCAATCAGCAGGAGTATTTATAATAGCATATTTCAATCATGCATTCGCAGAACTATCATTTTTCTTAATAGGCTTTTTCTTTGTAAGAACATTTCTAGGAGATACATTTCATCTTAACTCAACAATAGCATGTACAACATTTACCTGGACCATATTTTATATAATAACGGCACTAATACCAAGTATTTATATAAGCGTATTATTATGTATATTACTAGGATGTAGTCTTGCAATATATATGAATTACATAGTAGTAAGGGATGAAGAAACGTGTCAAAAAGATTAAAAACATTATTAAAACTACCATCAGATAGAGATAAACTAGTAGAAATGTGTAGAGAAAAAGGCTTAAACGGTTATGAAATAGAAATAATATTAAGAATCTACTGGAAAAAGCAAAGCTTAACATATATTTCATACAATATGGATTTCCTAAAATACGGAAAACCTCAAAGATATTATTCAGTAAGAAGTATAAATAACTTTCATAAAGAAGCCTTCCTAAAACTCTTGTTATAAAAAAAGATTCCGAAAAGGAATCTTTTAATATGTAAAAATGGTGCCGATTAACAGAATTGAACTGTTCTCTGATGCTTACCATGCATCTGTTTTACCACTAAACTAAATCGGCATATATGAATAATAATTAAAATTAACCAATACAAGTATATCATATTTTTATAGTTTTAAAACATTTTTCACTGTTTATATAAAAAAACGAACTAATAGTTCGATATATTCAAATATGGTGGAGACGAGGAGAATTGAACTCCTGTCCAAAAGTAAATTAATTTAAACCTCTACAAGTTTAGTCAGTTATAAATTATCATTATCTACAAAGTAACCGACCTCTAAATAGATAACTATCCTATAAAAATTCATCATTGCATATAGACACTACAATAATATAGCTTACTAGGTATAACCCTAAAATATTCCCGTAAGCAAAGAATAAGTTAGAGCTCGCTAATTAAATACTAAGCGAATTGTAATTGTCTGTTTCCAGATATATTTAATTTTGCATTTAAAGATTGCCATCTACTTGCAATTTAAACCATTACACTTCTGTCGAACCCGATCGTCCCCGTGCACTAATTATAACACATAATTAAACCAATATCAACAAACGCAAATTAAAAAAATATCACAAAAAACCTTGAAAAATATTAATATAGTGATAGAATATAAAAACAAAAAATGGAATAAATTACCATTTTGCACATCCGTTGCGTTACACATAAAATCAATAGTATTATAATAAAGGAGAGGTAAAATATGAAAGATTTCATAAACTGGTTAAAGAATAACGAAAAAATAGGTAAAGTAATAGTATGGTTATTTATAATAACAATAGGTTTAATAATTTTAAACATAACATTAGAAAGCTTAGGGTTACCTCATTACAGTATAACAACACAAAATTTAGTAATAGTTAACAAAGTTAAAGCATTAGAATATTTGATTAATTGGCTCACTATAATATTAAGTTTTTATTCATTAGTATTGCTAGTATTTAGAGTTGAAGAAAGTAAAAATATATTTAAGTATTCTATTTTGTATTTAATTACCAATATTATTGTAACTGTAGTATTTAAATCTAGATTTACAACCATATTTACAATTATATATGTTTTAAGTTTTTGTTACTTTTATTCTAACAAGAACAAAAAATATATTTTATATGGAATAGCGAGTTTTGTAGTAAATACAGTTATACAAGGAATTTGGTATTCAATAAAAATAAAAACACTTGATTATAGCAGCCTCAATGAGTTAACAAAAATGGTGTTATACCTAGATTACTTTATAATTATGGCCATGGTTATATTAGTTAAAGAATTATACCTAAAGAAACGAGGTGGAAATAGTGGGAGAGTGCTGGCTATGGATAGGAAAATTCAACCACGAAAAGAAATTAGCACAAAAAATATCAACAAGTCTAACTAAAAAATAAAACAATTAAAAAATAGATATAAGGGCTCATATCTATTTTTTAATTAATGAAAAGTGAAAGGAAACAAAACATGAATGAAATATTAATGATGGAATTTGGAAACAATACTTTTATATACACAGACAGAGAAAGAAAACTTACTAAGAGAGGTGTAGAAGAAACTTATTGATTTTAACCACAAATAGTGGTTTTATTTTTGGTTAAAATGTGCTAAAATTGATTTAGGAGGATGATATTATGAAAATAAATATTCGTGGAGAAAAAATGAATATAACTGAAGCAATGAAAAAATATGCTGAAGAAAAACTTCAAAAACTAAATAAGTATATTGAAGATAGTAATGAAATAACAGGAACAATCTTATTTAAAGTATATGGACCTAAACAAAAAATAGAAGTTACTATTCCTCTTAAAAGTTGCACATTAAGAGTAGAAGAAGAAGGAGCAGATTTCTATGCTATAATTGATACTAGTATAGATAAATTAGAAAGACAAATTAAAAAGAATAAAACAAGATTAGTTAATAAAAGAAATAAAAGTAAAATCGATTTTATCTTAGATTTTGAACCAGAAGAAGAAAATGAAAACAAAATAATTAAAAGAAAACAAGTAGAGCTAAAACCAATGGACGAAGAAGAAGCGATTCTTCAAATGGAATTATTAGGACATGACTTCTATATGTTCAAAAACATAGAAACAAACAAAATGTCTGTAGTTTACAAAAGAAAACACGGAGATTACGGAGTAATAGAAGAATAAGTTATTAGAGACATCTAATGACTTTTTTCTTTCTATAGGATATAATTCTACTTTTGTGTTAAAATATAATTGAAAGGCAAAGTGGTGAATATGAAGTTATCTAACAAAACAAAAATAATTTTATTAACAACATTACTAATAACACTCATGATTTTAATTATAACAGGTTATAATTTCTTTGTAAAAAAGGAATTAAAAATATCAAACCTAGAAGACGAAATAATCGAAGTAAACAGTACCTATAAAAAAACAAATCCCAATATATGCTATGGATCAGTTTTCGTCTGTAAACCTTTAAAGTACAAAGAAACAGGAAAAGTAAATACCAAAAAACTAGGAAACTATAAAATAAACTATAAAATAAACTATCAAAACAAAGAAAAAACAATCATAAAAACAGTAAAAGTAAAAGATACGACAAAACCTAAAATAATTATATCCACAGAAAAACTAATAGTATGCCCAAATGGTACTCCTTTAAATACCATAATAAAAGCTGTAGATAATTATGATGGGGATATAACAAACAAAATAAAAATAGAAAAAAATGGTAAAAACTTCATCTATAAAGTTAAAGATTCATCAAATAATCAAACAACTATCATTAAACAAGCAGAAATAAAAGATGACGTAAAGCCAAAAATAACTTTAAAAGGGAAACAAATAGAATATTTAAAAATAAATAGCACTTACGAAGAACAAGGTGCAGTAGCACATGATACTTGTGATGGAGATATAACAAATAACATAAAAATAACAAACAATGTAGAACCAAATAAAAAAGGAACTTATAGTGTAAAATACGAAGTAACAGATAAATCTGGTAACAAAAACGAAACAATAAGAACAGTAAAAGTCGAAGAACAAAAGAATATAACCAAACCAAACGGTAAAACAATATATTTAACATTTGATGATGGGCCAGGTAAAGACACAGGAAAACTCTTAAATATTTTAAAAAAATACAACATAAAAGCAACATTCTTTGTAACAAAAAATGTTAATAACTACAAAGAAATCCTAAAAAGAGAATATAATGAAGGCCACACAATAGGACTTCATACATGGAGTCATAACTATTCAATATATAAAGATGAAAAAACTTATTTTTATGATTTACACAAAATAGAAAATGCAGTTTATGAAATAACAGGACACAAATCAAAAATAATAAGATTTCCCGGAGGAAGTTCTAATACAATAAGTAAATCCTATCAAAAAGGAATAATGAAAAAACTAACAAAAGAAGTAGAAAAACGAGGATATATATACTTTGATTGGAATGTATATAGTGGAGACGCTGGTGAAACACAAAACACAAAACAAGTTGCAAAAAATGTAATCACAACACTAACTCAGCAAGAAACAAATGTAATCTTACAACATGATATTCACACATATAGTGTTAATGCCGTAGAAAAAATAATAAAATATGGTATAAAACACGGCTATAACTTTGCTCCAATAACAGAAAATACTCCATTAATCCAACATAAAGTAAATAATTAACCAAAGAGATATCAAAAAATATCTCTCTTTTTCTATAATAAATTTACAATAAAAACACAAAATGTTATAATATATCAAAGTTGAAGGAATGGTGTCACATGCAAAAAGAACAATTACCAAATGAAGTAATCTTAAGAGATAATCTAAAACAAGTAAAAAACATAAAAAGTTTACCCAAAATAGGAGCAGGACATGACGGAATAGTTTATAAATACCAAGACAAAGTCCTAAAACTCCTAAAATATGACATCTCACATAGAAAACAACAAAACCTAATGACATTCGAAAAAGCAATTTACTTTCACGATAAATTAACACTACAAAAAATAACAAAACCAACAGACATCTTACTAAATAAAGATGGAATCTATGTTGGCTATGTCATGGACTATCTAGAAGACATAACCAAAAATACAAACAAAACACCTGGAGACTTCACTTGCGAAGAGCTTCTAGAATCAACAAAAATCCTAAAAGAAGACACCATAAATCTAACAGAAAACAAAGTAGCAATAAGAGACATAAATCGAGGAAGTTATATCTATACAGACAGTTTCTTAAATATATGTGACATGGATAAATACACAATAAACGATCCAAAAACAAAGACAATAAATAACAAAGCACTAAACTTCATAATAGCAAAACTACTCTATTACGAAATGTTAAAAAAAGAAAACATCTCAAAAGAAGAAATAAAAAAACTATCAACATGGGTAAAAAAATCATCAAATGACCTAGACTTCCTAATAAAACTAGAAAAAGAGCTAAAAGGACAAAACAAAGTACCATTAAAAGAATACACAAACTATAAAATAAGAAAAATAATATAAAAAGGATGATAGTCTGAAACCAAAAAATAAATTTGTGACTTTTATTTGTAGCACTTAGTTTCAATAAAAAATTAATGTATGAAAGGAGTAACATAAATGAATAATATAACAATTGGTAATGAAAAAATATTTTATTTTATAGTGATGAAAATGGACAAACTAAAGTAGAAGTAATTCTACAAAATGAAAATGTTTGGTTAAATGTAAATGCAATAGCTACTCTTTTTGATGTACAAAGACCTGCTATTGTAAAACATATAAATAATATATATAATGATGAAGAATTAAGTAAAGAATCAACTTGTTCCGTTTTGGAACAAGTTCAAATCGAAGGAACACGAAGTGTTAAAAGGCAAAAGATTTTTATGCAACTGTTCAAAATAAATTTCATTACGCTATTACAGGAAATACTGCTGCTGAAATTATTTATAATAGAGTTGATAGTAAAAAAGTGAATATGGGATTAACGAATTGAAACAGAAAAGCTAGAAAATCATTAGAAATAATTACATTATGAATTGAATTATTAACCATAAAAATATGTAAAATTTTGATAAAAAATAATATAGGAGGTGACTAACTATTAAAAGTCAATAGGAAAATTGAACATAATGATAGTTTGTTATAAATTGGAATTTATCCCACGCCAAAAAGGTTTCACAAAGTGAAATTTTTGAAATAATTAGTAAATAATTATTTCAATAAAGACGGATCAAAATCGATGTTGTTTTTCTCTAGTGTATAAATAATTCTTAATAGTTTTTTACACACATGGGATAATGCAACTCTATGACATTTACCTTCAGAACGTTTCTTAAGGTAATAATCATAAAATGTTGGTGAATATCTTAGTATAATCATCGTAGTGTTCATAATTGAATATCTAAGATGACCAGAGCCATGTTTAACCATCTTACCATTATTTTCAATGGTACCAGACTGAATTATACTTGGTTCAAGTCCAGCAAATGCTAACATTTTATTTGGAGATGAAAAATTATTAATATCTCCATATTCTGATAGTATTGCTGCTGCAGATATTTCACCTAATCCAGGAATGGTTAACATTTTGGGATTTAGTTCTTTGATAATTGTTGAAATTTGTTTCTCTATTGGATCAATTTTTTCATTAAAAGTTTTAATGATAGAGGTATATGTAGAAATGAGTAAATCAGTATTTTCATCATGATGACCTATAGAATTTTTAGCAAGCTCTTTAAGTTTAGCAAATTTTGCATAACTAAATTTACCACGAGAAATATTCTTTA
>OIYG01001207.1_pt1 | contig 20391 bp, 18 predicted proteins | sample 1587861 | NCBI WGS metagenome assembly OIYG01 (sample SAMN03283272) | human gut metagenome | biome: human-associated habitat; material: feces | host: Homo sapiens | place: Peru | collected 2012 | reverse complement strand
AAGCCTCATTTATTCAGGCTTTATTCGGAAATATCTGCTGGGAAAGTTGAGTAGATTAAATAATAGGGAAATATCAAAATGACGGGAGAAATTGCAATTATGCGTACTATAAGGTATATAAAGCCCAATATGACGAATCTTAAAGGTAAAAAAGGAAAAGCAATTCTTGCCGAAATCAGAAGCATGAAAGCTAAACCTATGGATAATATTCGCCGAGATGCTGATGCATGTATGAATCGAATTTTGGCAAGAAGAAAAGAAAATGATTAAAATTTTAGATTTTATTGCTTTCACAACTGTCTCAACGTCTTAATTGTTAATGCACCATCAATAATATTGGTGATACGTCACCAAAAGACGAACTGAAAGCAGAATGTGCAGAAGGACACTGTTCTACAAATAACTGTACTAATCTAATTTGCCTGAATTTCCATCAGCATTATTAGTACAGTTAATTTTTGTACGAACGATTCTGCCAAATATCAGAGCATTTTCCGTAATTGCTGTAATGCAATGGTCGGATATCCCTTATCATCCATAAGTCCCATAAACGTTCCCCATCCATTTTCGTCATTATTTTCACAGTGCATAAATGGTTCCCAGTAGAAAAAGCCACTGCACTGTGGAACTTTCCTGATAACACGGATCAAATGCTGCAGACTTTCCTGCTGCCCCACAGGACTTGCCGGATATCCGGCACACAGTTCTTCTTTTTCTCCAAAGAAATTTCCTTTGCTTCTCCGGAACGGATGCGCAAATTCCGCAACATTCAATTCCCTGCCATACTTTTTTGCCAGCCGTGTAAGACAATCCTCAAAATCAGAAAAGCTTCCGTGAATATACGGATAATAAGACAAGCCAATAACATCAAAATCTGTCATTCCCTGCCCTATCATCCGGTCAAACCATTCTTCATAATATGCATAAGTAGCTCCCTCGTCCAGATGAATCATAATCTTTGTTTCCGGACATACTTCGCGTGCCGCGGAAATTCCACTTATTACAAACTTTGCCAGATTCTCCCAGTTCGGAACCTTTGCCACTGGGAAAAGCATTCCATTCCTTATTTCATTTCCAATCTGAATCATATCCGGATACACATCAGCTTCCTGTAAAGCAAGCAAAGTCTGTTTTGTAAATGCACAGAGTTTTTCTGCCATCTCATCAATCGTTAATTTTTCCCATGCTTTAGGAATATTCTGGTGCTCCGGATCTGCCCACCAGTCAGAATAATGAAAATCCAGCAAATACGGAATATTTAACGCCTTCATTCGTTTTGCCATTGAAATTGTCTGTATCAGGTCACAATATCCACCAGATTCCGGTATATTCCGGGGTTCATTCCACAAGCGAAGCCGTCCATAATTAAATCCCTTCCGTTTTCCATAGTCCAGTACATCCGTTTTTTTACCTGTTTCATCATAATACGTATATCCTTTATCCATCATTTCCGGATAAGAGGATACATCCATTCCTATAATCATTTTTCTCTCCTTAACTTTCAAACGCCCTGATACTTTCCAATGCATGTCCCTTTTCATCAAACAAAGCCTGGTTTTCCCACTCATTTCCCTGACCTTTGGCTACTCCAACACCCTTTTTGCAATACCACGCCGGTTCCCAGTAAAATACCCCTCTGCCATTCGGTGCTTCTTTCACTTCCCGGATCACGCGGGAAAAAACCTCTTTCTGGTTTTGCACAGAAGGAAGGAGTCCCATCTGTTCCATTGTCAACTGCCCCGTCACAATGTTTGGCATTGCATCGTGCGAGACATCTGTATAGGGAAACGCAGTTTCCATAACAATTACCCGTTTGCGAAATTTTTTTTCCACATTCTCCATGTTTTCCCGCAGACGTTCATAAGAACCTGCCCAGAATGGATAATACGATACACCGATCTCATCAAATTCCTGCAGTCCCTGCTTAAATAATTCTGTAAAAAAATGTTCTGTACGCTCCATATCTGCGCCACACTCCACATGCAGCACCGTTTGCATCTGAAGCTTGTTTTTTTCACAGATTCCGGTCACAGCTGCCAGCCCCGCATTCAAAAAAGATGCCAGCTGTTTTGAATTTGTAATGCTTCCGTATTCCCACAACATCCCTTTTCCTATCTCATTTCCTACCTGTATCATATCCGGTGCAGCATCTGCATCTGCCAGTGTCTGCAACACTTCGTATGTATACGCATAAACCTGTTGTTCCAATTCCGGTGCGGACAGTTCCTTCCACTGTGCCGGAATCGTCTGTGCTTTCCAGTCTGCCCAGAAATCACTGTAATGGAAATCCAAAAGAAGCCCCATTCCCTGTTGTTTTACTCTTTTTGCCATAGCAACCGTATGTGGCAGATCGCAGTAATCACCAGCGTCAAATGATTCCGTTGGACTGTGAAATAACCGCAGGCGTATGTAGTTTACACCATGCTGCCGCAAAATAGAAAGTGCATCGGCCTCTTTTCCTTCCAGATCATAAAATTTTGCGCCGTAATCTTCCATCGCCTGCAGAGATGAGACATCGGCTCCCTTAATAAATTCCATAGTTCCCCCATTCGTTATTTCTTTCCCGTTGATTCTTTCATCAGCACCTCATATCCCAAAATGGTTCGTTTTGATGCCTGTTTTCCCTGTAATATATCATACAGGATTGCAGATGCCCGGCGCGCCAGTTCCTCAATATTTAAATTTACACAACTGACCGGCGGATAATATTCTTCCAAAATCCGGCTATTATAAAAGGATGCAACCTTAATATCCTCTGGTATACGTACCTCAAATTTACGCAAAGCATTGAGTACATTCAGACAGATGTTATCATCCATACATATAATACATTCAGCTCCTTCTTTAAGCATCTGCTCCGTACAGTGCTCTGCCACGTCCGCATATCCCGTCTCTTCAAATAAGAATTTTTTATCAAAATCAATTCCCATTTTCTCATATGCCTGCACAAATCCCCTCCAACGGCTTTGTGTTACAACATGTGTGCGGTTTGCACAAAAGAGCGCAATCCTGCGCAACCCCTGCTGTAACAGACGCATGGTCAGTTCCCTGCATCCACCCTTTTGGTCTACATCGACCTGATAAAGTGTATTGTCATCATAACTTCCGATTGTCACAAACGGAACCCCTTTTTCCTGTAAAAAATGGATATCCAGCGCATTATCCAGTGTCCGTGAAAGAATTACACCATCACACTTGTGTTGTTTGATAATCTTCTTCAAAGGCTCAATATCATCCTCGCTCGTCTTTGCAATCAACACCTGATATCCCAAAGGCTGGAAAAAATCATATGTACCGATCATAACCTGTGAAAAATACGGCAGCAGACCATAATTGCGTTCGCCTGCCACCGTAACTAAAATATTCTTTGTCCTGCGTGCTGTATAGACTCTTGTCTGAACAGCAGGAGCCGCATCCTGTTCCACCAGATACTGCTGTACCTTTTGCTTTGTCTTGTCAGACACCCTTCCGTTTCCGGATAGTGCCCGTGAAACGGTTGTCGGGGAAAGTGACAGCGCTTCCGCTATTTTTTTTATTTTCATTTTCTCCGACATCCGTATAATCTCCTTTATAAATCTTTTTGCTCCATATAGGAAGTATATTGTGTTACAAATTCGTCCGTTACCTTCTGGATTCCCGCATCTTCTAACTGCTTCTTAAAATCCTCGAAAGTAGCTTCTGTTTTATCTCCGTAAATTCCAAGGGCAAATGCCATTTTATACTCATCTACAATCGACTGCACGACTGTAAATTCTGTCTGGACATCACTAGGATCAAATGTAAATCCCGTCTGCTCTGGTATGTATTCCATCTCCTCATTATGCTTGTCAATGGCAATCTGACGCTCGTCAAGTCCTGCTTCATCCGGTTCATCCTGACGATTGATCGCCCATGCCCAGTTATTCCATGTATATCCATCTGATCCATCAAGCGTCTCCCGTGTACCGTCCGTATTTAATTTGTAATGTTTTCCCTCAATTCCTCCAAGCAGCAGACGGTTCAGATTCACGTCCCCCTTCATGTAATCCAGTACAAGTGCTGCCCTTTCCGGGTCTGCTGATTTCTGCGTAATGGCAATCGCATCTACTGCGTAACTACCGCGGCTTCTCTTTACATCCGGTGTCACATCATAGGCTGCGTATGTACCGTTTCCAGAATCCTCGAGGTTTTTTCCTGCCGCAAAAATAGACGAATTCCATACGAAAGAACCACTCTTACCGTTCTCAAAATATGCCTGTGCATCGCTTGTATCATTGATTGCATCTGTGGACCATGCCCCTGCTTTTGCCAGATCTGTCATCTCCAGACAATAATCTTTGTAAAAATCTGAAGTATACAGATACCAGATATCCTTACCATCCGGTGCCTTTTCACTATTATTGGCATAATAATCAAAATCGTAGCCTTCTGTTACTCCCTGAACTCCTTTTGACTGTCCAAAAGTTGTCAGAAGCTGTTCACGGTTTGCGTTTGTGTTAAGTGCTGTCACTCCGGTTTCCGACTGCTTCTGGGCAAGTTCTTTTAAATATTTTACAAAATTATCCCAGCTGTCCGGCACAGTCAGATCATATTTATCAATCAGATCCTGACGGACTGCCACCTGATTATATGCCGTATAGGTTGCCTTAGATTTTGGAACCGCATAAATCGTATTGTTAATAGAAATTTCATCCCAGCTTTCATCCGGCTGCTGTTCAAAAGAAAGTGGCATGTATTTTTTTAACCAGTCACGATCCAGAATTTTAAACGCACCATTTGATGCTTCTTCATTATAATAACACCATGATGCTGTGTAAATCAAATCAACCGGATCCCCTCCTGCCAGAAGCAGGCTGTACTTGGTACTGTAATCACTCCAATTTAAGAACTCCAGATCCAGTGTTGTGTTCAGATTTGGCTCAAAGTATTCTGCATTTGCTTTTTCCAGCACTTCATCCATATCCTGCGGAGTATCTCCAAGCACATACATCACGACTGTTTTCTTTTCTGACAGATCATATCCTTTTCCTGCATACGGACTGTCACTTGAAATACCTGCATCCCCTGTACTGCTGCCAGTCTGCGTTGCATCTCCCCCATTGCTGCCACAACCTGCCAGCCCCATCAGCATGGCTGTCACAAGTGCCGTGCTTACCATTTTTGCTACAAATTTTCTTTTCATTGTATTTCCTCCCTGTGAATTTTCTATCTGAAAAGGTTATCCCTTCACAGCTCCAAGTGTAAGTCCTTTTACAAAATATTTTTGTAAAAATGGATACAACAATACGATTGGACCCGTTGCAATTACTGTCATTGCAAGCTTTAATCCCTCCGATGGCATCTGTCCGACCTGTACACCGGTCTGATTTGCAATCCTCTTTAATGCCTCCGAACTATTCAAAATATTTTGTAGTGTATACTGTAGGTTCCAGTTGTCGCTATTGCTCATAAACAGCATACAGTTATACCAGTCATTCCAATAAGCAAGTGCAATAAACAGTGTCAGTGTTGCCACTAGTGGCTTTGCCATTGGCAGAATAATTCTCAGATAGATATAGAAATCTCCTGCCCCGTCAATTTTTGCAGCCTCTGTAATTTCGAACGGAATTCCTTTCATAAAACTCTTGGCAATAATCATATTCCAGACTGAAAACAGCCCCGGAATGATCAGTGAATAAATATGATTGTTAAAATTCAGATACTGCGTGCAGAGCAAATACCACGGTACAAGTCCCCCATTAAACAATGTTGTAAAGAAAAAGAAAAATGAAATTCCGTTTCTCCATGGAAAATCCGGACGGGACAAAACATACCCTGTCATTGTCGTCATAAAAATAGAAAGCAGTGTTCCCACAACCGTCACAAAAATGGTCACTCCATATGCATGTAAAATACTTTGTGGATTCTTCAGTGCCAGATGGTAAGCTTCTGTTGAAAAATTTTTTGCCGTCAGGAAAAAACTGTATCCTTCCTTGACAATCGTACTTTCTGACGTAAAAGACCCAACCACAATCAGGTAAAACGGCAGAAGGCACAGGAACGCAAATATCCCAACGAGCACATAAGATAAAATATTAAATACCAATTGATCTTTTCCTGTTTTCATATGCCCCTCCTAAAACAATGTATACTCCGGATCTATTTTCTTCACGATCCAGTTTGCCGTAAGAATTGTCACAAAACATAAAACCGACTGATACAATCCCGCTGCCGCAGTCAGTCCGACATTTGGTGATGTCGTCAGCATACGATAAATATATGTATCCAGTATATCGGAGCTGTTCAGTAAAAGCTGATTTGATCCGACCAACTGATAGAACATTCCGAAGTCCCCACGGAACACATTTCCAAGTGCAAGCAATACCATAATCATGATTGTAGGTTTCAGGCTTGGCAGGGTAATATAGCGGATTTTCTGCCATACACTGGCACCGTCTATGGATGCTGCTTCATATAAATCTTTTCCGATGCCTGCAATTGCCGCAAGATACACAACAGTTCCATATCCCGTCTGTTTCCACAGACGCACAAGAACCAGTACAATCGGCCATTGTTTTACCTGTTTGTAAATACTGAAATCCGTTATTCCAAAATGTGACAGGATGGAATTCAGCACACCATTGCTGCCAAAAATATTTAACATGACGGTTGCCACAACAACCCATGAAATAAAATATGGCAAAAACATAAATCCCTGTGAAATTTTCTTAAATACCTTATTGTTGATTTCACTTAATAGAATTGCAAAACCGACCTCAAAGACCAGCCCTAAAAAGATAAATGCAATATTGTACAAAAGTGTATTTCTTGTCAGGCTCCAGATTTTTCCGGTTACGAACAAATATTGGAAATTGTCCCAGCCACACCACGGACTCTTAAAAATTCCAAGTGCATATTTGAAATCCTTAAAAGCCAGTGAAACACCCGTCATTGGTATATAACAGAATAAAATGACATATGCCAATGCCGGGATCAACATACACAAAAGTACTTTGCTTCGTTTGATCTGACTTGTGAATTGTTTCATCGCGTCTCTCCCCCACTTCGTTTTGATACATAAATTCTATCTTTTTTGTGAAGAAATAACTACGCGAGAAACAACCCAAGATTTTTTATTTTTTTGTTTTTTTTGCTAAAAAGAAATGATTTTTTATTGCGCAATTTTTGTATTGCGCAACGCTATGATACCCCCATGAATCATTACCTATTTCACTTTTATTTTTGTAACATCCGAACAGGTACCCACATACGTTTTCCCATTATAAGATTTATATGCACGGACTTTATACTGGCTGACAGTCCCCTTTTTCAATTTGGAATCCTTATAGGAAAATGTTTTGTTATTGTTAATAGTAGCGATTTTATCATATTTTTTCGTTTTACTGTTATAACGGTAAATCTGGTATCCGGTTACATTGCTGGTTTTATCCCATTTTAATGTAACTGCACAAGATTTTGTCTGCAGCCGGAGATTTTTTACCTTCAGCGGATTTGTGCACTCTTCATGTGCGTCAGAAGCTTCTCCCCAGACGGTTTCCCCTTCTGCTTTTTTATAAGATTTCACCTTAAATTTGTACGTTGTAGCTCCGCTCAATCCTGTAACTTTATAAGAAACTTCTGCTCCGCCTGCAATCGTTGCCACACTTTCGTACTTCTTTTCTGCTGTGTTATATTTATAAACCCGGTATCCGCTGGAACCTGATATTTTGCTCCATCCAAGTGTCACATATGTACTGCTGCGCTTTTGTGTTTTTACATCGGACACTTTTGCCGGCGGAACGGTGGCCGATACCACCGAAGAATAATTTCCATAATAATTTGTCCCACCGATGGTCCAAAAGCAGCGCACCCTGTACTGATAAGTCTTTCCGCTTGTCACATCGGTATCCGTAAAGCTTTTTCCACTCGTCTGCTTCATATAAACATATTTTTTCTGTTTTTCGTCATACCGGTACACGCGGTACCCGGTTACATCATCGGCAGCTTTGCCCCAGCTTAGTTTTACCGGGTCAAATGCATTCCCCACAGTTGCTTTCAATCCTCCGGTTTTTGCACTGGTGTCCTTGTACCAGAAATTTACGTCCAGATTTCCCGTATATCCACTCACTTTTGCAACGGATGAATACTGCCAGAATTCATAGTCATATGCTGTGTCTGCATAAGGTTCCCCGCTTTTTGCATTGCTCGTTGTCGTATTATTGTACCGCGCAATCCAGATGCCGCAATCCTCCAGGGAATCTGTATCAATATAGGATTTGATCCATGCATAGGAAGCATAAACAACCGGCTGATATCCCGCATCGGAAATCGTATCTGCAAATGACTGGCAGACCGCTGTCTCTTTTGCTTTGGAGAGTTTTCCCCCCGTCAGGCGGTTGTGACTTCCTTTTTCCCTGTCTATAACAATCGGAAGGGTCACATCCCAGCCGTATTTATCTGCCAGATCCAGCACATATTCTGCTTCCTGTTTTGCCTCTTTTTCTGTCAGTGCCTGTGAAAATATGTACAGACCGACATTGATGTCGTTTTCAAGTGCCGCCTGAATATGGGAATCCGCAGCCGTATCTTCATAAATACTTCCATCGGAAGTGTCCCTTGACGCTACACGGACAAATGCAAAATCTATCCCTGCATCATGTATTTTTTCCCAGTTAAGTGCTGTTGTTTTTTTATTTTTTGCCTGCCACCAGGAGACATCTATTCCGTTCAAAAGCTGCGCATCTTCATAGTCCGATTTGTGATAATAGGTAACACTTGTATAATCCACTTTCGAAGTAAAAGAACCATCCAGAAAATCCTGCGTATACCCGGAAGCAGCCTTGGTTGCACCCAAAAGCTGCGGCATGGCATATGTGGACAACAATCCGTCATTCTGTGTACTCACGTTTGAAATCTGTGTACCATCCATCTCTTCTTTGATGCTTTGTCCCATCACACCATCCATCTGTGCTTTGGGTACCTCTGCCCTCAGCTGCTGGGGTGCAATCATACAGATTCCTGCCAGTATCATTCCTGCTGCTACAATTTTTGCTTTTGTAAATCTCAATTTCTATATCTCCTGTTTGTACATTTATTTCATAAAAGTCATCACCATACCTATATTCTGCAAGCAAAGCATCACCATGATTTTCATTAACAGACCACCGATGATTGGTCTGATCCATTTTCGAATAATACGAAATACCTGTAATGTGATCAGATAATCATACAGATGATATGCAAGCATAAAAATACTGCATGACGCGGCAATACTGCATCCAAAACCTGCTATAGAAAATAATAATCCAACTCCTATGTTCTGTGTCAGGTTCCATCCTGTATAATATCCGGCTGCCGCCAGGGTTTTACACAAAATAGATCCGGGCAATACATTTACCGCCGGAACAATATGATTGTAATATTGCTGGGAAGTGATCATTCCTCCTCCCACAAAAATTCCATCCGCTATGGTCATATATGCATCACCACCGCCAAAGGACATCCATGCAGACAAAATTCCCCTGCCGGAAAAACACATGATCTTATGGTTTACAAACCAGACGGGAACGACGAAAACTGCCGCAAATACAACCCATGTTCCAACATCCTTTGCAATTATACCCCAATTCTTCTCTCTTTTCCATCCGGTATCTGATATATTACAGAAAATGCCATAACATCCAAGTATTCCCATCATAATATCAACCACAGGATGCCATCCGGACAGATCAAACGAAAACACTTGTACATGTGTCAACAGATAACTGCCAATAATGCCGGTAAGAATTATCAGATTCTTTTTGCTGTAATTGCCTCTGGTGAAAAAAATGCTGAAAAATGCCAGTATCAGTACCTGCACCGAAGAAATAAAAAAAGACAGTACAAAAACCCCAAGCATTAAAAAAATCGCTTTCATCTTTCTGTGTTTTCCGTCTTCCCCGCAGTCTTTTAACATTTTTCTGATATAAGAAAACAACAGATACAAAATAAAAACAGAGACTCCTATGGAAATCATATTTACAATAGAAAGGATTTTTTCCTGAAATACAGACAACACCGCTACCAGAGCCACCGTCATCAACGCTCCCGGCAATGCCATCATGACAGCACCTGCGATCATTCCCCTGATTCCAAATTTGCGGCGCCCGATAGACGCTGCAATCTCTACCGGAAGTGCTCCCGGTGTAATACTTGCAACCACCACATCTTTGTCAATATTCTGTTTTTCGTCTATTCCCTGTCGATCTGCAATCTCTTTTTCAATAACTGGAATAAGTGCGCTTCCTCCGCCAAATCCAATACATCCGATCCAAAACATTGACCGAATAAACTGCCCTGCCTGACTCACACGGATTCTTGCAACAGACTTTTCAGTTGCTCCAATATATGATTCACACATGTTTCCACATCCATCTCCGCGGTATCTACGACAACATCTGCATGTTCCGGAATTTCATAAGGGCTGGTAATTCCTGTAAACTGCGCAATTTTTCCTTCCCGCGCAGCCTTATACAATCCTTTTACATCCCTCTTTTCACACTCTTCAATGGAAGTGCTGACATAAACTTCCCGAAAACCGTCTCCGATAATCTGTTTTGCATTCTCGCGATCATGCCGGTACGGAGAAATAAATGCGGTAATCACGATCAGGCCTGCATCATTCATCAGCTTTGCAACCTCTGCAATCCGCCGGATATTTTCTACCCGGTCCTCATCGGAAAAACCAAGATTGCTGTTTAAGCCCATCCGCACATTATCTCCATCCAAAAGCATGGTTTTCTTTCCCATTGCATACAATCGTTTTTCCAGCGCATTTGCTATGGTAGATTTTCCTGCACCGGATAATCCACTCATCCAGATCGTAAAAGCTTTCTGCTTCATATGGTCTTCGCGCATTTTTCTACTGATTTCCATCGTATGCCACACGAGATTGTGTGTTACATCTTTTTTTACATTTCTTTCTGTTTCTTCCATCTTCTGTCAGCCACCCATTTCTTTTATCGAAATATTCTTTTTAAGATCGTTCGGAACGGATGTCTTACTTTGTTCTGGAACACCTTAAATTCCGTTTCAGTCTTTCGAAGCTCTGTCTTTAAATCTTTAATCTGATTTTTCTGCAAATCATTGGTTCTTTTCAAATCAATCATAAACTTTGAAAAAAACAAAATTACTTCTTCCAACATTCCTTCATTCTGTGGGGACCATTTTGGCAAATCTTTTATTTTATCGGAAAATAACGGACCTTCTTCCTTCATATATTTTTCTGCTACTCTATAATTTCCTTCTTCGTACTTTTTCAGAAATTGCTGCAATTCCTCTTTTGACAGCATTTCTGTCGTATCTTTTTCTATATAGGTCTTTGAAATTTCTTTCAGATATTTTCCCATATACGAAATTTCTTTTTCAGAGAATTCTGATTCCTGATTCAGAATTCTTTTAATTTCCGTTGTATTTTTATCCAGACGAAGATTCACATTTTCTTCCAGTTCCTGAAATTCTGATGTTACATCCATTCCGATTTCATGCATAAAATCATGAATAATAGAACCATCACGCCAGCTCTCCGGTACAAACCGCCGCACAATCAGATTTTCTTTTCCGATCACTTTTGCAATTTCATCCAGTTTTTTATCATACTGATATATCTTTTCGTTCTTTTCCTGTGTCATTTTAAAATACTGGTCACATGGCATTTCCGACACATGCGAAGTTCTCTGCTTCACACTCTGATTCCAACGGGATAATAAAAATTTATCCTGTCTGCGAAGATAAACGATCACTTTAATTTGATAATTTTGTTCATCTGCCTCCTTTTTCAAATCATAAAGCAAAGATTTTTTTCCATAACTAAGACAATACCAAATAGATTCATCTGTCAGAATTACATGATCATAGTTTTCAAACGCATCCCGAATCTGTTGTAATCCCTCTTTTAAATAAATGGTTTCTTTCTTTTTATCCCTCTCTCCCTTCTCATTTTGAACTTTCCCAACTAAAAAATGTGCATTTCTCCTTGCATTTACGCCAGGATACATATGTAAGGATTCAGGAAAAAAATATCCATGCTTTTGCAGAACATCCCAGTTTTCTTTCAGAAATTTCTGAATCGACGATGTTGCTGTTTTTGGTGTTCCTATATGTAAATACAGTGTTTTCATGTTTAAATCCTTTCCTGTTATAATCCTTTTTACACGTTTATCATATATTTTCTTCCTTGAATGAACCTTGAAAATATCATTTTTTCTTTCAATAATAGGAATTTTTTGGAAAATTAAATTTCTGATTGCAAGATTTTCCAGATTCGTTATAATAAATTTCAAATACAACAGATATGATTTACAAAATAAAGGGGATTCCAATTGAAAATTTTAGTAATTGAAGATTCTATCCGGCTTGCGGATACCATTGCAGAAGCTTTACAAAATGAAAACTACCAGGTGGATACTGCTCATGATGGATTGACAGGCTATGAGCATGCCTCCACCGGCATCTACGATATGATTATTTTAGATCTGATGCTTCCTAAAATGAATGGATATGAAGTTCTTTCTTCTTTGCGCAAAGACGGACAAAATGTACCGGTACTGATTCTCTCTGCGAAAACAGAATTGGATGATAAGATTCAGGGATTTACAACCGGTGCGGATGATTATATGACCAAACCTTTTGAAATTCGTGAACTTCTTATGCGTATTCAGGCAATCAGCAGACGAAGCAACCATCAGGATACTTCACATCCTGTAGTAGGAAACCTCTCTTACGATCCTGCTACCTGTGAAATCTGCAATACCCAGACTGGAAAATCCGTTCAGATTTCCGGAAAAGAAATGCAGCTATTGGAATTTTTTATGAACAATTGTAATCAGGTTCTCGAAAAAAATCAGATTACTACCAAAATATGGGGATTTGATTCTAACGCCGAATACAACAATGTAGAAGTATATGTTTCCTTCCTGCGCCGCAAATTTCACCACTTACAAGTGAATGTAACCATTCGTGCGATCCGCGGTGTCGGTTATATTATGGAGGTTTCCGAATGATTAAATCTTTGCAAAAAAGAATTAGTACACTTTTTATTTTTCTGCTTACCATCATCTGGCTTGTTATTTTATTTCTTTTTATTAATAACTCATACCGGAATAACTTAAGTGATCTGCAGCAAACCGTTCGTGCAGCTCTCCACTATACGACATGGGATGCCTTCGTTATTTCCAATGGACAGACCTCGCCATCCGAACTTGATCATATTCCCTATTGCCTTTTTTCCATTGACGAATCCAATGAAATGGAAATCATGTTTGACACTTTTTCCGATGTATCTGATAAATTCCTTTTAAAACAGGGAAAAGCCCTTATTTCCAACAACAAAAAATATATCTTTTTCAAACGCTATGTTTCCGTAAATCATCTCCGCGCCAAAAAAGGACAATATTATGTTTTAATGCTCAGTGGAACACCGGCTCTAAAATCAACACTGCCAACCGTCTTTCTCTGTTTCATCCTCGCATTGCTTGGAATTATCGTATTTACCATTTCCTCCAAAGCACTCTCGCGATGGATGGTAAAACCGATTGAAAATACCATTTTATCCGAGAAAAAATTTATTTCCAATGCCAGTCATGAGCTGAAAACCCCACTCTCCGTCATTAGTGCCAATGCCGAACTTCTATCTTCTGAAGTAGGCAGGGACAATAAACATCTGCTGTATATTCAGCAGGAAACTTCCCGGATGATCTCTCTTGTCCAGAAAATGCTTACGCTCACACGGCTGGATGCCCCACAGATCCAGAATACCCATGCGGTTTTCCCTGTAGATGACGTACTGCTCGACATTATCTATCCGATGGAAAGTGTTGCTTTTGAAAAACACATTGCATTTTCCATTGATATTCAGGAACAAATGAAAATGGATGGAAACGAGCATCAGATTCAAAATCTCGCTTCCATCCTGTTAAATAATGCGTTAAGCTATACCCCGGAAAATGGAAGTATAGAAATTCATGCCCATATCCATAACCGTAAATTTTATTTATCCGTGGAAAATACCGGCAATCCGATTCCTGAAGAAATCCGCGACCGCCTGTTTGAACGTTTTTTCCGCGCAGACGAAGCACGCGCGGATAACGGTCACTTTGGGCTCGGTCTGTCCATTGCGCACTCTATTGTCACGAACCATTCCGGCAAAATTACCGTAGAACGGCAGGGGGACAAAAATGTATTTTCCGTTGTGCTGCCTGTGACTTTCCCCAAATAATTCAGCGCACCTGATTGCCCACAATGCGGTAATAAATTTTTGAAGTGATCCGAAATACCACATAATAGATAACCGCAAATGCAAGTACCGTTGTAACGAGACACCAGACAAACAGCTGCCCGCTGTCCATAATCAACAGGGAAAGCACTCTGCGGATCAGTGGAAATGCCGCCACGACATGCAGTGCTGCCACCACGATCGGCAGAAAGAACACCATGCGGATCTGCGTCTCGATCGCTGACTTCACCTCGACATTGCTCATGCCCACCTGTTCCATGATCCGGTATCGCTCCTTGTCCTCGTACCCCTCCGATACCTGTTTGTAGAAAATAATCATCACTGTCACTGCCAGAAAGACGATGCCAAGGAAAATCCCAAGGAAGAAAAACCCTCCGTACAGTGCCAGCAGCTCCTTCCGGTTTACTGCCCTGCCGCGCACGCGCCGCCAGACAACGCCATATTTTTCCCCAGAGGAATAATTCTCCACGTTTCCGCTGCACGCGATCTTTTCTGTCTCCGTTCCGGTAATATTGATTCCAAGTATATTTTCATAGGCATACGCACTGACATTCTCTGTATTTGCCTCAGCGATCGCCAGTTTCTGCAACTTCTGCAGCGTCTGCATATGATCCACAACGATATAATAAACCCCGTCCATGAACGAAATAGACCCTCCATTGCAGCGATTCTTACAGTATCCATTTTGCTGTACGGTAAACGTTTCTCCAAGAATCTGTATCTGATCTCCACGCAATGTTTTTGTAGACTGGAACCGTTTTTCCCGGTAGATAAGAATTTTTCCGGCTTCTACCTTTGGCACATCCGCCTCTGTCAGCGTGTGATCCATCCGAAGGAAATTATCTCGCGTCAGAAAATACAGGCTCGCATTTGTCGGTTTCTGCCCAATTGTAAGAGAATCTTTCTCCAACGTCATCGCAAAATTCAGATACGAATAACTCTCACTGTCCGTCACGTTTGTTCCCGTATCCTCTATAAACTGTATAATATTCGAACTCTGCTCCGATACATTTTCCTTCACCTCAGAATAGCCGGTCTGCACGTTGATCTCATACGGATAGAGTATGTTAATCTCATCATCAAGACCCGCAAACATACAGACCGTGGTAGACACCATGACCATCACCATCGTCGATAAAATACAGATGCTTGCCAGCCCCGCCGCATTCTGCTTCATCCGGTACATCATCGTCGATACCGCGATAAAATGCTTTTTTTGGTAATAAAATCCATGGGTTTTCCGCAGCAGCTTTAACACCGCAATACTGCCCGCCGTAAACAGCAGATATGTTCCAGCGATCACCAGAAGCACTGCCACAAAAAACAGGCTGATCACTTTCATTGGCTGCTCTGTCGTAATGGCAATTGCATATCCCGCACCGAGACATACTACTCCTAAAATTGCCATAAGCCACTTCGTTTTCGGCTCCTTTTCCCCCACACTGCTGCCCCGCAAAAGTTCCACCGGATTTGCCAGTTTCATCTGCATCAGATTGTAAAAAAGCGTCATCATATACAAAATACCAAACACCAGCACGGTATTTTTCACGGCAGACGGCGGAACGGAAAATTCGATCGTCACCTGAATCCCCAGAATCCGGTAAATCAGCATAAGTGCCAGTTTGGAAAACAAAATTCCAGCAACAATGCCTCCGACGATCGAGACAAACGCGGTAAACACCGTCTCAATGGCAAGCACTTTCGCAATATGCCGCTTTTCCATCCCGAGAATATTGTAAATTCCCATCTCTTTTTTACGCCTTTTACTGATAAAGCTGTTTGTATAAAAAATATAGATATACGAGAAAACGCCTACCACAATCACACCAAACGACATGATTGTTGTAATATAATAGGCTCCGCGCATTTTTTCAAGCCCGGCACTGTTGTTGATAAACATCATAATGTAAAACATAAGCACCGTGATCATTCCCGCAACCATATAAGGAACATACAGTGATTTGTTATTTTTCAGGTTGTTTTTTGCCAGCCGTACATACAGATTATTCATAGTTCTCACCACCTGTCGTCAGAACGGTCAATGTTTCCGAAATCTTTGCATACAATTGTTCATTACTCATGCTTCCGCGGTACAATTGGTGGAAAACTTCCCCGTCCTTGATAAAAAGCACCCGGTTTGCATGGCTCGCCGCCTTGGTACTGTGCGTTACCATAAGAACCGTCTGCCCCTCCTTATTGATCTGCGAAAACAGCGTCAGCAGGCTGTCGGTTGCCTTGGAGTCCAAAGCTCCTGTCGGTTCATCCGCAAGGATCAGCTCTGGCTTTGTGATGATTGCCCGCGCCACCGCCGCACGCTGTTTTTGTCCACCGGACACCTCATACGGATACTTCTCCAGAATATCCACAATGCCAAGTTTCTGCGCAATTGGATAAAGCCACTCATTCATCTGCTTATAAGGCACATTTGAGAGCACCAGCGGCAGGAAAATATTGTCCTTCAGCGAAAAATTGTCAAGCAGATGAAAATCCTGAAACACAAAGCCAAGATGCTCCCGCCGAAATGCTGCAATTTCTTTTTCCCGCACCGTCACAAGGTTTTTCCCGTTCAGCAGTACTTCTCCCTCCGTTGGACGGTCAAGTGCCGCCAGAATATTCAAAAGTGTTGTCTTGCCCGATCCGGACTCGCCCATGATCGCGACATACTCGCCTTCCTCTACCGAGAACTGGATGTTTCGCAGTGCCTGCACCTGATTGCCACCAAATCTCGTCGTATAAACTTTTTTCAGATTATGCACTTCTAAAATTGTCATGATTTTTACTCCTTATAAATCTGTCCTTTTTTCTACTGTTTTTCATAAAAATATCTCTGTCCCTTTTTTACAATTTCAGAATAACAAAAAACCGAAATGCAAGCCATTGATTTGTCTTACATTTCGGCTTTGTATCTTACATTTGTGTAAGATACCTGTTTTTACGTCCCGAGTATCCATGTTACTTGTCTCCCACGTCAAAACACTTAATCCCGGACATCCAAATTATTTCTTTCAACTACAATTGTCACATCCGTACCTTTTCCAATTTCGGATGTGATCATAATCCCATGCCCAAGCTTTTTGGTAATCTCCCGGCACAGATAAAGTCCGATTCCCGTCGAAGTTTTATCTGCCCGTCCGTTATACCCGGTATAACCTTTTTCAAAAATCCTTGGCAGATCCTCCTTCCGGATGCCGATTCCCTGATCAGAGATCACAAACTCACAGGTATTGTCGGCTTCATTCCGGTTTATATGTATTGTAACCGCGTGATTTTCGCCGCTGTACTTAATCGCATTGGACAAAATCTGCTCCACAACAAATTCCAGCCACTTTTCATCCGAGAGCACCATCTCCCGGCATTCCTCATAGTGAATGGCAATCTTTTTACGAATCATAATCGGTGCAAACCTCCGGATCGCAGTGCGCACCACCTGATCCGCTGAAACCATCTCAAGCACCAGATCATTCATACCGGAATTCATCCGCTGGTACTGAAGTGCCATATTGACATACTGGTTAATCCAGAATAATTCCTGCTGCATGTCATACAACACACTTTTTTCCATTCCCACTGTTTCATCCTCTGTCTGTTTTTGTTCTTCCCTCTGCAAAAGCAGACGCATCGCGGAGATCGGCGTTTTGATCTGATGCACCCACAGAGCATAATATTCTTCCATTTCCCGCTGCTGGTTCCTGTATGCTCCCTTTTCCTCCTGCCGCTTATTCTGCAGTTGTTCAAGCGCATCCATATACACTTCCTCCAGCGCATCTTCCGTATCTGAAAGTGTCTGCATGCCCTGCATATAATCCCGGATCTGCCTTTTTACTGTCTGCAGGCGATACCAGTACCGTATCCCGCAAAATACAGCGGACACCACAAGAAAAACAATTTCCAATCCCGCAAAATACCGGATATCTGCTGCGGATATGCCACAGAGGTAAAGCGTGAAAATATAGAAAATCATAAATCCTGCCACAAGCGCAAAACAGCCTTTGTATCTGTTTAAATACTGTTTGATGTATACCTTCAAGGTGTTCCCCTTTTCATGATCCATTTTTAATCTGATAACCGATCCCTTTTCGTGTTAAGATAAAATCCGTCAGCCCAATTGTTTCCAGTTTCCTTCGCAGCCGGTTCACATTGACCGACAATGTGTTTTCATCCACATACACATCACTTTCCCACAATGCCATCATCAGATTCTCCCTCGTTACAATTGCCCCCGGATTTTCAAGTAGCGTCTGCAAAATCTTCCGCTCATTTTTGCTTAACTCAAGTATCTGCTCTTCGTAGGTCAGTGTCCCATCCGACAGATTCAGCCACACCCCCTGATGCTCAAGCATATGGCTTTCCCCTGCAAATTCATAAGTCCGGCGCAGCATCGCCTGAATTTTCACCGTCAACACATTCAGATCAAAAGGTTTTGTGATGAAATCATCCCCTCCCATATTGATCGCCATCACCAGATTCATATTGTCATTCATCGAAGAGACAAATATAATCGGCAGCTTTGATACTTTCCGAATCTCCGTGCACCAGTAAAATCCATTGTGAAACGGAAGCCTTATATCCATCAGTACCAGATGCGGTTTCACCCGGGCAAATTCTTCCATCACACTATTAAAATCCGCTACTGCAAAGACTTCATAATTCCAGCTCTGTAAATGCTGCCGGATTGTTTTTGCAATCACTTCATCATCTTCCACAACTAATATCCGATACATATTTTTCCTTCCCTGTAAAATATTCGTTACTGCTCACACCCACATCACAATCATACTCCCCCGGACAGGATGATATTCAGATGCTGAGTGAACAGTAACAAAATTCCACTATGTCCTCATATACTTGCACCGTCTGCCCTTTCATGCTAAAATGAGCGCGTAAAAAGGAGTATAAATGCAAATGAAGGAGGAATTATCCATGAAACCATTGAACTGGGCAACTCTTGGCTGTGGTGTCATTGCAAACGAACTTGCCACCGCACTTGCCAGGCAAAACCGCCATCTGTATTCCGTTGCCAACCGCACACACGAAAAAGCAGTAGCATTTGCGGAAAAATACCAGATTTCCAAGGTATATGATCACCTTGAAGATGTCTTTACCGATCCGGATGTGGACATTATCTACATCTCTACCCCACATAATACGCATATTCAGTATCTGCGTCAAGCACTGGCAAACGGAAAGCATGTCCTTTGCGAAAAATCCATCACCTTAAATTCAAACGAACTGGATGAGGCAATTTCCCTTGCAGAAAAAAATCATGTCATTCTGGCAGAAGCCATGACCATTTTCCACATGCCGATCTATCGCAAACTTGCAGAGATCATAAGCTCCGGCACTCTTGGACCACTTCGTCTGGTTCAGGTAAACTTCGGCAGCTATAAAGAATATGATATGAACAATCGCTTTTTTAACCGCAATCTGGCCGGAGGCGCTCTGTTAGATATTGGCGTTTACGCCTTATCTCTGATCCGCTGGTTTTTTGCCGAAACTGCCGATCAGGTGCTTTCCCAGGTAAAATATGCACCGACTGGTGTTGATGAACAGGCTGGCATTCTTCTTATGAATCCAGCCGGCGAAATGGCAACGGTCACTTTATCCCTTCATGCAAAACAGCCAAAACGCGCAACCATAGCTTTTGACAAAGGCTATATTGAGATCTTTGAATATCCACGCGCCATGGAAGCAACCATCACTTATACCGGGGATGGACATAAAGAAACGATTTCATCCGGTGCTACTTCCGATGCATTAAGCTATGAAGTAGCTGACATGGAAGCAGCTGTCCGATCCAATGATTTATCCACTATCGAGTCCCTCATGCATCTTACTTATACACAGGATGTCATGCATATCATGACCGAAATCCGGAAGAACTGGGGAATGAAATATCCAGAAGAAGCGTAATCTTACTCTTTAAAATGAGAAAAGCCGACTATCCATAATATCTGGTAGTCGGCTTTTTAATAATAAAATATTTTCCTAAACAAAAAACAGATGAGAAATGTCTCATCTGTTTTTAAGGTGACTGACGGATTTGAACCGACGATCAGGGAGTTGCAGTCCCACGCCTTACCACTTGGCTAAGTCACCAAAACTCCCCGAGTAGGGCTCGAACCTACAACAACTCGGTTAACAGCCGAGTGCTCTACCATTGA
>OIYG01001206.1_pt1 | contig 20392 bp, 19 predicted proteins | sample 1587861 | NCBI WGS metagenome assembly OIYG01 (sample SAMN03283272) | human gut metagenome | biome: human-associated habitat; material: feces | host: Homo sapiens | place: Peru | collected 2012 | reverse complement strand
CGTACAGAGCATATGTTCTTTGAAGCAGATAGAATTGCTGCATTTAGAGAAATGATTTGTGCAGATACTGTTGAAGAAAGGGAAAAAGCATTAGATAAAATATTACCTTATCAACAAGGTGACTTTGAAGCTTTATATGAAGCATTAGAAGGTGATTCAGTTGTAATTAGATATTTAGATCCACCTCTACATGAATTTGTTCCAACAGAAGAAGCAGATATTGAAAAATTAGCAAAAGCTCAAGGTAAGAGTGTTGAAAGAATTAAAGAAATAATTGCTTCACTTCATGAATTTAACCCTATGATGGGACATCGTGGATGTAGACTTGCAGTAACTTATCCAGAAATTGCAAAAATGCAAACTAAGGCTGTTATTCGTGCTGCGATAAATACTAAGAAAAAACATAGTGATTGGAATGTTGTTCCTGAAATAATGATTCCATTAGTTGGAGAAGTTAAGGAACTTAAATATGTTAAAGACCTAGTTGTTAAAACTGCAGATGAAGAAATTAAGAATGCTAATATTGAACTAGAATATAAAGTTGGTACTATGATTGAAATACCAAGAGCTGCTTTAACTGCAGACGAAATTGCTAAAGAAGCTGAATTCTTCTCATTTGGTACTAATGACTTAACTCAAATGACATTTGGTTTTTCAAGAGATGATGCAGGAAAATTCTTACCTTCATACTATGAAAATAAGATTTATGAAGAAGATCCATTTAAAACACTTGATCAAAAAGGTGTTGGAAAATTAATTGAAACAGCTGTTAAATTAGGAAAATCAACTAGAAAAGATATACATTTAGGTGTATGTGGTGAAACTGGTGGAGATCCTAAATCTATCGAATTCTATCATAATGTTGGACTTGATTATGTATCTTGTTCACCATTTAGAGTTCCAGTAGCAAGACTTGCTGCTGCACAAGCCGCTATCAAGTCAGGAACGCAAAAGTAGATAAAAGAACAAAAGTGTTTTTAAGTCGTATAATCATTACGAATGACGATATTATAAGGTATAGAAACGATATACCTGAATGTAAAAATATAGTCATTAAAAAACCAATTATTCTTGATGTTTATATATAATTTTAAGACTGAGATGACTTTTATGTCGCAAATCTCAGTCTTTTTATGTGAAAAAATATATATGTGCGATAAGTAGTTGGAGGTGTAAAAAATGCGATTAATATATACAAAACCTAAATTAAAAGATTTATCACAGGGATCAAGAATTGCATTTGTAAGACAGTTTAGATTTTTACACAGGATGATGTATCAGATAAACTTGGTTTGACTGGTGATTGTAAAAGAAGAACTATGACAAGATATGAAAAAGGAGATAGAAATCCAAAAGATGAAAGATTAACAGAAATAGCAAATATTTTAAATGTAAGTTTTAATTCAATTAAAAAATATGATTACAACAACCCAATAGATTTAATTTATACTTTAATGTGGTTAGAAGAATTAATTCCCAATTATTATATTAATTTTTCAGATGTTCCAAACATTAATGAAATGTACATTGTAACAATCAAAAAATTCTATGATGAGTGGAACATTATAAAAAACAAACGAATTAAAAGAGAAATATCTTATAAAGAATATATAGAATGGAAGTTAAATTATGATTTAAAGGAAGTTGGTGGTTTGTATGGAAAAAATATGTAGAATTAAACTCAAAGATATTGTTGATTTTAAAAAACACCCATTTTTAGTTAATAATGATGAATCTTTAGAACAACTTGCTGTAAGCATAAAAGAAAATGGACTATTGAATCCATTAATTGTTAGAAAAAAATCAAATAGAAAATATGAAATGATTTCAGGACATAGAAGAAAAAGAGCATTAGAATTAATAGGTGAGACAGAGGCTGATGCTTATATTAAAGATTTTAATGATGATGAAGCAGTTATATGTATGATAGATTCAAATATTTATAGAGAAAAGATACTTCCGTCAGAAAAAGCATTTGCTTATAAATTGTATTAAATAATTCTTAATCTTTTTGACAGTATTAAAAAAGTTCATACTTGTGTTATAATATAATTAATCGGAGGTGCTCTATGTATTTGTTAGAAGAAATTAAGAAAATAATAGAAGATAATTCTAAGAAAATTGCTATTTTTGTAGACATGGATGGAGTTGTAGCAGACTATAGATTTGGAGAAGGGGAAAATATAAAAAGTAATAAACCGGGTTTATATTTAAATAAAAGGCCTATATATACTACAATAAATAATTTACAAAAGATTAATGAGAAAATAGATTGTGAAATGTTTATATTAAGTTCATGCTTATATAAAGAACAATCAGAAGAAAAAAGTTTGTGGCTTGATAAATATATGCCATTTATTAAACAAAAAAATAGAATTTTTGTTCTATCACAAAACTTTGAATCTAGAAAGAAAGTAAAAATAGATAAAATAAGAGAAAAATTGAATTCAAACGAATGTGAATTAGCTATTCTAATTGATGATACACATGACATATTATTTTTAGCACTATCAGAACTAAAAGAAAAGGTAATTCCATTTCATGTTATAACTTTAATTGATTAAGGAGGAATTTAAGATGAAATATGATGTAATAATAGATTGTTATACAGATGAACCATCGGGATTAGGCGTACCACCGTATTTAAGTGTACATTCTAGATATATAGCAGGTGCTTTAAAAAATAAAAATGCTAATTATTATTATTTAAATATTGATGATTTACGTTTTGCAAATGGAGAAAAACATTTTAATAATTCATATAATAAAAGAATAATAAACAAAACAAGAAATGCTAATAACGTTTTAGAAATATTAAAAAATGCAACAAACATTTATGTTGTAATGGGATGCTTTGTTAAATATGAGTATGTATCTGCAGAACCTCCTACTTTTTTAGAGGTAGAAAAATTATTAAATCTTTTCTGTAAAAAAGAAACTAATAAATTATTATTTTATTCTCTAGGCGGAAGTGAATTAACAAGAGAAAATATTAGAAAAACAGTACCTAACAATTTATTTAATGATATTATTTTTGGTAATACTTATAATTATTTTATTGGAGAAAGTGGTAATAAGTTTAAACCAAATTATGATAAATTAAGACAAATTGCAATTGATTCATCAAGTATATTAGAACAACTAGATAGACCAATTGTAATTGAAATCGAAACCGCCACAGGATGTAATAGAAATCCTGGTTGTACATTTTGTATAGAAGGTATGAGAGGTTTACCGCTACAGTTTAGGGAAAAAGAAGATATTATAGACGAAATTAAAAGTTTGTATGATAATGGAGCCTTATATTTTAGATTGGGAAGGCAGCCAAATTTTTATGCTTATAAGAATTGTAATGTAGAAGAAATCGAAAACTTGTTTAAAGGAATTTGGAATGCTTGTCCAAATATTAAAACATTACATATAGATAATGTAAGCCCTCATAACGTAAATACTGAAGAAGGAAAAAAAATAACTGAAATAGTAGTTAAATATACTACAGCAGGAAATATTACACCGTTTGGAATTGAATCATTCGATCCAATAATAAGAGAAAAATGTAATTTAAATGGTTCTTTAGATGATATTCATAAATCAATATCTATAATTAATAAATATGGGAAAGACAGAGGAAAAAACGGATTGCCTAAATTACTTCCAGGTATTAATATAATTTACGGATTAGACGGTCAAAATGAAAACACCTTAAGACATAATTTAGATAATTTTAATAAAATATTAAATTCTGGAAATTGGGTAAGAAGAGTTTTTGTTAGAAAATTAACTTTTCCTTATGGTGAACAATTTGATAAATATAGTGAAGAAGATTTAAAAGAATTTAATCTTTGGAGTAAAACAATAGAAAATGAATTCATCATTCCGATGTTAAAAGAAGTTTTTCCAATCAGCTTAGAAATTAGTGAATTAAGAATGGAAATGTATAAAGATGGTAATTCAATTCTAAGACAAATGGGTACATGTCCAGTAAGAGTTGTAATTTTAAACAAGAAACTAAAATTAGATGAATTTTATAAAGTTAAAGTAGTTGGATACATTGGTAATAGAACAATTATTGGAGAAATAATATGAAAAAAATAGGGTTATTAATTCCTAAAACTAATTTAACTGTTGAATATGAATTGCAAATGCTTTTTAGTAAAGGATATTTTGATATAGAAAAAAGTGTATTTTATATATCTAAACTGGATTATAAAACAAATTATGAGGAAGATAAATCAAAATTTCTAGAAGATCTTGCTACAGATATAAATAATAAGAAAAAAGATTTAAAATATTTAGATGTTGATTATAATGCATTCTTTTGTACTACTTCAGCATTAGAAAATGGAGTAGAAGAAATAAATCCGGCTATTTCATTAATTGAGGAATCAAAATTAAGAAATGTAAAAAAATGTTTATTAATAACTCCATACAATGATAAGTTAGGAAAAGAAATAATGAAAATGTTAGAAGATAACGAAATAGAAGTTATTAAAAATATAAATTTAGATTTATTACATACAGCAGACTATTTTAATTATGGAATAAATAAATTAGAAAAATTAATAAAAGAAAATTACTTAAACGAATATGAAAATATTATTATATCCTGTACAAATTTACCAACAATTAGTGTAATAGAGAGCTTAGAAGATAGGTTGAATACACAAATTATTTCAAGCAATTCAAGCTTATTTTCAAAAATTAAAAGAGACAATAATATTTAAAGGAGGTAAGTATGACGAGAGAAGAATTTAAAAAGATTATTGATATATGTAGTAATCAGGAAGAAGTAAGAAATGCAGTAAAAAAGAATCACAATAATAACTTATGGTGGCCTCTAGAAGTAGAGGACTATAGAAAAAGATTATTGATTGCGGGTCTTTCTACTAGAATTTCTTATAATATGATAGATAGTTATAGAAAAGTAATAAATGATTTAAATGGTTACACTTATGATGAAATCAAAAATATGACGGAAGATGAAATAATTAATATAATCAAAGGATTAGGGTTATCAAATACAAGATATAAATATTTGTCATCAATGATTGATTTTATAGAAAAATATGATAATGAAATAAAAACATTATCTAATGATGAATTGATTAAACTAATTGCTGATAATGTTAGTGGTGCATCTTACAAAGTAGCACAATGTTGTGTTTTATACATAAGAGGATATTATTCAGGTATAATGCCAGTTGATAGTGGCATGAAGGATGTAGAATTGCCTTGTTTAGGATTTGAACAATATAAAAATGCATTAGGGCACGATATTTTAAGGAAAGAATTAGAAACAATAGTAAAAGATAATAATATGGAAGAAATAATAAAACAAAATGGATATGAAGAACTTAAAGTAGAAAATTATGATAATGCTACATGGTTTTGTCATTTAGTTCTTATTTATTATAAACGTTATTTTTGCAATAAACATAATCCTGAAAATTGTCCATTAAGAGATCACGTTGAAGTAAAATGTAAATGTAGGAAATAATAGTTAAGGGGGAATTCTAATGTTAATAATAGAAGGTATAGATGGTGTAGGTAAAACAACTTTAGTTGAATATTTACAAAGTTATGGAATGAAAAAATATCATTTTGATTATGATTCAAAAAACATGGACTTATTATCAAAATATATGAAAGTTTTATCATCAGATGATACTGGATTAGTACTTGACAGATCGTTTATTAGTGAAATGGTTTATGGACCGATTATAAGAAATAAATGTAAATTGAGTATTGAAGATTATACAAAACTATTAATTGCATATAAAAATACCGGAGCTAAAATTATTTATTTAACAGCTCCTAAAGAAGTTTTGTTAAAAAGAAGAAATGATGAACAAAGTGATTATGAAGTTATCACAAATTATTATGAAGAATTAAATAAAAAATATGATGAGATTATGAAATATTCTTCTAAATTTATAGATGTAATTACTATAAATACCCATGAAACAAATATTGAACAAGTTAGAAGTCAAGTAAAGAAATTGGTGAGGAAATGATTGATTTATGTTATGTAGGTAATTCTTCCAATGATAAAATCGTTGTAAACAATGGGATTTACAATACATTAGGAGGAAGCTGTATATATTCAAGTTTTTCTTCAAATACTTCTTTTGATGGTAAAATTGCAATAATAAGTAAAGTAGATAGTGATACAAATTTACTATTAAAAGAAAAACAAATAGAGTTTTATGGAACTATCGTTGATAGAATGACAGAGTTTATAATTGATGAATCAAAATCTACCTGTGAATCACAATTTTATAATACAGATGTAATTAAATTAGAAACAAAAATAGATATCAACTATTTACATATATCATTAAGAAAAGGCGTAGATGTCCAAAACATTTTGGAGAATGAATTATTAAATTATAATCATCTTTCGGTAGATGTGATGATACATAGTATTGTAGATTTTATACCTATAATAGAAAAGTATGCTTCAAAAATAGAAATCTTATTCTGTAATATTAATGAGTACAATATAATAAAAAAATATGTAAAGGATATACCATTGGTAATAGTAACAAATGAAAATAAACCTGTTTTTGCAATAACACCAACGAATACAATTAGTTATAATGTAATTAACAACTATAATATTAAATCTACTACTGGTGCTGGAGATTCATTTATTGGTGGTTTCTTGTCAAAATATATAATTAATCAAGATATAAATGAATCTATTTCACAAGGGATTTATAATGCTAGCAAATCCATAGAAAATATAGGACCTCTATTTTCTATAGAGCCATGTATAGATAAAACTACCAAACCAACATTACTTCCTAATAATATTATTGTTATAGGTAATTCGTGTGCTGGAAAAACAACTTTTATTGATTATTTTAAAAAGTATTATAATATATATTCAGATATAGATGATTTAGAGCCACTATTAGAAGCGTTTATGTTAGATGATTTGCTGTATCAAAATAAAATAGAAGAATTTAAAAAAATTAAAAATGAACTTAAATATGTTAATAAAATATGGGAAGAGTATAATGATAATATAAATTCAATAAATCACTATACTAAACCTGCAAATTTGGGAGAAGGACACGATATAATAAGACCTATTCTATGGGATTATATAATTCAAATGGCGGTTGTAAATTCAGAAACACACAATATAATTCAGTTTTCAAGAGGTAGGGATGAACTATATGAATCACAATTTTCTCAAAATGCATATTTTCGTAGTATAAAAAATTTTATTGATAATTCAGAAAACAATAGCAACTCTATTATTGTCAATTTAGTTTCTAGTTTAAAAATAAGAAAAAATAGAAACAGAATAAGATATGAAAATGGTGGACATTATGTTTCTGATGATACCATGGACAATGTATATTCAAAAGATATATTTGAATATACAAAAACAGGTAAAAATTTTGGATATTTATTAGTTGATGGACGAACTATTCCAGTATATACTATTGTTAACAATAAAACACTTAGTGAGATTGAATTAAATAAATTTTTAGGGTATAATGTTAATAGGGTAATAGAATATTACAATGATTTTAAGGAGGAAAAACATGGAATTAAAAAAGATTCAAAAAGATATTTGGCAAAATAAATTAAACAAAGGATTTAATACAACAGATGTGAATAAAGAATTTTGTTTACTATATGGAGAAGTGGCTGAAGCATACGATGCTTGGAAGAAGAAAAAAGATGATTTGAATGAAGAATTAGCAGATATTGCTATTTACTTAATGGGTTTATCTGAAATGTTGGGTTTTGACTTGGCAGATGAAATAGAGAAGAAAGTTTCTAAAAATGAAAAACGAGTATATAAAAATATAGATGGGGTTAATGTAAGAATAAGTGATTAATATTTAAATGTTAAAGAAGTCATCTAACAAAAATTTATATTAAGGTGTCCCGAACTAAACTGTGGTACAAGCTGCAATTAATGAAAGAAATAACAAATAATAGAATTTATATTAAACTCTGTCAATTATGATGGGGTTTTTATAATGCTTGATTTCTATTGTATGATAATTTTTTTTATATTATGGTGAATAAAAAGTACTTTTTTAATATTTTTAATCTAATTCTATTTATGCTTGCAAAATATATAAAAAAATGTTATTCTATTACTTGAAATTTGGGGGATTTTTGTGAATATTTATTTAAAAAAAGAATTAACTATAAATGATTTGCCTAGTTATTATATTGTATATGAATTTAATAATAAAACACTTGTGTATGAAGTGACTTTTGATTACATAGAACTTAGAAAAGATATAAATCTTAAGAACTTAAAAGAGGATTATATTTTATTAGAAGACTTTTTAAAACATTCACTATATGTTGAAAAGAAAGATACTAATAGTAATTCTAGTGTTTTGTGTTGTTATGATAACTCAATATCATTAATTGAAGATGATGGAGTATTATATTTTGAATATGATGAAGCTTATCAACTTGGAGAAAATATTAATACTAAGTATACTATTGAAGAAATTAAAGATAAATTAATATATAGAGCAAATGAGTTGTTTAATGGATCTACATTAGAAACTATAAATGAAATTTTTGAAAATTTTGTCAGTAAAGAAAATGTTAAATTTATTAATGATGTTACAAACATTGTTAATAAAGAAATGAGTAAAGAAGATATTTCTAGGTACTTGCTTAATTTAAATGAATCATATACTAGGGAAGATTTACGAAAAAATATGTATAAAGAATTGAAAAGATTAAGGAAAACTATTAATAATAAAAAAATGCTAGAAAAGGCAAATGATGAAGTGTTGGATGCTTATAATTATTTAATTAAAAAACTGAGTAAAAAATAAATACTCAGTTTTAAATTACAAATTTTCCGTTTTCCATTATTTTTATTTTACCTTGTTCAGTTTCTGCGATAATATCTAAATCTTCAGTACCTATCATAAAATCTACATGAGTTAATGAATCATTAAAACCAATATCTTTTAGATCTTTTTCAGTTTTTATACATTCTGTAAACCCTTGACCTAATGCTAAATGACAACTTGCGTTTTCGTCATATAATGTTTCATAAAATATTGTGTTTGATTCAAATATAGGGCTTGTTTTATCTACTAATGCTACTTCTCCTAAATAATCTCCATTTTCTATATTAATTATACTTTTTAATATTTCTTTACCTATTTCTGCATCATAATTAATAACTTTACCATCTTTAAATTCAATCCAAAAATTATTAATTAGTGATCCATTATAGACTAGGGGACGAGATGCATAAACAATACCATTTGCTGTATATTTATTTGGTGTTGTAAATATTTCTTCTGTTGGCATGTTAACTATTAAATTACGGCCATCTTTACTAATCGTATCAGATCCACACCATATATTATCAGAAAAACCTATAGTAAATTTAGTACCTAATTTATTAGAATAGGTTAATGATTTTATTTTTAAATTATTTAAAGTTTCAACTCTTTTTTTATTTAATTCTATTTTCTTATTCCATTCTTCTATGGGATTATCTTTATCACATAATGTTATTTTTAAAATTAAATCCCATAATTTATTATAAGCATTTATATCATTCGGAAATATTTTTTTAGCATAACTATGAGTTGGAATTAATGCAATACACCATGGTATTTCATAAGTTATTTCTTTTTCTTTAAATATTGGTTTACTTTCTCTTAATAATTTTCCAGTAAAATTTATTTTATCTTTGTCTATATCACTCATAGTATCTGGATTTTCGCCACATAACATTAAAAATGCTGCATTACGTTTTGCATATATATCAAATATTTTTTTATTAAAATTTTTACTATTCTTTAATTCATCATTAGATAAGTATTTTAATTCGTTATGTTTTAATTCTTCATCTTCTAAGTCTAAATATATGTCTTTAATACCAATCTCGTAAGCTTTTTTAGTTAGAATTCTAATAAAGTCTATAGAATCTATTGGTGCATTTATTAATAAACTATCAGTATTCTTTAAACTTAGACATCTTTTTAATAATAAGTCTGCATATTTTTCTTTCATATTTTCATCTCCATTATAATTTTATCATATAAATTGTTCTTCATAAAAGTTTAATATAATTTTTTTGTTTGTAATAGTTATAAGACCTTCTTCTTTTAAATTTTTAAGTTCTCTATACATTGCACTTCTGTCAACTCCTAAATAATCTGCTAAATCTATAAAAGTGTAGGGTAAATATATTATTCTAGAGTTGTTTTTTTTAGACATTAATTTAAAGTATGCTAATAGTTTATTTCTAATAGTTTTATTAGATAATATTTCTATTCTATTATTTATATTAGTCATTTTGTCTGACATAATATAAAGTAGGTTTTTTAAAAATTGATTATAGTATGATGTATTTAGATCATTATTTAATATCTCGTTAAAATATATAATTATTAGTTTTGTATCTTCTTTAGTTGTTACGCTATATTCACTATTGGATATGTTTGACATTTTGGAAGAAAATATATCATTGTCATATAAATCTTCTATTATAGTTCTATTACCATTATAATCTGTTTTAACTATTTGAATGTATCCTTCTAATATAATACCTATAATATTATCTTGTTTTATATTAGAAAGAATAGTATTATTTTTTTTAAAATGTAAAGTGTTTCCTTCTAACGATTTTAATATTTTCTCTTTGTTTACGTTAGTTATATTATTAAATAAATTATTCAATTTACATCACCTAGTTAAATAATAACATTTTTTTATATTTGTTGCAATTGCAACAATAATATTTTTTAAAAGTATTGTATTATTTTGTCATGAAGATAGGAGAGGTAAAAAATGAAAGTCATTAAAAGAGATGGACATATGGTTGATTGGTGTCCAGAAAAGATTGAAATTGCTGTTAATAAAGCAAATGTTGAAGTAGAAGAAGAAGATCAAGCTTCTAGTACTCAAATTAAGAATATTATTAAGTATATAGAGAGATTAAATAAAAAGAGAATATTAGTTGAAGATATACAGGATATAATTGAAATGAAATTAATGTCTATTGGTAAATATGAACTTGCTAAGAAATATATTACTTATAGATATACAAGAGAATTAGTTAGACGTAGTAATACTACAGATTTAGCTATAAAAGAATTGATTGATGGGGAAAATGAATATTGGAATACTGAAAATTCTAATAAGAATGCTAAAGTAGTTACAACACAAAGAGATTATTTAGCTGGTATTACTTCTACTGATATTACAAGAAGATTTTTACTTCCTGAAGATATAGTTCAGGCTCATGATGATGGTGTTATTCATTTTCATGATGCAGATTATTTTGCTCAAAATGCGTTACATAATTGTGATTTAATTAATTTAGAGGATATGTTACAAAATGGTACTAATATTAATGGAGTAATGATAGAAAAGCCACATAGATTTTTAACAGCTATGACTATTGCTACTCAACTTATTACTGCGGTTTCTAGTAGCCAATATGGTGGTTGTACAATAACTTTAACACACTTAGCACCATTTGTAAGAGATAGTTATAATAAATATTTAGATAAATATAAAAAACGTAAATTTAGTAAAGCTGATTGTGAAAAATATGCTAAGGAAGATTTGAAAAAAGAAATTACTGATGGTGTACAAACATTCCAATATCAAATAAATTCAATGACTACAACTAACGGACAAGCACCATTTTTAAGTGTTTGTATGTATTTAGGGGAAACTGAAGAATATAAAGAAGAACTTGCTATGATAATAGAAGAGGTTTTAAATCAAAGAATATTAGGTATGAAAAATGAAAAAGGTGTGTACATTACACCAGCATTCCCTAAACTTTTATACGTACTTGAAGAAGATAACATTAAAGAAGGTTCAAAATATTATTATTTAACAGAACTTGCTTGTAAATGTACTGCTAAACGTATGGTACCTGATTATATTTCTGAAAAAGTTATGAAAGAAATGAAAATAGATAAAAATGGAAATGGAAATTGTTATCCATGTATGGGTTGTCGTTCATTCTTAACACCATATGTTGATAAAAATGGAAAACCAAAATATTATGGTAGATTTAATCAAGGTGTTGTTACAATCAACTTAGTAGATGTTGCTTTATCAAGTGATAAAAATATAGAAGATTTTTGGAATATATTTGAAGATAGACTTGAAATGTGTCATAGAGCTTTACAAATAAGACATAAAAGATTAAGTAAAGCAACTAGTGATGTTGCTCCAATACTTTGGCAACATGGAGCTTTAGCAAGGCTTAAAAAGGGAGAATCCATTCATGATTTATTACATGATGGTTATTCTACAATATCTTTAGGTTACGCTGGACTTTATGAATGTGTTAAGTATATGACAGGACATAGCCATACTGATGGTGGAAAAGGGCATGATTTTGCAATAGAAGTAATGAAAAAAATGAATGATAAATGTAACGAATGGAAAGAAGTAGAAAAAATTGACTATAGTGTTTATGGAACTCCTATTGAATCAACTACATATAAATTTGCAAAATGCTTAAAAGAACGTTTCGGAGTAATAAAAGGTATAACTGATAGAAATTATATTACTAATTCATATCATGTTCCTGTATTTGAAGAAATAGATGCATTTACTAAATTAAAATTAGAAAGTGAATTTCAAAAATTATCTCCAGGTGGTGCAATAAGTTATATAGAAACTCCTAATCTAACTAATAACTTAGATGCAGTCATGGAAGTAATTAAATTTATATATGATAATATTATGTATGCTGAATTAAATACTAAGAGTGATTATTGTCAAGAATGTGGATATGAAGGTGAAATACTTTTAGATGATAAATTAGAGTGGTATTGTCCTAATTGTGGTAATAGAGACCATGATAAATTAAATGTTGCGAGACGTACTTGTGGATATATTGGTACAAATTTCTGGAATAAAGGAAGAACTCAAGAAATAAAAGAAAGAGTAATTCATATAGATAATAAAGATTCTGAGGAATAGTTATGAGATATAATAAAATTAGAAAAATGGATATATCAAATGGACCTGGTATAAGAGTATCTATATTCATGCAAGGATGTACATTTAATTGTAAAAATTGTTTTAATAAAGAAACTCATGACTTTAATGGTGGTAAAGAGTTTACAGATGAAACAATAGATAGGGTAATAGAGTTAGCTAAACCAGACTATATTGTTGGATTATCAATATTAGGTGGAGAACCACTTCATCCCAAAAATATTGAAGGCACAACTAAACTTGCTAAAAAGTTTAAAAGTGTTTATCCAGATAAAAATATATGGGTTTGGTCAGGATTCTTATTTGATAAAAATATAATTAATTTTGAAATATTAAATTACATTGATGTACTTGTTGATGGTGTGTATAAAGATGAACTTCATGATTTTACTTTAAAATATAGAGGTTCATCTAACCAACGAGTAATAGATGTTAAAAAAAGTTTAAAAACAAATAATGTAGAATTGATAGAGGTGTAGAATGAGACAAAGAGGATTTGAGATAGCAAAGGGTTTTGAAGATAAAAATATTAGTTTACCAAAAAGAAGTACAGCACATAGTGCTGCATATGATATAGAAGCTGCAAGTGATATGGTATTACCATCATTTAAAATTGGTATGAAACCTTCACTTATTCCAACGGGTTTAAAAGCTTATATGTTAGATGATGAAGTATTAATGATCGTACCACGTTCAAGTGGGCCAAAAAAACAAGGAATAGTTTTTCCTCATAGTATGGGTGTTATTGATAGCGATTATTATGGAAATGTTGATAATGATGGTCATATATTTGTACAATGTATAAATATAAAAGACGGAGATGTTGAAATAAAAAAAGGTGATAAAATTGCACAAGCATATTTTCAAAAATTTCTAGTAATTGATAATGATGATGCTAGTGGTTTAAGAACAGGTGGATTTGGGTCTACAGATAAATAAAATAATTGTGCGAAAAAAGAATTAATCATGTTTGACTAATTCTTTTTTCTTTATATTTTCATTTTTGTTATTTTTTAATATTTTATTCATTTCTAAATATATTTCTTTTTGTCCTATATCTACTGATGATACCTTAAAACTTAATTTGGTGCCTAATTTTATTTTTTGTTTTGAGTATTTGCAAATTAGTTGTTTTTTTTGAATATCTACATCAAAATCTTCTAAGAACATTTTATCTAGTACAGCATCTATATGATTATCAAGTCTTACGTATACATTTGATTTATCTATATCTAAAATCATACCATTAAATGTTTCATCAATATGATTACTCATCCATTTTGCCATTTCTAGTTTTTCATAATCTCTTTCTGCGTCATTTGCTTGGCGTTCTTTAAAGTTTGAATGTAGACAAATTTCATCTAGTTCTTTTACAAAATCTTCTATGTATTTACCTTTTTGGTTACTGTTTTTTAGAAAAAAGTTTATTAATATGTGAACGGTCAAATCTGGAAATCTTCTTATTGGAGAAGTAAAATGACAATAGTTGCTTAAAGCTAAACCATAGTGACCACTATTTATAGTAGAATATTTTGCTTTTGTCATCGATCTTAATAATAAATTTGATATAACACTAAATTCTTTTGTATCTTTAAATTCTTCTAATATTTTTTGTACTGCTTTTTGTCCATAATTATTTTGTACATTAATTAATTTTAAATTTAAGTTTTCAATCAACTCAATTGTATTTTCTAATTTATCTTCATCTGGGTCTTCATGTATTCGGTAAACAAATGGGGTATTTTTCCAGAAAAAATGTGTTGCTATTGTTTCATTTGCAATAATCATAAAGTTTTCAATGATTTTTTCAGCTTCATCATTTTCTCTTTTAATAAATTCCGTTGCTATATTATTTTCATCTTTTTTAATTTTTAGATCAGTTGATTCAAAATCTAAATTACCTTTTTTATGTTGTTTATTAGTTAATATATTAGATAGTTCTCTCATTATTGATATATCTTTTATAAAAGGTAAATATGATTCATCAAATTCTTTACCTTTGAACATTTTATTTAAATCTTCATAAGACATTTTCTTTTTAGATCTAATTACTGTATTTTCTATTTTATGATGTATTACTTTTCCTTTGTGATCTATTTCCATGTATACTGTTTTGGCGAGTCTATCAACACCTTCGTTTAAAGAACAAATGCCGTTAGACAATATACTTGGTATCATAGGGATAACTACATTTCCTAGATATACACTTGTGCCTCTTTTTAAGGCATCTTTAAATAATTCTGAATTAGGTTTTACATAATATGAAACATCAGCTATATGAACTCCTAATAAATAATTTCCATTATATAATTTTTTTATTGATATAGCATCATCCATATCTTTAGTTGATATTGAATCGATTGTAAATATAGTTTCGTTAGTTAAATCTGTTCTATTTTTTTTATCATTTTCGCTTACTTTAGTTGGAATATTGTTTGTTTCTTCCATTGCTTTTTCACTAAAATCAATATCAAAATTTTTACTAATTGCAATTGCTATTTCATCATTCATAACATCATTAAAATGTCCAATATATGAAATATTATTTGCATAAAATTCATTATTCTTTTTTGCATAATCATCAATATCAATACAAACTCTATCTCCAACAATATAATCTTTTAAAATATTTTTATTTTCTTTCGGAATTAATATTTTAAATTCATTGTTACCATTAAATGGAAATAAATATAATTTATCGTCTTTTTCTTTTACTTCGCAAACAAATTTGCTATTGTTTCTATTTAATATTCCTAGAATATTTGCTTCTTTAGAATTAATTATTTCTGCTACAATTGTATCATATGGTAGAGCAGAATGTAGATTAGTATCATTTATTATTAGTTTATAGTTTTTATCTCTAATGAATTTTATACCTTTAGAATTAATTTCTACGTCAGCAATTATATATTCTTTTTTTACGGTTTCGTATCTTTCATCTATATTTCTAAATATTTTATGTTTTTTTGTTAAATTATTTAATGTTTTTAATAAATCATCTTTTGTTAGATTAATCTTTTTATTATTTAAATACTTTTGTAAATTTTCTAAACTTAATTTTTGTTTTTTTATAATGTTGTATATTGTTTCTTCCATTTTAAACCCATTTAAACCCTCTCTATTAAAAATATCACACATTTTTTATTATTTGTAAATATAAAATACACTTTTTTGTAAAATATTTTTAAATTTATATAAAATATCATCAAATATACAAAAATATGATATAATTTAATAGAAAAAGAGGTAATAATATGTTTGATTTAAAAAATTATAAAAATATTTATATGATTGGTATTGGTGGAATAAGTATGAGTGGAATTGCTCATATTCTTAAATCTTGGGATTTTTTAATTAGTGGAAGTAATAATGAAGAAAATAATATGACAGATGAATTAAGTAATGCTGGTATAAAAGTTTATATAGGTCATGATTATAATAACATTACTAATGATATAGATTTAGTTGTTTATACTGCTGCAATAAAAGATGATAATCCTGAACTCGTACATGCTAGAGAACTTAATATACCTGTTATGGAAAGAGGATTGTTTTTAGGTGAACTTACTAAATTATTTAAAGATACTATTGGAATAAGTGGAACTCATGGAAAAACAACTACAACTAGTATGGTAAGTTTATGTTTTTTGGAAGGCAATTTGGATCCTTCAATACAAGTTGGTTCAGTGTTAAATAGTATTAATGGAAATTATAGGGTAGGTAAGAGTGATTATTTTATAATAGAAGCATGTGAGTATTGTGATAGTTTTTTAAATTTTAAAGAAAGAAGTGCCATTGTTTTAAATATAGATAATGATCATTTAGATTATTTTAAAACTTTTGATAATATAAAAAAGTCATTTATTAAATATGTAAGTATGTTACCTAGTGATGGTGTATTAGTAATTAATGGCGATGATAAAAATTGTTTGGATTTAGCACTTCATACTAAAGCTAAAGTTATTACTTATGGTTTTAATGAAAATAATAATTACTATGCAAAGAATATAGAATTTAATGAAGATGGATATGCATCTTATGATTTATATAAAAAAGATAAATTTTTGTCTAGAATTAGTTTGTCAGTGCCTGGACGTCATAATATATTAAATTCTTTGGCTTGTGTTTCTCTATGTATGTTTTATAATATAGATATTGAAAGTATAAAGAAAGGTTTAAAGAGTTATACTGGGGCAGCACGTAGATTTGAATATAAAGGTACGTTTAATGGAGCTAAAGTTTATGATGATTATGGACATCATCCAACTGAAGTTAGTGCAGTAAGTGAAGCTGTGCATAATAAAAAATATAATAAATCATGGGTTATATTTGAACCACACACTTATTCTAGAGTTAAAGAACATTATAAAACTTTTGCTAAATCTTTAGTTAATTTTGATAATATTATAATAACTGATATTTATGCTGCTAGAGAAAAAAATGTAGATAATGTTAGTCCTGAGATGATAATTGATGAATTAAAAAAATTAGGAAAAGAAAGTATTCATATTAGTAGCTTTGATGATATATTAAATTATTTAAAAGATAGAGTAGAAGAAGATGATATTATTTTAACTTTAGGGGCTGGGTATGTTACTAAATTAAGTAATATGTTAACAAAAAAAGAATTCAATTAAGAACTCTTTTTTATTATCCAATTTTTTCCGTCTACAATTTTTGCAACTAACATGCTACTTGCTGAATCTCCTACAACATTTAATACTGTTGCTGGAGCATCAATTATAGTTGCTATAATAGTTAATATTGGTAATGATGCAATTGGGAATCCCATTAAACTAATTATTAACATTTCTGATATTGTTCCACCACCAATTGGAACTGCGGTAATAAGTATTGTTGCTAATAAGCTTACGCCTAATACTTTTATAATACTTACGTCCATTCCAAATAAGTAAACTAAGAACATTATTTTAAATACACTTCCTATAATAGAACCATCCTTGTGGAATGATGTACCTAATGGAATAGTTGTGTCTGCTATGTCTTCAGAAACTCCTATTTTTTTTGCACAAGCAGTATTTACAGGAATACATGCTGCTGAAGAACAAGTTGCTAATGATGTAACTGTTGGTGGAATAATATTTTTCCAATAAAGTGTAACACCTTTTTTTCCACCAGCTATATAGGCATATATAGAATAAACAATAAAATATACTACTAAACATGATATTGTATAAATTATAAATGTTTTTAAATATCCTATTGCAACACTAGAACCAAATTGTCCTATAAATGAAGCAAAATAACAACCTAAACCTACTGGTGCATAATACATTATAATTTGTATTATTTTTTGTAATATTTCATTAAAACTATCTAATACTTCTAATGCTTTTTTTCCTTTTTCTTTTGTTAAATTAATAGCAAGTCCAGTTATAACAGAAAATATTATAAGAGCAATGATATTATCTCTAGATATTATTTTTGCAAAGTCATCAGTGCTAATAGCATTAACAGTTCTTGATAAGATATTTAAATCTTCTTTTTCATCTTTAATACTAGTATCTAATACCTCTTTAATTTTTTCTGTATCACTTGGATTAACTAGACTATTTCTAGTGGCTCCTATACCAATAAATACACTTACTAAAGAAGTTATAATAAATACAAATATAATACTTCCTAATATTTTACCTAATCTTTTAGGTTGTTTCATTTTACCAATAGATGTAGTTATTGTTAAAAATATTAATGGTACTATAATAGTTAATAAAAGATTAATAAATAAATCACCAAACGGACTTAATACTTTTGTTTTTTCTCCAAATATTAAACCTATTATTGCACCAATAATGATAGATGCTAACAATATAATTGTAGACTTATAATTTTTAATAAATTTTTTCATATATTTCTTCCTTTCATTATTAATTATATAATTAATTGTCAAAAATAGTAATATATTGTAGTCCACACAAATCCACATATGCTATAATAAATGTAAGTTTGTGGTGATTATATGGAAAAAAAGTTTATTAAAATGAACAATAATAAAGATTATTTATCTTTAGGTAATTTAGTAAATATAATAAAAAGATATTCTAAAGTTAAAGAATCTAGTATACAACAAGAAGTATTTTGTTCTATATTTGATATTAATAATATAAATAATACTACGGTTAATAATTATTTAATAGGGTATAGAGCTATAGGATTAGAATATAAGAAAATATATATTGATTTAAAGAATAAATATAAAATAAATAAAGAAATATTTTTTAATATTTTTGCTAATATAATTACTATATTAGAAGAAAATATAGTTACTAGAGATAGTATTAGTTTAAGTATTATTAATAGTAATTTAAAATTAAAATATATATGTAGTGATTTAATACAGTTAAGTAAAGAAGATATAAATATTAATAAAATATTTATAGATAAAGTTATTAAATTATATGATGATAAAAATTTATATGAATGTTTTATAGAATTTTTATTTTATACAATATTAGATAATAAACAACCAATATTTGAAGAAAATATTAATATTGATTTGAATGATAAAGAATTAAAAGAATATTTGAAAATTAATTTATTTGAAGGAATTAGTTATATTAGTTCTTTAATGTATTTATCTAAAAAAGATAATATGTATGCTAATGCAGAGTTAGGTTCTTTAGAATATAGTGGTTTAATAAATGGTAGTGTGGATTATGAAAAGTGTTATAAATATTATTTGTATGCTGCTAAAAAAAATCATCCTAAAGCTTGTTGGATGGTAAGTCATTTAATATTAATGAATAGAGTTAAAGAAAAAGATATTAATGTTATGTGGTATTATTTGGAAAAAGCAAAAAAGTTAGGTAATATAGCGGCTCTTAATACTATGGGAAAATGTTATATGAATGGTTATACTATTAATGGTATTAAGGATATAGAAGAAGGATTAATGTATTTTAAAAAGGCTAGTGAATTAGGTTATAGTTATGCTTATAATAATTTAGGATTGTATTATGAAAGTATTAATGAAATTGATGAAGCTTTTAAATATTATAAATTGAGTGCTGATTTAGATAATAGTTGGGCTTTGAATAAAGTTGGAGAGATATTAAGATTGAAAGGTAATTTAAAAGATGCATATTTTTACTATATTAAGTCTATAGAATGTCCAATATCTGAAAGAAATTACTATGGATATTATAATTTAGCTAAATATTATTATTTAAATGGATTTAAAGAATTAGGTATTGATAGAGATATGAATAAGTATAATGAATATATTTCTATTTTTGAAAAAAACAATAAAAGTGAATAGGTTGATATTATTTGACAAAATATTTAGATGTTCTGGTGTAGTATATATAACCAGAACATTTATTGTTTATGTCCTGCCTTTTATATTTAAGTATGAAGGGAGTAATAATTATGAAGTTTTATTCATTTA
>OIYG01001205.1_pt1 | contig 20399 bp, 23 predicted proteins | sample 1587861 | NCBI WGS metagenome assembly OIYG01 (sample SAMN03283272) | human gut metagenome | biome: human-associated habitat; material: feces | host: Homo sapiens | place: Peru | collected 2012 | reverse complement strand
CATTATATATTTCTACTCGATAATTATCACTTATATTGCTTAGATTTATTTTAAATACTTTATCGACTACATTTTCTCCGGTTGTTTCATCATAACCTACGATTTTTTCTATTTTTTCATATGTTACTTTTACTTTTTTAGCTCCACTTTTAGTTTTATTTTGTGCCAGTATTCCACATTTACTTTCCTTAAAGTTTAGCTTTTCTACTTTTGTTGGATATGCATATTTTTCTTTTCCAAGAAAAATTGCAACTAAAATAAGAGCAACTAAAATTACTCCAAATATTATCATATTTCTTTTGTTCATAACTTTCTTCATACATTCGACCATCCTATATTTTTATTTTATAATACCCCCCCCGGATTTTCAAGTCAATTTGGTGGTTTTACACAAGTTTTGTAAAAGTTTTGTTGAAAAGCAAAAAGAAGACACATTTGTGTCTTATGAAAATTGTTGTAGAATTGATAAAACTAGAAGGATCATAACTCCTGCTCCTGTACATACTAGCATTCGCATTGTTTTACTTTCCATTTTATCAAGTCTATTTTTATATCTTGCTTCTCTTGCTTTTTGTTGTAAAGATGATACTGTTTTTGAGAAAGTCAATAATTGTTCTTGTTTTCTTTCTTGTTTACCAAGACCTAATCTATAAAGAAGTCTCATCATACGCATTGAATCTCTTACTGGATATTCTTTAGCAAATTCCATATATGGAGTTATTGTTGAATCTCCAGCATTGATTTTCTCAATTAATTCTCTTAAACCATCTTTAAATATCTCAGGAGCATCACCAACACTTTTTCCTAAAGCAACAGGAACTGTGTAATGTTGAATTAGAATCTCCAAGTTTTTTAAGTAATATGGTAATTGAGTATCTATTAAATGTAGATGTGATTTATAGTAACTTTTTAATTGTAAGTATGGTAACTTAAACATTCCAAAGATAATAGCAAGGATAATAATTAAAGTAATATAGTTAAATTTACTTATAAATAAGAATCCTACAAATAAACCAACTAATAAAGCATTTCTTAAACGGCTATTGAATAATTTATCTATGTCTATTGCATCACCATATCTAGCTTTAGCGTAGAATTCAAAGTCATCTTCTTGTAATCTTTTGAAATAGTTAGCATTGTCATCTACAAATTTATTGATACTAAAACCACCTATATATTGCATTACAAAGATAACAATAATAGCAACAACTAATATTTCGTAATACATAACTATTCAACCCCCGTATCTTCATTGTAGAATTTTTCTCCACTTATAATAAAGTAAGAGTTAATAATTATTATCATATGTAAAATTATTTGAACATACCATAAACTCAACATTGTTTTATAGTTTTGTTTATCCAAAAGCATTTGGGTTAACATTACTAAGAAGTATAAAGCTACACCAAATCCTAAGAATTTTTTATGAGATGCTTCTCTTTCAATTTTATCTCGATAAACGCCTTCTACTAAAAGGTCGATATCGAGCATCATGTTTTCTAATGATTCACCAGAGTCTTTTGCACCTTCTTTAGTTATTTGCATAAATAATTGATGCATATTTTTTACCATATAATATGGATATTTTTGATTAAACCATTCCACCGCTTCATCAATTGTTCCGTTTTGATATGACATCTTTATCATCGTTTCAACATCACTTTTAACTGGATCTTCTAGAATACCAGAAGAAGCAACACCTTCAAGCGATTTTACAAACGATTGAGTTGTATTAAATTCATTAATAACATTTGTTGTATATACTTGAATTTCTTCAAATAAGAATTCTGAATATACACGATTATTTCTTAAATACGCAAGATATGGAATAAACATTATAGCAACGATTGCATACACGATTGCCATCGCGATACTATAAAAATATAGATAAGCTATACCAGCAGCTCCTCCACCAATAATAATGATTTGAGTAATATATTCTTTAGTAGTATATTCTTGACCTAATTCTTTACTCTTCTCTCTTACTTCTTGGTAACTATAAGGAGCATATTTGTTATATACGTTTTTTACAGTTTCAGATATAAACTTATAAACGTTTTCACCATTTTGATTTCTATATGATAGGACAAATATTGCAATAAGTATCATGATGACTAATTCCATAAAATCATATCCTTTCTAGTTATTATTGTTGTTTATTATTCTATTTATTTCATCTAAATCTATTATATCGGTTTTATCTAAGTCAGTAACATTATTGTTTAAATTGTTTACAATTGGTTGACTTGGTTCAACAGGTCTATTTATTGTTTGAGTTTGATTTACTGTATTCGTTTGATTGTTGAAAACACCTGATTTTTCAACAGAAGAATTCATACTGAATGGATTTTCAACATTAACTTTTGGTTTTTCTACTTCTTTTGGAGCCTCAGTTTTGCGTTCTTCAACTATTCTATTAGAATCATCAATCTTTTCGTCTTCTCCATGAAGTCCAAAAGTATCCTCTGGAAGCATAACATTTCCAATCGCTAAATAATCAAGCAAGTTCTTTGAAGGATTATGTAAAACAATTCTTCCATCCATAAATTTTTGATATAAAAGTCTACTTTGTGGCTTATTATCATCATCAATATAGAATTCACAAACTTCCATGATTTCTCTTTGAAACCTATTTAATCTTTTAGAAAAATATCCTTTAACATATATACCAAGTTGAATATATCTATGAATTGATCCTAAAAATTGTTCAATGTCTTGTCCTGTTTCCAAAAGGGAATACATACGCATTGGTATACTTGATGCTTTATCAGCATGAATTGTTGATAAGATATGGTGTCCAGATGATATTGAGTTACGTACAGCAAGTACAGCCTCAGCAGAACGAACCTCGGAAAGTAATATCCATATTGGATTTTGTCTCATGCAGGCAACTAACGCTTCAGTATAGGAAGCAATGTTATTAGTTTTCATCGCAACAATATCTCTATGTGGGAAAATCTTATCAAGGTGAAGTTCTAGAGTATCCTCTATTGTGATGATTTTTTCATCTTCTTTAGTCTTACTTGCTAAATATTTTACTAACTCAGTTTTACCTGAACCAGTTTCTCCAGCAACCATAATATTTGCGTGTCCTTCAACACACTTTACTAAAAAATCGTGTAATTGTTCAGTTATATATTGTTCATTTATAAGTTTGTCTTTATTAAGTCTTATTTTAGCGGGTGTCTTACGTATAAGACAAGCTATTCCATTAGTCGCGATTGAATCATGAACGAAATTCATACGGAGTTCAGCCGACTCAGCATCTAGAAATGGATGAGCCATATTGAATGTTTTTCCCATAACGTTTGAACATTGGAACGCTAACTTTTCCATAAATGCATTATTTATTTCTGGTCTTTCAACTTGATAGATACCTTTATCCAATGTTTTAAGCCAAACTTGACCACCATTACTATAGGATATATCGGTAATATTATCTTCCTCTAAAAATTCTTTTAAAGGCCCAAAATCCATTTGGTCAAATATAGAATTCATCATATGGTATCACCCCTTTCTTTTTTATTCTTAATCTGCAATATATTCTGTTTGAGATAATATAAAGTTTTCAACAGCTTCATTTGCTATCGTAGTTTCTTCAGGATTTTCTGAATAACCAGCATTTCTTGGAACTGGTATTATTTCAACACTTCCTTTTGGAACTTTTTCAGCTTTTCTTAATAATTCAAATATTTCATTTGGTACAGCAAAGTAAATGTATTTTGGAACTGGTTCTTTATCACCATCTGCATATGAGAATACATCTACTCCTTCTTTATCAACTACTTTATATACTTGAATACTTTTAATAAATAGTTCAAAGATTATTTTTGATCCAGGGCTATCAGTATCTTTGGCTTTGAAATATAAATCGATGTAGTTACCTGGCATTATTGAACAGCCATAAGTTGAATGGAAATTTACAGGTAAGTTATAAATACTATAATTATCTGGTAAATCTGTAAATGATGTTTTACTTACTTGGTTTTCATCGACTATTGCCTCTTTATAAAAGAAACTACTTTGAGGAATTTGATATCCTTCTGCAACGTATTGATTTAATATCTTTGCTCTGCTTTGTATTAAACCATTTCCACTTAAAGTCACAAATGATCCAGATATCTTAACAGTTCCAATTGCATCATTTGTTATTTGAGTTTTTGATGTAAGCATCTTAGTGGAATAAGGAATTGTTACCGGTGATATAGCACGGCTAACGGTATAGTTATAGATAAAATAGACAACAATAACTAATCCAATTACTAAAAAGAAAGTTAAAGTGTTTGGATTACTAAAGAATCTTTTAATACTAGTTTTTACTTTTTCTGTATTCATCAATATTCCCCTTTCTATTGTAATATTGTTACTTGATCATTGATAAAGTTTCTAAGTTGTTCACTGGAAACTTTCGTTTCTCCTGCTGCTTCAGTATAAGCTTGGTTTCTTAATACTGGTTCAATAGTTATTTTAGTACTTGTTATCGCTTCAGCTCTCATAAGGAGTAAATATAGTTCATCTGGTACAGCAAATAAAAGTTCACTTGGTTTTCCATTTGCTACCGTACTTTTTAAAATATTATTTCCCTTAGAATCTTTTACAGCAAGTACTCTAATACTTTCAATCATTTTAGCATATATTACTAGTTTATCAGTTGGATTTGTTGCTGACATATAAAGATCGATATAATCTCCTGCTCTTATTGAGTTAGCAAATGTCGAATCAACGGTTACTCCTAAAGAGAAAATGGTAAATCCATCTGCAATGTTTGCAAACGCAGCATCAGGCATTTCATCACTTGTTTTTATAGATTCTTTATAAAATAAACTACCTTTTGGAATATTAGTTTTATAAGAAACGTAATTGTTTACAACTTCATTAACATTTTTTATTAAGTTTGATGAGTCAGTTACATAATTACTTGCAAGTTTTATTCTTCCTACCATATCACTTGTAATCAAAGTTCTTGATGGAATTGATTCTTTTGCATAAGGAACTGTTATTGGACTTATCGCATTATTAACGCGGTAGTTATAACCAACCACTAAAGTAGCAACACATGCAAGCACTCCAAGTATAGTAACCGTATTTTTATTACCTAAAAGTCTTTTGAAAATAGAACCATTTTTTCTTTTTTTCACTGATATCAACCTTTCCTTTTCATCCTACAAGGGACACTCTTCTACTATCAATAATTATAGCATAAGAATTGCAATTTTCAAACAAAATAAATAATTATATGTTAAAATAATATCAAGGTGATGTAATGAATTCTTTGATTAGTTTTTTTAAAAGTATTGGTCTTTTGCTTATAGTTTCCTTTATTATGGCATTATTTAGTATATTGACAAAAAATCAGGTAGTAGCTTATTTCTTTACATATTTTACATCTTCTTTAATTTTTTTATTTATATATAAGGATAAGTTAAAAAATGATTTAAAAAATATAAGAAAAGATTTAAATACTAAAAATATTATCATTATTGTTCTATTTTTAGTTTTATCTTTTATAAGCAATATCATCTTAGTAAATTTGTTAAAACAGGAAGCTAGCAATCAAGAAATTGCTGTTTCTATGTTTAAAAGTTTTCCCCTTTTAGGAATTCCAGCAATTTGTTTATTTGCTCCATTTGTAGAAGAAATTATCTATCGTCTTCCATATAAAAAAAATTGGTTAAGCATAATTATTTCAACCATTGTTTTTACATTTGCACATATCTCAAACTTTTCTTTAATTCAAATGTTTTTTCTTATTCCTTACCTATTCTTAAGCATATCTTTTAGCTTTGCTTATTTTAAAAATGAAAATATTATATTGTCAACTACTACACATATTTTAAATAATTTAATATCTGTTGTGTTATTATTAGTATAGGTGGTTACATGAAAAAGTGGAAAAAAATTCTTATATTAGTAATAATTTTAGCTATACTAACTTTATTGTATGCTCGTTTTATTTCAACTAGAGGATTAAAAGTTTCTGAAAAATCTATTATAACAGATAAATTACCTGAAGATTATGATGGTTTTAAAATCGTTCAATTTACTGATTTGCATTATGGAAGTACAATTCATTTAAAAGAACTTAAAAATGTTGTTAAAAGAATAAATGATCAAAATCCCGATATTATTATTTTTACTGGTGATTTGGTAGAAAATAAGGTTGTTTTAAGCGATGAAGAAGTTGAAAAAATAGAAACAGAACTAAATAAACTTAATCCTAGTATTGAAATTTTAGCTGTTAAAGGGAATCATGATTATGATCATGATTATTTTGATAAGATAACAGAAAAACTTAATTGGAAAGTTTTAAATAATACCTATGAGTTTATCTATAAAGACTCAACTACTCCTCTTGTTTTTGTTGGATTTGATGATCTTTTAAGAGGGAAAGTTGATATCAATAACGGATTCAGTTATAAAAATGAAAATCCAGATGATTTATTTACAATAGTTTTAACACATGAACCCGATTTAATTGATCAAATAACAGATGATAATTATAATGTAGCTTTTGCTGGACATTCACATTTGGGTCAAGTTAGAATTCCTCTTATCGGAGCCCTTTGGACACCTGAAGGATCTAAAAAGTATAAAGATGAACATTATATAATCGATGACAAAGAATTATATGTAAGTGGCGGTATCGGAACATCTTCATTAAAACTACGCTTCTTTAATAAGCCTAGTATTACGTTATATAGATTAAGAACAAAATAAAAAATATTACATAAAATACTTATAGAAAGGAGTATTTTTTTATGTATAATTATAATCCATACTTAAGAAATAATTTATATTATCAAGATCGTTTCGGGTTTGTTGTTCCATTTCTACTTGGAGGTTTAGGAGGAGCTGCTGTTGTTGGCTTATCAAGACCTAGACCGGTTTATTATACACCTCAACCCTATCCAAATTATAATCCTTATTACTATTACTGATAATACCTAATATAAAAAAGTAAGATATGATACTTGATCCTCCATAAGATATAAAAGGTAAAGTTATTCCCGTTATTGGAAATAAACCGATATTCATAAGATATGCAATTGATTCTTGAAATATTTTTAATGATATAAATGATAAAGTAATTAGTTTCATAACCCCACTTTGTCTACTTGTTTTCTTTAAAACCAACATATTAAATATAAAGTTGATTAATAAATATCCACATATTCCAATAAATCCTATTTTACTTGTAAGTAAAGAAAAAGCAAAGTCTGTTTTAGCTTCAGGTATAAAAGCACCAGTTTTTCCACCGAAAAGATGGGATGTACCTATCGCGATTAAAGATTGATCTAATTGATAATTTGAATTTAAAAATCCTACTACTCTATCAATTCTATAAAAAATATTGGAACCAAAAATAGATATAAAAAAATTGTTATAGAAATAATATAGGGAAAATAAAACACTTGTTATAAATATGGAAAAAGAAAAAGTTATTTTTAAAAAATTATTACTTTTGCTTCTAAAAAATAATATAGATAAAAGTATTAAAAAATAAAAGATAACGTTTCCGGTTTCTGGCTCTAAAAATGTAAGTATTGCAGGTATAAGTGTTAGTATAAATGATTTAATAACATAGTATTTTTTATAGGAAATGTAACTTAAAATAATAATTAAAACTACTTTCATAAACTCACTTGGTTGAAAAGAAAAAAATCCTATATTTAACCATGCTTTTGAACCATTTGTTGATGTACCAAAAATAAGTAAATATATAAACATAATATTTAAAATGATATATAAAAGATAACTTATTCTTATAATTGTTTTATTACTTAGTTTTGATGTTATAAAAAAGATAATGAATCCAGCTATATACCAAATTATTTGTTTCACAAAAAAGAAATCATAATTATAGAGATTAATCATGCTAAAGATAAAAAAAGCAACTACACACATCATCATTAAACCGTTTTCTTTCATACTTTTATTTTACTCATAAAATTAGATATTAAACATATTATATTATAGGTGATGAAATGAACTTACCAAAAGTATTTCAAAATAATAATATAAAAACCGATAATATAAGTCAAAATGTTTTTTATAGTGAAAAAGATTCTGAATTTATAAGTTTGGATAATAAAGAACCTATAAAAGATAAATATATTATTGAGAAAAAGATTAATGATTTGTTTAATTCTACTAACTATGTTTACAAATTAAATGTCATTTTAAAAACTTTAAATGATGAGATAAAAACAACAGTTATAGGAAGAACACAAAAATATTTAATTACAATTGACAATAAAAAAATAGATATTTCATCTATTTTAGATATAAAAGAGGATAACTAATCAATTACCCTCTTTTATTGTGCCTAAAACTAAAGTTCCAGCATCTTCTATTTCATCGTTTTGATGTTTAGCAACAAACTTTTCAACTAACTCTCTAAATTCAGCTTCATTAGAATATCCATAAACATTTTTTAATAGTTTTTGATATTTCATATCAAAGCCAATAGTTTTGTTAGCAACAGCAAGCATCGGCTTTCTTGAAAGAATGGCTTGTTTTAATTCCATATTAAATCCTATATCAGGATTCGTTAGTTCTACAACAATTAAATCAGCTTTATTAATAAGATCTTTATAATATTCATTTTTTAAATCTTCACTTTCTGGAAGCATTAATTCATGATTATGAAGAGCCTTACTTCTTAAAACTGGTAAATAAATTAATTCATTGTAATCGATTTTACGAGAATGAATGAAATATATACGTTTTTTCATTTGCTTCACCTATTATTCATTATAGCATATTTTTGCTTGTTATGTTAATATATTAAAAAAAAGAGGTGAAAAAATGGATGCTGTTGGAATAATATGTGAATATAATCCTTTTCATAATGGACATTTGTATCATATTAATGAGGTTAAAAAAATGTATCATAATTCGATTCTTGTTTTGGTTTTAAATGGATATTTTTTAGAACGTGGTGATGTTTCTTTAGAATCAAAAGAAGAAAAAACACGTTTAGCTTTAAAGTATGGAGTTGATTTAGTAGTTGAACATCCTTTTGTATTTGCATCTTCTAGTGCGGATATATTTGCAGAAAGTGCGATTGAAATATTAAATAGTTTAAAAGTTAAGCATATTGTTTTTGGTTCCGAATCAAATGATACAGATAAACTTACTAGACTTGCTAAAGAGCAATTAGAAAATGATAAATTTATAAAAAAATATTTAGATATGGGAGTAAACTACCCCACTGCTTTAAATAAAATAACATCAGAAGCAATTAATAAACCTAATGATCTTTTAGCAATATCTTATATTAAAGCCATTATAAAAAATGGTTATGATATAGAATATGTTTCAATCAAAAGAACTAATGATTTTCATGATTTAACTAGTAATGATAAAATTATATCAGCATCTAATATTAGAAATAAAATAGCCAATAATGAAGATATCAAGAACTTTATTCCTGAAGGAAAAATAAACAAAGTTGATAATGGGCTTTTATTTAATATTCTTAAATATAAAGTTATTACTGAACCAAATTTAGATAAATATTTAACTGTTGATGAAGGAATTGATAACCGTTTAAGAAAAGTTATAAAAGAAGTTACTTCTTTAACTGAGTTAGTAGAAAAAACTAAATCAAAGAGATATACATATAATAGAATTAAAAGAATGCTTATTCATATCTTAATTGGTTTAACTAAAGAAGATAAATGCAACCTAAAACATATAGAATACATTAGAATACTTGGTTTAAATAGTAATGGTCAAAGTTATATAAACTCTATAAAAAAGGATTTAAGTATTCCAGTAGTTACCAAGATGACTTCAGTTAATTCTAAAATAAATTATTATGAGTTTAAATGTGCTCAAGTTTATGAACTACTAACAAATGACTCAGTTACTGAATTTGAATTAAAAAATAGACCATTAAGATAAAAACGTCTTCAACTTAGACGTTTTTTTCATGAAAAAAGAGCAAAATTGCTCTTAATCAAAGATACTTTTACAGCCTGTTACTTCTCCATCTAAATGCCATCCATCATTGGTATTATATTTCAAAACGTACCATTCAAATTTACAATCTTTTTTGAATACATTTAATTTTTCGAACTTTTTAACGGCTGCCTCTTCAATACTTTTTAATTCAACTTTGGAATTCTCTGTCATATAATCATATATCTCATTTTGATTTAATGAAAGTACGGCTTCATGCTTTTTATTTTTCTTAGCTTTACTTATAACTTCATTTATTTTTTTAGCGGATAAAACAAATTCAATGTTTTTCTTTTTACCTAATTCTTCATACCAAATTGGATTTCTACCTTCTCCATTGCTTGGTCTTTTTAGAAGTTTTAAACGATATAGTCTAGTTGAAGCAATACCTAGTTTTTCATAAACCGCTTCAATTGTTTTGTTTTCTTTAATATTCTTTAATGAACTATTCCAATTTTTAAACTCTAAATAATATGGATTACTTCCACCGATGTATACAAGTTCATCAGCTTTTGGAGCTTCAACTGATTCACCATGTTTAACAGTTTTCTTAGTTTCAACTAAAGTATTATTTTGATAATATTTAAATATTACTGTATATTCTATTTTCTCATAAGTTGCATAATATTTTTGATTTTTTGCTGGCATAACTTCATCAGTTTCCCAATCACTGAAAATATATCCTTCAGCTACATCATATTTTGGTTTAGTAACTTTTTCTTGATATTTAAATTCAAGAGTTTTATATATTTTATTATTTACATAGAATTCAGCTTTATATGTATTTAAATCTAAAGTAACTTCTAGAGCTAAGCTTCCATCTGGTAAAATATTTCCAACAAGCGTTGATTTTTGTTCATTTACTTTATAACCGTTTTTGTTAATATTTAGTTTTATCTCTTGATTAGTTTTTCCATACTTTTCTTCTTTTTCTTCTTTATAAGAACCATCTAGTTTTTCATAATAATAGACTATTGTGTATTTAGTGTTTTCATTTTCTTTAAATACGGCTTTTAACTTTTTGTCACCAACTGTACCTTTTTTAATTTCAGTTATCTTTTTGCCTGTTTCATCTTCCCAATAAAGGAATTTATATCCAACTTTTTCAACGCATGCTAATTTAATTGTTGAAGTTTCAACTGTATAAGTTGTTGGATTTACAACATTAGTAATATCATATTCAATTTTATAAGTTATAACTTCATATTGAGCTTTAATAGTTAAATTTCCTTTTACTGGTGCCATTTCTTTATCCCATGATTTAAAAGTATAACCTTTTCTTGTTGGATTTTCAGGACTTGTTGGGACTTCACCATATTTTACTTTTTCTTCTTTGATTAATTTATTGTTATAGTCAATAAATTTAACAGTAAATTCTTGATTTTTAATTTTTTCGATTATATCATCTAATGACGATGTTTCTTTATCAATAGTTTCTTGTGAAGATTTATCATCATTGATAATATCATTTGCTTTACTTATCTCATTATTTAGGTCATTTATTAATCTATTATCTTTATTATCTAAATAATTTTTAGCTTCCTTTATTTTATTTAATAATTCAGTATCATCAACTATAGTTACATATCTTATAACTTCTGTTGCTTTGTTATTGTTTTTATCAGTTACATTATAAGTAACTGTATATTTTCCTTTTTTTGATGTATTAACATTATTTTTTGTTACTATTTTATCAGTAATGTTTCCATCATAATTATCTGTTGCTTTTGCTCCAGCATCTTTATAAGTTCGATTTATTCTAGATAAAACATTTCCACCAATTAGTTTAATAATTGGTTTTGTTGTATCAACAACATAGAAATCATGTTTAACTTCATTAGTTAAACCATCCTTATCTGTTGCTTTAAATATAACTTCATATTTACCAACTTTTTTATTATTGATATTGTGATTGATAGATACGTTTACACCATCTAAAACATCAGTTTTAAATGAAGGTATTTCTCTATTAACTTCAATTTTAAAAGTATTGCCATCTATATTGATTGCTGGCATATTATCAAGAGTTGATAATACTGTTTCTTCTTGATCTTGTTCAATGGGATTTGCAAATGAAAACGCAAATAAACCAAAGAACACAAAAATAGCTAAAGCTACTAGTTTTTTCTTATCCATACTTATAATTCCTTTCTTTTACTCTTCCATCTTTATAAAAAATGGTGAAAATTGTCTTTTTAGTTTGATAGATTTTCTATTATAAGTGAATACTTTATAACCAAGTCCAATACATTCATCTGTTGTTCCATCATCATATTTGTGTTCTATCTTTTTTACACAGAAAACCGGTTTTTCATCTTTTTGAGTTCTTACAAAATCTGTTATCCATGTTGCAAACAAACCAACTATGATAACCCAAAATAAAACATTACCGATAGTTTTTAATATTCCCCTTTTCTTTTGCTTTTTCTTGCTTTTCTCATTATCTTCCATAAAATTCCCTCCTCAATAAAAAAGCATTTATACAAATTGTACAAATGCAGCTGACTACCTTAAAAATTAAGGCTCTAGAGCTTTGCGTCACTATATCACTATAGCTTTGCCCACTACTTTATAACAAAAATATAACACATAATTTCTTATTAATAAATAAAAACTTTAAAAAATTTTTATTTTATTAAATGGATAGATACGTATATTTACTTTTCCAATAATATTACTTTTTTTAACTAAACCAAAAGTTCTACTATCACTTGAATTAGTTCTATTATCACCTAAGACTAAATACATATCTTTAGGTATAGTATCATAACCGATAGATTCTAATTTAAAATCTTTAGTTGATGAACTTCTAGAATCACTTATCTTTTTCCCATCTACATATAGTATATTATCCTTATATTCAATATGTTCTCCAGGTAGACCAATAATTCTTTTTACCATTATTTTATCGTCTTTTTTTAAAGACACTATTTCATTTCTTTTAATATTTCTTAATCTAAACACTAATTTATTTACAACTGTTATATCTCCGCTTTTTAATGTATTATTCATAGATGGTCCAATTACTTCTTGAAAAGATACAACGTATATTGCAAAAATTAAAATAACTACTATTGCAATAATATATTTTAATGCATCTTTTAAAAATTCTTTAATGTCTCTTAAATCCATAACATAACCTCTACAACGATTATAACATAATACCTATAATAATATATATTTTATTTTAAATAATTTTATGATAGAATTTTGGTAAGCAAGGGTGAAATTATGGCATATGTAAAATATAAAGAATTGACTAAATACTTTAACTTTAATAAAGAAATAGAAATAAAAGAATTACCAAAATATGTTTTAGACTATGTAAATGATAATGAAAAGATATATAAAGCTTATAAAACTAAAAGGGATAAAGCTGTATTTACAGATAAGAGAATGATTTTATTTGACGTAAGTGTTCTTTCTACAGTAAAAAAAATACATATTATTCCATATAAATCTATATCAACTGCTGCTATTTCTTTTAAACCAACTAAGTCTAGTATATTTATTTCTTTTGATAGTGGTTATCAAATGAGACTGGATTTTATTAATCAAAATGCAAATAGTAAAACAGAACTTAGAAAACTTTATTCAAAAATAATGGATAGCATTTTATAGCAATTTAAAACGTTTAAGGCACAAACTTAAACGTTTTTATTTTAAGCTATTCGGAAAGCGGGAGAGATACCATGTACTCCTGCTACAGTGAACAAATCCCAACCTCCACTACCATAAATAACGATGATACTTTCAGTGGTTGATCCATCCATAGAACGAAACCACCAAGCTGTACTATCTTCGTCTTCCCCATCATATTGTTTCTTTGCACTTGAATAATTACTTGTTGTTACTCCTTGATTTTTATAATAATCCAATTGCTTTGATGTTCCTAATGATGTATCAAATCTGGCAGACGAAGAACTAGCAAAATCCGAATATATTTCTTCATTTGATAATAAGTATAATTTATCTTGGGTTTCAAAGTTTGTTTCTCCTGCTGTTGGACCATGTCCTGATATTACTTTTGTTGTAGCTATTACTTGTTGTAAATCGGTTGGAAAAGATTTTAACCACTTGCGATTTAAATAGGCTCTAATTTGAGAACTTATCCAACCGCCTCTATTTGCTCCTTGATCAGCATAATTCTCTAAAGTAGCAATCATATCTACAAATTCTACTACAAATCCGCATGCTGTTTCACTTGTCTCTCCATTTGTACATTCACTCATATTTGCAATACGCACTGTATGTTTTCCTAATTCACCTAAATCTACTTTCTTTGTATCTCCTACATTATATTTACTTGTGTTTCCTGTTTGTACTGCTTTTTGAATTGTTTTCCATGAATCACTTGTAAATAATACTGGTTCTGGTATATACTCTCCTAATGTATCTCTTTCTACTGCATTAAATTCTAACTTACATGTATATTCTTCTGTAACACTCTCTGTTGATGTTTTATTAAGTGTAATTGTTAATGTTCCATTTACTGAACTTTTTGCTTTAACTACTGTTACATCATTATCTAGTTTATTTTTGATACTTGTGTATTTTGCTGTTGTTCCTTCCTTTGGTACACATGTTACATTTACATTTGCATCATAGTTACTTGAATTATTTCTTACTTCATATGTAAGTATACTTGTTTGATTAAGTGTTTTTAATTCACTTGTTGTAAATGTTATAGTTTTCTTAGTTTCATTTACTGCTGTTGAGTATACGTCATTTCCATCTATACTTGCAGCTGTGAAGATTACACTGAAATCTTCATTATTTTCGCTTACATTAGCATTTCCGTTTAAAATTAGAGTTGTTGAGATTGCTGCAAATCCAATACTCATTAGTAATATTGCTACTATAATCACACTTTTCTTCGTCATGTTATTTCCCTACTTTCTACTATTTTATTTTAAAATACCCTTCCCCAGATTTTCAAGTCGTTTTGGTGGGTTTACACAAATTTTTCAAAATTTTTTTATTTTTGCAAATTAAAATACACATCTTTTAAATTATTCTACATTACATTTTTTATCTCTCAAAAAAAAAGACTAAACAGTCTTTCTTACTTAACATCATCTATTCCACCCTTAGAAAAAGGATTACATCTAAGAATTCTCCAAACACTTAACAAACTTCCTTTAAAAGCCCCATATTTGTTTATAGCATCAATTGCATAATTTGAACAACTTGGTATGTATTTACAATTAGAATGACTACTTAGAGGTGTTGCTTGATACATTTTAATTAGTTTTATTAGAATTTTTTTCATCTTTTTCTATTATTTCTTTTCCATTTTTATCAAGCATTATAACTTTGGTATTTAAAAGTAAATCATGAACACTTCTAAAATCATCTCTAATGATCATAACAACAATAAAACCAATTTCATATATATATTTTGCTTGTAAAAGCCAATAATTAGAAGCAATATATAAACTTTTACTCATAGTTGTTAAGAATATTAAATCTATTGCCGTTATTATAATTTCACAAACCAATATACTTCTTAAAATATAATTTAATAAAGAAACTTTTTCTTTTTCCATTCCTACAACTTTTAATTTAAATAGTTTCTTACCTAGAGTTTGTCCTTTTAAAACATATTGTAGTACACCAAAATATAAGATATATAAAATAACTCCAATAATGCTTTGAGCAATATTATATTTATTTATTTGATATGCGTAATCATTTTTAATATCTACATAAGTTTCTTTAATATTTTTAGAAATATCACTTTTTAACTCATTTGTTACTTCTTCATCAACTTTAACTTTATCAAAACAAGAATAAAAATTTGAATAATCAGTTTTAATTTCTTCTAACTCTGTTTCACTAAATTTAGCATCTTCATAATACTTATCTAACTTTTCAGTTAAAGCATTATAAGTAAGCTCATTTGTTGAAAGACTTACATATATCGCACCTACTTTACTATTAGTTTCTTTAAACATAGGCAAATAAGTAATTCCCATAGTTAACATAGTAACTAAAAGTATATCAATTGCATACGCTAGTAATCTATAAATAATTTTTTTCATAATCATCACGTCCTATATAAATTATATATTTATTTCAACCTTTTTTCAATAATTGCTTTTTTTATTTTTTTATAGTATTATTGATTTGGTGATTAATTTATGTTAGATTCTGCACATTTAATACAATATGCAATAATTGCAGTAGTTTTAATAATATTATCTTTAGTTATAGTTAAACTAAACCATAAGAACTTTAATTTGGAAATAAACAAATTAGTTCAATATCTTGGAGGAAAAGATAACATACTAGATACTAAAGTTAATATGTCTAGATTTATCGTTACATTAAAAGATATCAGCAAAGTTGATAAAGAAAGCATTCAAAAATTGGGTGCCAAAGGTATTGTTGAAATCGATAATCAGTTAAAGATAATATTTGGAAGCGATGCTAGAACATTAAAAAAATATATCAATGAATTAAAATAAGACCATTTCAAACAATGACCTTATTTTTTTTAACTTATTTCTTTTAACAATAATTTTTCTAAAGCATCTTCAGGGATTTTGCTTTCATACTTTGAACACTCATAATATTTGGTATTTATTACTGGATTTATCGCAATATTTGAAAACCAAGAGTATAAATCTTTTGAATACTCAATTCTTTTATCAGATAAATCATTAATCTCTTTAGAATATTCACATAGTTCTAAAACTAGTTCACTTGATACTCCAATATATTTTTTAATATAGGATATTATATTATCATAAATCAAGAATTCTTTATTTAATTCGTCAAATAATATCTTATACCTATCATCTAACGTCTTTAAAATATATGGAAGATAAACATCATTTTTTCTTTTTAAAAGAAGTAACCTTAAACAAATATAGTCTTTAATATATACCATTAACTCATCACGATTATCTTCAAGAAGCATACCAACATTAAGAAGTTCAACTGAATAGTCCATAATAATTATTTAAAAATTCCTAAATAATATTTTTTCTTACCTCTTCTTATTACAACAACTTCTCCACCAATCGCGTAAGATGAATCAATAATTTTTGTTTCATCAGTTTCTTTTTCTCCATTTATGGTGATACTACCAGCACTTATAAATTCTCTAGCTTCTCTTTTACTTGAAGCAATATTATTGTTTACAAGTAAATCAATAAGTGTCATATTTTCAGTTATATCAAAACTTGGAACATCTTTAAATCCATCTTTTATTTCATCTAAAGTTAAATCTTTAATGTTTCCACTAAATAGATCTTTGCTTATTTTTAAAGCTTTATTATATTCTTCTTCTCCATGTAAGAAAGTTATAACTTCACGAGCAAGTGAATATTGGGCAATTCTATCTTCTGGATGTTCTTTTTGTTTTTCTTCAATACTTTCGATTTCCTCTTTACTTAAAAATGTTAGTTTCTTCAAGTAATCTATTACACAAGCGTCATCAGTATTAATTAAATATTGAAATAATTCATATGAAGAAGTTTTATTTTTATCAAGCCATAAAGCATTTCCTTCTGTTTTACCAAACTTAACTCCATTAGCATCCAATACAAGAGGCATCGTCATACCGAAAAGCTCTGGTCCTTCCATTTTACGGGAAAGCTCGATTCCAGTTGTAATATTTCCCCATTGATCAGATCCAGCTACTTGTAAAGTTACTCCGTAGTTTTTATTTAAAGTAACAAAATCTAAACCTTGTAAAAGTGTATATGCAAATTCACAGAAAGTAATTCCACTTTCAAGTCTTCTTTTAATAATATCTTTATCTAGCATATAATTAACATTGATATACTTTCCATAATCTCTTAAAAAATCAATAACGCTTATATCTTTTGTCCAATCATAGTTATTAACTACATCAAAGCCAAATATATCATGTGCTTGTTTCGTTAAACCAGCCACATTTTTATTAACTTCTTCTCTAGTGATCATTTTTCTTTCTTGACTAGGTTTAGGGTCTCCTATAAGTCCAGTTGCACCACCAACAAGTAAAATTGGTTTATGACCATATTTAGCTAAACGAGTCGCGATTAAAAAGCTTGAAAAATGTCCAATATGCATAGAATCAGCAGTTGGATCTGTTCCTATATAAAAAGTAAGCTTTTCATTGTTTAATTTATCTTCAAGTTCTGGACTTGAAATATCTTTAACTAACCCTCTCCATTTTAAATCTTCAAAACATTTCATATTTTTTCCTCCTTAAAATCTCTTTCTTAATTCATTAAAATTATTAATTAAATTCTTTGTTTGGTAAGGAGATTCCCTATCAAACAAAATCGCTTGCATGCCACAATTTACTGCACCATCATAGTCTATGGCTTTTGAGTCTCCTATCATAATACATTCATCAACACATCTTTCTCCAGCTGCATTAAAAAAAGCATCTTTCATTGGTTTAATAAATGTGTCCCCCCCAATTACGTCATCAAATATGAAAGGTATACCAGCATTTTCCATTCTAAGCATTTGCACTTCTTTAAAAAAATTTGTGAGAACTACCAATTCATATTTTTCTTTTAAATAATTTAAAGCAGATATTACATCTTGATGAACAAAGTCAGGAACACATTTAGTAGCAGAAAACAAAAAGCTTTTCATATATTCTGGACTAAAATCAATCATACTTATTTGATGAATATATTCAAAGTAATCATCAAAAGTATACTTAGAAAATTCCTTTTCATAGTTTTGCATGGCTTGCATATATTGCCTAAATTGAGTATCGGTGTATTGGTAGTTAAATTCTTTTAATTTTCTCTTTACTAATTCACTAAAATCAACTTTATCGATTAAAGTTCCATCAAGATCAAAAATAAATCTTTTTATCATTTTCTCCACCACCTAAAAAAGCAACCATAACTTAAGGACGAAAACATTTCCGTGGTACCACCTTAATTTATGATTGCTCATACACTCTATAATTCTTAACGCGAATAATACGTTTTGACTCCGAAGGCGTAACTCTTCATCTCCATCAATTAAGTCAATTATAAACGATATAGTTTATTAAGTCAATTATTTGTTTGTTGCTTTTTTATACTCTTCTGCTGCTTTTATTGAAATGTCTGCAACATCTATTTTTTTAGTACTTTCTAAAGTATCAACTTTAGAAATATATTCTGCATTTCTAATAATATCTTCAGCAGTATTTAATATAGTTTCATCAATATCATTACTTGACGTTACTATATCAACATACATTACATAATCATTTAATCCTGTAAAAGCAACTAAATGTTTAGTAGCATTATCCATTAAATCTAATACAATATAATTATTATTACTTACTACAAGTTCTTTTATATCATTAACAACATATCCTTGTTCTTTAACACTTTCTTTAATAGAAACTTTTGATAACGCTAAATCATCATAGGATCCTTTAATGCTTCTTATAGCTATTTTAAACTTATTATCTGCATCATAAACAAGTAAATATCCATCACTTTTATCATAAACATATGAATTAGGAATTTTATATTTAAAATTACTAACTTCAGTAATATTATTTTTTCCGTCAGCAACTAACTTCTTATTTACAATAACTGGTTTTGTAGAAACAGCACAATAGTTTTTAGAGAAAAACATTTTACCCAATAATAAACCTAAAACAAAAAATATAATAACTCCAATTATACAAACATTTCTAGGAACACTTTTAACATATTTTAGACCAAATGTTGGAAGTTTAAATCCTTTCTTATTAGTCTTATTTATTTCAACTGGTTGCTCCGAAGAATCAGTTTTATGTTCTTCACCAGTAATAACGTCAACTTCATTAAATGTATTTTCTAAGGAGTTATCTTCTAATTTATCATCAACAACATCTATAATTTGAGGTTCTTCAACATTAGTAACGTTGTTATCAACATCAATATTTTTATCATCCATATTATCCCTCTATCCTTATGATAATTATACTTTATTAAACACTTATTTGCAATCATATAAAAAGGCATGTAACATAATTACATACCATATTTAGATTTTTAGATACCCAGGAAGACAGGACTAGCGGCATTTAACAGTACCGGAAGAGCTCACATCGCAGTACTCATTAGCCGAGTTATCGCGGCAGTTCACTTCGCCATTCGAATTAGCATAGCATATAAGCGTATTAAAATTGCAGACGAAGTAAGAACCATTGTCCCTACAAATCGTTGGTCCATATACTTCAAAATGTTCTTTTAATAAATTTTTTGAATTGTCATAATCATTTGTTTTTATACAAAATAATCCAATATCATTTATACATACTGCTTTTGAATCATCAGTTCCTAATCTTACAAATACATTTTTCCCTAATGTTGTATAATCTGTTGTACTTGCTGTTGTCGGTGTTCCGAATGCATAATAATATGTTGGTTCACTACTACCTAATGTATCTCTTTCTACTGCATTAAATTCTAACTTACATGTATATTCTTCTG
>OIYG01001203.1_pt1 | contig 20444 bp, 20 predicted proteins | sample 1587861 | NCBI WGS metagenome assembly OIYG01 (sample SAMN03283272) | human gut metagenome | biome: human-associated habitat; material: feces | host: Homo sapiens | place: Peru | collected 2012 | reverse complement strand
GGTTCAGGAAATGATCAAGTACGGCGATTCCATGGTCGCTTGGAAAATCGGCTGAAGCCCCGTTTCAAATTGAAAATCGGCTGAGTGCGATTTTCCTCGTAAATAACAGCGCCCCCGGGACTCATCCGAGCCCCGGGGGCGTTTGCTGTAGCATTCAAAAAGCATCATATAAGGATCACACGCCAAGCGTCGATCAGGCGATCGAGCGACCATGCGGCGTTGGCCGGGCTGGTCGAGGGCAGCCGCTCGGCGCTTCTGCCCAGCGTCGGGCGGATATAGCGCTCAAAGCAGCGCTGCGAGGTCGCGCCGTTGCAGAAGATGCGCTCCACGGGCGCGTGGTCGAGGATCACATGCAGATCGTTCGGCACAACGTCGCGGATGCTGCTGTCGGACGAGCCCGTGACCGTGCAGCTTGCAACGGAATCCCAGAGTGCGAAGCCGTTTTCCAAGATCAGAGCGGTCTTGTCCTCCACAGTCTGCGGGACGGGACGGCCGGTCAGCGCCGCCATAACGCGCCAGAAGCGGTTCTGCGGATGGCCGTAAAAGAATTTTGCCTCGCGCGAGGCGATCGACGGGAACGACCCGAGGATCAGCACGCGCGACTCGGCGCAGAACAGCGGCGGGATCGGATGCACCTGCGGCGCGGGGTTCATTTCAGCGCCTGCCTTCCGTTCAAGGTCGCCTCGATCAGCTCGTCGCCGCGATAGCGCAGCTTGAGCGAAAAAAACGGCTCGTGCTGCTCCATCAGGCGCAGGAAGATCTCGTCACCCTCCCACTGCGGCAGGCTGTGAAAGCGCTCCTTCGGGATCCACTCGAGCACGCCCTCGTTGCAGTCGATCAGCTCGCCCTCGAAGCCGTCGGCATGGAACAGGTGCATGTATTCGCCCTCCCACCGGTCGGATACGAACGTCACGATGCCGCAATAGCGCCAGCTCGTCAGCGTCAGTCCCGTCTCCTCGCGCGTCTCGCGCAGGAGGCACTCCTCCGGGCTTTCCGTTTCCTCAAATTTTCCGCCGATCCCGACCCATTTGTTGTGGTTGAGGTCATTTTTCTTCTTCACGCGGTGCAGCAGCAGATAGCAGCCGTCGCGCTCAATATAGCAAAGCGTTGTGTTTTTCATGGCTTCAGCTCCGTAAAAATCAGCTCGTCATAGCCGGTCTGCGCGTCCTGCTCCACGTCAAAACGCATATGCTCCAGCACGCCGAGCACCAGCTCACAGGTCGTGTTAACGATACACCCGGGCATCATGTGCCCGCCTATGACAGACAGATCCTCGCGCGAGAGCGCGAGATGCAGATGGCAGCGCATCCGGCTCGCCGTGCCGTTCAGGCTGACGATCTCGCACGGCTCGTCGACGCTGCGCAGGTTCACGCCTCCTGCATCGCGCAGGACGGCACGGCTGACACAGCCGACCGCAGACAGCACGACCGCGGCGTCGATCTTTTCGCGCTCGCAGAGCGTGCGGATGCTCAGAAGCAGATCATCGCCGCGATGCAGGCGGCGGCAAACGGTTTTCATCTCATTTCCTCCAAAAAGCGGCTGACAGGTTGTCAGCCGCCTCAGCTTTATTTCGGCCGCACGATCACGCGGATGGCATCGTGCAGATTCTCCACCACGCAGTGCGCCTGTCCGGCGGCATATTCGCCGTCGAGCGTCCAATCCAGCTCGGACGGGCAGTCGATCTCGACGCGCCCGGTCGAGACCATTGTGAGCATCGGCGTGTGATATTCCTGCGTTGTGAGCGCGAGCACGCAGTCGCTCAGCTCGAGCAGACTGTGCGGCTTACGGATGAGCAGCAGCTCGAACAGGCCGTCGTTCAGGTCGACCAGATCCGGCGAGAGCGTCAGCAGCCCGGCCACGGAGGTGGAGTTACTGATCGCGCCGAAAATATAATCATCCTCGAACGACGTCCCGTCCGCCAGCACAAAGCGCATATGTGTGCTGCGGATGGAGGTCAGCTCTTTCGCGCCCGCCAGCAGATAGGCCACATGGCCGAGCGCGTTTTTCATCCCCTGCGGCGTGGCATAGGATGTGCGCGTGAAGGCGCCAAAGGAGGCGACATAGGAAAAGCAGCGGCCGTTAAAGCTGCCGATGTCGAGCTTGCGCGGCTCGCCGGTCGCGGCAAGGCGCGCCGCATCAAGCAGATCCTTCGGCAGACCCAGGCTGCTGGCAAAATCGTTCGTGCTTCCGGCCGGGATATAGCCGATGGGCGTCTGCTGCCCGACCTCATGCAGCCCGGCAATGACCTCGTTGAGCGTGCCGTCTCCGCCGATGCAGACGATGCGGTCAAAATCCGCCGCGCGCTCCGCCGCAGCACGGGTCGCGTCGCCGCGCGCTGCCGTCATGTAGGCCGTGACCTCGTAGTCCGCGCGGTTGAAAACGTCAATGATCTCCGCAAGCACCTTGTTTGCCCGCTTCTTTCCCGAGCAGGGGTTCATGACCAAAAACAGCTTTTTCATTTCACACCTCAAAAGACGCCGAGACGGCGCAGATGCGTCAGCAGCAGAACAGCCGCAACGAGCAGACCGACAGCCAGGATCAGCCAAAGCTCCCTGGAGCGCGGCTTTCTCATCTTGAACGGAGTAATATAGAGAATGCCCGTGAGCGCCATCAGGACACAGAGGAGCGCGCGAAAATTTCCCTGCATAAACAGGCGGCCGAAGCGCGTGATCTCCTCCGTGCAGAGGCAATAGACCGAGACGATCGAGTAAAACAGCGGAAAGATCAGCGCCGACGCCGTGATCGGCAGGCCGGTGTAGTTCTTGCGAACCTCCTCGGTCTCCTTCTGACGCTGCTCCTCCGTGACGTTGAAGTACGCCAGACGGATCAGCCCGGCCAGCACGAACAGCGAGCCGACCAGATAGGCATACCAGCGGTAGCCGCAGAGCGCGATGGCCAGCACGGCCGGCTGCACGCCGAAGGCAACGATGTCGCACAGGGAGTCGATCTGAATGCCGAAGGCCTTCTCCTCCTCTGTGCGGTTCTTTTTGGTGCGCGCGATTTTCCCGTCGAACATGTCGCAAAGGCCGCAGAACAGCAGGCAGAAGCTCGCGAGAATCGGGTGCGGCGTTCTGGCCACAGCCAGCGTGATGCCGCCGATCGCCGAAACGAGGCTCATATAGGTGAGCACCACCGTATAATCATAAATACCAATCATTTTGATCCATCCTTCGTGGAATTTTCCGTTTCGAGTGTTATTGTTTTATTATCCCGCATTTGTGTGCGTTCGTCAAGTGCCTGACGCGAAAAAGCGGGTTTTTTTGTGCGCCGGACGTCAGAATTCCCCAGCAGCGTACATCAGCGCCGACAGGGCGCACAGCGGAGCGGTCTCGCAGCGCAGGATGCGCCGTCCGAGCGTGCAGATCGCAAGCCCGGCCTGCGCGGCCTGTGCGACCTCCTCCGGCTCGAAGCCGCCCTCCGGCCCGGTCAGGAGCGCCGCCGTTTTCAGCGGGAGAGCCGCCTCGACCGCACTGCGGAAGGTCCTTCGCTCCTCGTTTTCATAGAAGCAGACCGCAAGCTCAGCCTGCGCGGCGCGCTCCAGCGCAGCGGCGTAGCTCGGCAGGGCAAGCACCTCCGGGATGCGGCCGCGCCGCGACTGCTCCGCCGCCGAGGCGGCAATCTTCTGCCAGCGCTCGAGCTTTTTCTTCAGCGATTTTTCGTCCGGCCGCGAGACGCAGCGCGCGCTCGGGAAGCAGACCAGCTCCGCCGCGCCCAGCTCCGTCGCCTTTTGAATCACATGCTCAAATTTATCGCTCTTGGCGAAGGCCATATAGACCGCGCAGCGCACGGCCGCCTCGCTCTCGGCGGGCACGGCCTCGCGCACGACCAACGAGATCTGCCCCGGCGCAACATCCGAGACCGTACAGCGATAATCCGTTCCGGCCGCGTCGCAGACGGTCAGCTCGTCGCCGTTTTTGAGCCGCAGCACCTTGGCATGTGCCGCATTTTCCCCGGTCAGGATCAGAAACCGGCTGTCCGGGTCAATCGAATTCAAAAAAAATCTGGGCATACGTCCGCCTCCGTCTCGCTTCTTCCCCTCTATTCTATCAGAAGCGCGGAAAAACCGCAAGTGTTAAAAACATATCTTGACAAACGCATGGCCCAACCATATAATAAATATGATGGATTTTTATAAATTCGGTCGGCCGATGCGTTTGAGGGGCGCTTTTCCGGCTCGATGTTTCCGCTCCATTCGGCCACTTCCCCGGAAGTGGTTTTTCCTTTGGGAGGTTCTATGTCTTTTCTGGAACTGCTGCTCACGGCCGTTGCGCTCTCGATGGACGCCTTCGCCGTCTCAGTCGGCAAGGGGCTTTCCTCGCCGAGCGCCTCTTGGCGTGAGGGGCTGATCTGCGGCGCATATTTCGGCGGCTTTCAGGCGTTGATGCCGCTGGCAGGCTACCTGCTGGTCAGCACCTTCTCGGGTTACATCCAGCGCTTTGACCACTGGATCGCGTTCATCCTGCTGGCGCTGATCGGCGCAAACATGATCCGAGAGGCCTTCTCGAAGGAAGAGGAAAGCATGAGCGGCTCCTTCTCGGTCAAGACCATGCTGCTGCTCGCCGTCGCGACCAGCATCGACGCGCTGGCGACCGGCGTGACCTTCCAGCTCACGGGGACGAACATCTGGATGGCGATCTCGCTCGTCGGCTGCACGACCTTCCTGTTCTCCTTCCTCGGCGTCAAGGTCGGCAGCACCTTCGGCGCAAAATATCAGTCCAAGGCCGAGCTGATCGGCGGCGTGATCCTCGTCCTGATGGGCGTGAAGGTCCTGCTCGAGCACCTGCTGGGGGGCTGATCGATGGAGCTGTGGGATCTCTACAACGTCCGGCGCGAGCCGCTCGGTCGGACGCACCGACGCGGCACGCCCATGCGGCGCGGCGAATATCATCTGGTGGTGTTTGTCTGGGTCTTCAACGGACGCGGCAAGCTGCTGCTGACCAAGCGCTCACCGGAAAAAATGGCCTATCCCGATCTCTGGGAGAACACGGGCGGCTCGGTGCTGGCCGGAGAGAGCAGTCTGCACGCCATTCGGCGCGAGCTGTTCGAGGAGACCGGCATCCGCGCGAGCGAGGACGAATTTCACTACATTGATTCGGCCAAGGGGCGAACATGGTTCTCCGACACCTATTATATCATCAAGGACGTTCCGCTGTGCGCGCTGCGGCTTCAACCCGGCGAGACCTGCGACGCCCGTTGGGTCGACCGGCGCGAGCTGGAGCGGATGATCGAGGACAAGCTGTTGGCTCGGCCGGACGTGCAGCGTCTGCGCCAGCGCGACGCACTGCTGACGCAGTTTTTGGGCGGACGGCCCGAAAAATAAAACCCACTGGCGGCCGCCGGTGGGTTTCTTTCTGCAAAAAAACGCCTGACCGGCTCGGTCAGGCGTTTCAAAGCTCAGATATCAGCCGTTCAGATTGTTGTCGGACGGCGGCGTCATGGGGTTCTGCGGGCCGCGGTTGGCATCGCAGTTCGGGCAGTTGCCATAGGGGTCGAGCGGCGCGCCGCAGCGGAAGCAGAAGCGTGCGCCCGCATTCGGGTTGGAGGTCTGCTGCTTTCTGAACATCGCCTTGAAGCCGGAGAGATCCGGCGAAGCAAAGATGTCGGCCTCCTTGCCGTCCTCGTCGTTCTGGTTGCGGAGCTTGCGGTTGATGGAGATCACGTTCTGCACGAGCAGCAGCGAGAGCATCAGCAGCTCATAGACCACACGGATAATGATCGGGCCGAGGAGCATCGCGAGCAGGCCGTAGCCGCCCATCCATCTGCCGAGGAAATCGGTCTGGAAGAGCATGAAGAAGCCGCCGATGATGGCAAAGGCCGTGGAGAAGATGTAGAATGCCTGCAGCACCTTGGAGATGATGAGGTACTTGAAGTTCAGCGTATCATGGATGAACTTGCCGAAGCCGTTGAGCTTCGCGCAGCGCTTCTCGGGAACCAGGAAGATGAACGCGAGAACCGTCGCCGCGATCGCCGCCAGCACGGCAAATACCATCAGACCGTCGGACAGACCAAAGTTGTAAGACATAAAAATCCCCCTTTTTTGTAATCGGATAAATTTATCTTACCACAATTTCCCGAAAAGTCAATAGTATTTCATGACTTCTTACAGTTCTTTTTAGCTTGCTCGGAGCAGTGCTGCAGGCACGCCGTGCGCATCCGGGCAGCGTAAAACGGCGCCCCCCTGTCCGGAGGTGCGCCGTTTGGCTTTTTCGTTATTGCTCCGGCTCAGGCAGCAGGTTGGTCATGCTGCGCAGGCTGATGCCGAGCGTCGACATATTATGCAGCAGCGCCGAGGTCGTCGGCTGAATGATGCCCGCAACGCCGCAGCCGATCAGCATACAGTTGAAGCTGACGATGAAGCGGTAGTTGCGGTGGATGCGGCGCATCAGTGCCTGACTGAGCCGCCGCAGCGTCACCAGCTCGTTGAGATCCTCCGACGCGATCGTTACATCCGCGATCTCCCGCGCGATAGCCGCGCCAGTGTTGATCGCGATGCCGACATCGGCCTCGGAGAGTGCGGGCGTGTCGTTCACGCCGTCGCCGATCATCATGACGCAATGCCCCGCCCTCCGCGCCTGACGGATATAGGCTGCCTTGTCCTCCGGGAGCACCTCGGCGTGATATTCATCGACGCCAACGGCGCGCGCGACGGACGCAGCGGTCTTTTCGTTGTCGCCGGTCATCATCACGACCTTGCGGATGCCGCAGGCATGGAGCGCGCGGATCGCGTCGGCCGCCTCAGCACGCAGCGGATCGGAGATGCAGATCACTGCCGCCAGAACGCCGGAAATCGCCAGATAGAGATGCGAGCATTCGCCGTCGAGCGACACAAACGCCGCCTCTTCCCCCTCGGGGATGCGGCATCCCTCGTCCTCGAAGACGAAATGATAGCTGCCGATGACGACCTTATGTCCCTCGACCGCGCTGGAAATGCCGTGCGCCACGACGTATTCCACGCTGGAATGATATTCTTCGTGGTTCAGGCCGCGCCGCCTGGCCTCCTCGACCACGGCGTTGGCCAATGAATGCGGATAGTGCTCCTCGAGACACGCGGCCAGACGCAGCATGTCGTTCTCGGTTCTCCCGCCGAAGGTCACGATCTGCGCCACACTCGGCTGGGCATAGGTGAGCGTGCCGGTCTTGTCAAAGACGACGGTATCCGCCCCCGCGATCGCCTCAAGGAAGCGGCCTCCCTTGACCGACGCATGATGCTGACTGCTCTCGCGCATGGCCGAAAGCACAGTGATCGGCATGGAGAGCTTGAGCGCGCAGGAGAAGTCCACCATCAGCACGGCGAGCATTTTCATCACGTTACGAGTTAGCAGGTAGGTCAGGACCGTTCCGCCGAGCGTATAAGGCACAAGGCGGTCGGCCAGATGGGACGCCTTATCCTCCGTGGTGGATTTCAGGCGCTCGGACTCCTCGATCATCCGCACGACGCGGTCATAGCGGCCGCCGCCGGAGACCTTATCCACCGAGAGGACGCATTCGCCCTCCTCGACGACCGTTCCGGCGTAGACATAGCTGCCGGGCGCCTTGCGCACCGGGAGGCTCTCGCCGGTCATCGACGACTGATTGACCGAGGCCTCGCCCTCGACCACCGTGCCGTCGAGCGGGATCATATTCCCCATGCGGACGACGACGCGGTCGCCCTGCCGCACGTCCGTGACGGGCACGAGCAGCTCCTGCCCGTCCGTCCTGAGCCAGACACGGTCAACGTTCAGCGACATCGCCCCGGCCAGATCGGCCACGGACTTTTTGTGCGTCCAGTTCTCGAGCAGCTCGCCGAGCCGCAGCATAAACATGACCGAGCCTGCCGTGTCGAAGTCTCCGCGCACGAGCGAGACCGTCACGGCCGTCGCGTCGAGCACGGCCACCGTCAGCTTCCCGCTCAGCAGCGCCTTCAGACCGGCTCGGATATAATGCAGGGAGCGGAACACCGCCAGCGCGGCGCGCACCGGGAACGGCAGGAACAGCTTGACTGCCATGCGCCGCAGCACCGTGGAGATAAGCTTGTCCTCAAACTCCCGGTTGAGCGCGCGGGAGCTGTGCTCCGGCTTCAGCCCCTGCGCCTGCGCACGCTCAAAGGAGAACGCGGCAAGCGCACGGAGCACGGGCGCGGCGTCGCGCACATAAAAGACGACGACGTCCCCCGTCCGATCGAAGACCTGCACGGACGAGATCGTCTCCACCTGCCGCAGGCAACAATCCAGAAGATCGGCCTGCTCCAGCGTCAGCTTCGCCGTGCAAAGATGCACGCGAATTCTTCCGCGTGACTGATGCAAAATCTTACACTTCATAAAATCACCGAATCCACGCCGCGCCGGATGCGCGGCAGCGCCGTTTTATTCCGCCTCCTGCTCTCCGCAGGCGCAGTCCTCAACGACCTCCTCGGCAGCGGCGCGCTCCTCGTTGATCGTCTTCGCATCGGCCAGAATATCGCCCGCGTTCTCGCGGATCGTGGTGACGGTCGTCATGATGTCGTCCTTTGCGCGCAGCGCCGCCGCGGTCGTATGCGCATAGACCTTCTTCGCCTCACGGCTGCTCAGGATCCGGATACCGGCCGTGCCAAACAGCACACCGCCTGCAAAAAGACCCAGTTTTCCCCATTTCATGGTCGTTTACCTCCTGATATTTTTTTATTGGATCGGCGTCGGCTCACGTCGACTTTTCAAAACATTCAGGGAATCTCTGAATAAATCGGCTGCGGCGCTCAGCGGGGCTTGCGATTTAATCCGAGTTCCTTCTGACGGCCACAGTATACACCGAATCGGGAAAATTGTCCAGTGTCTTTCTGCATTGTTTGATGTTTTTTTACATGTTATTCAAGGCTAACTTTTTGCGCGTTTCGACCGCACGCCTTACGCGGCGTTTGTCTGCTTCGGCTCGGCGACGTGCAGCCAGCGCAGAGCAAGGCCGATGAGCAGCCCCAGCGCCGCAGGCAGCAGCCAGCCGACGCCAAGATCGTGCAGCGGCAGAATGCGGTTCACGGCGTCGAGCACGGGCTGCAAATGCAGCGCCGCGCGGACACCCTCCGGAAGCGCCTTGAGGAAGTCGAAGATCGCCGCCACGGCGGTGCAGGCAGTCACGGAGATATAAACGCGGCGGTCGTGGCCGAACAGGCCGCCAAACAGCCCGAGCAGGATCAGCGTGATGGCCAGCGGATACAGCAGCATCAGCACCGGCAAGGAATAGGCGACGATCGAATTCAGGCCGAGGTTTGCGATGAGGAAGGATGCCGCGCTGAAGATCACCGCCCAGACGCGGTACTTCGGGCCGCGCGGGAACATGGCGCAGAAGGTCTCTCCGCAGCTGACGACCAGGCCGACCGAGGTCTTCAGGCAGGCAAGCGTCACCGTCGCGGCCAGCAGCCACGCGCCGACCTTTCCGAAATAATGCTTCGCGATGAGCGCAAGCACCTCGCCGCCGTTGGCGCATTGCCCGCCCAAGCCCGCGATCTGCGCGCCCGCAAGCGTGACGGCAACATAGATCGCGGCCATGATAAGGCAGCTGAATATGCCGGCCTTGGCCGTGCAGACCGCGACATGCTCGGGCTTCTCGACTCCGAGCGACCGGATGACGTTGACCACGACGATGCCGAAGGCCAGACAGGCCAGCGCGTCCATGGTGTTATAGCCGTCCAGAAAGCCCTGCACGAACTGCTTACTGCGATAGGCCTCCGTCGGCTCCATCTGCGAGAGGGAGGCCGCCGGGCGCACGAGCGCCGTCACGACCAGCACGGCGAGGAAGAGCAAAAAGGCCGGGGTCAGAATTTTGCCGACATAGGTCAGGATCTTGCCGGGCTTGATCGAAAACGCCAGAACCAGCGCGAAAAACACCGCCGAGAAGATCAGCAGCGCCAGCCGCTCGTTCACGCCGCTCATAAGACCGGAGACGGCCACGGTGAAGGGCGTCGCCGCGCAGCGCGGGATCGCAAAGCACGGGCCGATCGTCAGATAGAGCGCGCAGGTGAAAAACACGCTATAGGGGCGGCTCACCTTGCCGCTCAGCTCCACGAGGCCGTCACTGCGGCTGATGCCGATCGCCGCGACCCCCATCAGCGGCAGGCCGACGCCCGTGACGATGAATCCTAAGATAGCACCCCAGACGTTCCGTCCGGCCTGCCAGCCCATATAGACCGGGAAAATCAGGTTCCCGGCGCCGAAGAACATGCCGAACAGCATAATCGCCACGGCGAGATATTCCCGCGCGTTCAGTTTTTTCCGCATTTGTTTCGCTCCCTTTTCTCTCGTTGAAATTTTATTCCGCAAGCATGAATATTTATGAGTATATCATAAGAGCCGCCCCCTGTCAATGTGTTTTTTGAGCAGTTTTTCGTCTTTTGGCGTTTTCCCCGTGCTCAAATTGTTTATATGCTACAGACTCTTCTTCTTTCGATCGGCGAAGCGTTTTTCATACTGCATAACCGGTCGTTTTTTCATTCCCCCTTGCAATTTTTCGCGAAAAGGCGTATACTTTATAAAAGAATAAGGCGCGCCGTTTCGGTGTCCCGGAATACAGGAGGAATTTCATCATGATCTCTGTCAATGCGCTCGGCGATGCCTGCCCGCTGCCCGTCGTGAAAACGATCGATGCGATCAAATCGCTCAACGGCGCGGCCGGTACGGTGGAGGTGCTCGTCGACAACGACACCGCCGTGCAGAATCTCAAGCGTCTGGCCGGCTCGAAGGGCTATGCGATCGCCGTGGAGCAGCAGGGCGAGAAGCGCTACCGCGCCGTGCTCACCGTGGGCGATCAGGCTGAGCAGCCGGAGCTTCCGGCGGAATGCTGCCCCGTCCCGGCCGAAAAGAAGACCGTCGTCGTGATCTCGTCCGACCGGATGGGAGACGGCGACGAGGCGCTCGGCAAGACCCTGCTCAAGGGCTTCCTGTTCGCCCTGCGGCAGCAGGACACTCTGCCGAAAACGATCCTCTTTTATAACCGCGGCGCGTTCGTCTCGACGGAAGGCTCGGCATCCGTCGAGGATCTGAAGGACATGGAGGCGCGCGGCGTCGAGATTTTGACCTGCGGCACCTGCCTGAATTATTACGGTTTGACCGAGAAGCTGGCCGTCGGCGGCGTGACGAATATGTATTCCATCGTAGAGGCCATGACCGGCGCCGATCGGATCGTCAAGCCGTGAGACGGGCGCGCAGACCCTCGCTGATCCTCTCCTTCTCCACCACCGCCTCGGCTCTGCAGGCCGAGCAGCACCTCACGGCGCAGGGCTGTCCGGGGCGGCTGATCCCGCTCCCGGCGGAGATCCGCGCGGGCTGCGGGCTGGCATGGCTGGCCGAGCCGCAGCAGCGCGAGGCGCTCTGCACCGAGCTGGAGCGCGCCGGAATTGCATACGACGGCTGCACGGTTCTTGATTTTTAATGCGGATTTCTGATTCAAATGTTTGAATGGGGAATTCCGTGCTTCGCGCACGCGCATCGTGCCGCCGCACGCTGTGCCGTCCCATGCAGAATTTGACGCACTTTCGGTGCGATCAGAAGCCTGAACCATAAAACCGCACGGCGTGCCGGATCGGCGCGCCGTGCGGTTCTGCGTTTCCGCGCCGATCGGCAGGATCACCTGTCGGGCGGCGCGGGATTTTTTTATGGAACCTCTGATTCAATCGCAAGAGCGGTCAGCGAGGAATTTTGTTTCCAAATTGAGGTTTGGAAATCGCAGGAATCCTTTACGTATTTCAAGATTTTCAAACCGATAAGTTGGGGCAAAAGGCCCGCTGACCGCCGCAGCCGATTGATTCAGAGGTTCCTTATTTCACAACCTTTTCGATATAGCGCATGAGGATCGTCGCGACCTGCGCGCGCGTGGCGAAGCCCTGCGGGTCGAGGTAGTCGACGCCGCCCTCCTTCGTGCCGCCGATGATGCCCTTGGCGTTGCACCAGCTCAGGGCGTCGACCGCGTAGGAGCTGACCTGATTCCGGTCGGGGAAGGCCGCGAGGTTGCCGCGCGCGCTCGTGTCGATGCCGACGCCGTTGGCGTAGCGATAGAGGATCGCCGCCATCTGCTCGCGCGTCACGTTTCCGTCCGGCTCGAACATCCCGTGTCCGACGCCGTTGACCACGCCGTGCTCCGCCGCCCACGCGACGGCCTGCGTGTACCACTGGTTCGGCTTCACATCGACGAAGGTGTTCGTCCCCTCCGCCGGGCTTCCGGCGTAGCGCCAGAGCACCGTGACGAGCATGGCGCGCGTCATGCTGCTCTCCGGCTCAAACATGCCGTTGCCGACGCCGTTCATCAGGCCGTGCGCAATGGCGTAGTCGACGCCCTCGTGGTACCAGCGCCCGGTGTCCACGTCGTGATAGGGCTTGCTCGGGCAGGCGTCTCCGCCGTCGCAGGTGCCCTCGACGTTCCCGCAGCGTGAGCAGACGCCGTTGACGTAGTTGTGGCCAAGCGCGGCGGTATAGCCGTCGCGGTAGCTCTCGCCGCAGGCGCAGAAGTGCTCGGTGTAGCCCGCTTTGATGCAGGTCGGATAGACGGTGTCGGTGCGGTAGGTATAGTCGTGGACGTGCCCGCTGCCGCCGTCGGTCTCATACCACTTCAGCTCGCAGCGGCGGCAGTAATGGCGAATCATGCCGTAATACGCAGAATACTCGTATTCCTCCGTGGCAACGACCTCGTCGTGCCCCAGCGCGGGGGTCTGCGTCGGCTGGGAGAGCGTCAGGCCGCAGAAGGCGCAGTGCGTGCCGCCGGTATAGCCCGGGCGGGTGCAGGTGGCCTCGATCGGGTCGTTGGCGACGGGCTTATGCGCGACGGGGGCGGTATTTGCCGACGCGGTCACGGCGCCGCAGACGGCGCAGACCGTGCGCGTGAAGCCGCCGGTGCGGCAGGTCGGCGCGACCGTCTCCGTCACGGGCTGATGGGCGGTGCAGACGCCTGTTTCAAAGGCAATCTCATTGTCCACGGCGTAGGTCTGCGCAGCCGTCCCCGCCGTGCCGCGGATGACGAAGCCGTCGATCGTCTTGCTTCCGCCGAAGAAATCGTCCGGGTCGACCGGACTCCAGCCGAGTGCCTGCGGACCGATGTAGATGACGCTCGCGGGGACGGTGACGCCCTTGCCCTTGCCATAGGTGAAGAACGCGCCCTCGTCCAGCACGCGCAGGCCGTCGTTCAGATGAATTGCCTTGATGTTCGGCGCGGAGAAGGCATTGTTGCCGACGAAGCGGACGGAATCCGGCAGAACGATGCTCTCGCAGGCACTGTTATTGAACGCTTCTGCGCCGATGTACTGCACGCCGCCTAGGTCGATGAACTTCATGTTCTTCGCGCCGGCGAAGGCGTAGGCATCTACGTATTTGCAGCTCTGCGGGAGGATCAGCCCCGCGAGAGTCGGATAGTCGAAGGTGGGGTTCAGCTCTATCTGACCCGCGATGAAGGAGTAGGTAACGGAAACCGTACCCTCCTTGAGCGCCAGAACGGTATTCTCCGGCATGGTTCCCTTATAGGCATAGGCGACCTTGCCGAAGTAGACCACGCCGCTCGGCTGATCGTGGAACCAGCCACTGCCAAAGAACGCCCCGGAGCCGACACGGGTCACGTTCTTTTCCAGCTCGCCGAAATCCGTCAGCGTGGTGCAGGCGCCGAAGCAGCCGTCGCCGATCTGACGGACGTTTTTGCCGCCTTTGACGGAGCGCAGGCGGGCGCAGCCGCTGAACACACCGTTGCCAAGCGTGATGAGCGAATCCGGCAGCGTCACGCTCTCGAGCGCAACGCAGTCGCTGAGCGCGCCGCCCGTCAGAATGCGGACGTTCTTCAGGTCGATCGACTTGAGGTTGGAGTTGCCATCCTTGTTGTTGTAGCGATAGGGGTCGCCGTTGGAGATCGGCCCGCGCACCTCGAGCACGTCGTCGGGCAGAACCACGTGCGCCGTCCTGCCGACGCTAAGGCCCTTCAGCGTCGTATTGCCCTTCGGGATGGTCAGATTCTTGATCTGGTAACAGCCGGAAAAGCAGCTCTCCTCCAAAACCGCCGTCGTCGGCAGCTTGAGGTCGGTCAGATGGGCAAGCCCGCGGAGATCGATGTAATGGACGCTCTCCGGAACGGTAAGCTTGGTGATGCTGCCGCAGCCTTCCGTGATGCTGAGCGATTCCAGCCCGTCGGGCAGGATCAGCTCGTTCACGCCGCCCATACCGTCCTTCTCGATGCGCACCATTTTTGTGCCGGGACGGACGGTCAGCTTGGAGGGGTATTTTTTCCCCTTGCAGCCGAGGAACACGCTGCCGCAGTACAGCTCCGTGCCGTCGGCAAGCCCCTCATACCACTTCGAGGTATAGATGCTGGAGTCTTCCATATCGGTCAGCGACTTGGGGAAGGTGAAGCGCTCGATGTTCTCGCAGTCGTAAAACGCCCGCTCCTCCAGCGTGGTCAGCCCTTCGGGCAGGACGAGGCTCGTCAGCCCCTCACAGTCGTTGAAGCCGCCCTCGCCGATGACCTTCAGCCCCTCGTGCAGCTTGACGGAGGTCATGCCGGTGCAGTCGCAGAAGGCGTTGTCGTCAATGCGCTCGACGCTGCCGGGGATGTCCACAGAGGTCAGGGAGGCGCATTCATAGAACGCCGACGCGCCGATCAGCTTGACGCTCGACGGAATGGTCACGCCGGTGATGTCCGACCGCCAGAACGCCGACGCGCCGATGACCGTTACCGTGTCGGGGATGACCGGGGTCTTGCTCGTGCCCCTGTAGTCCAAGAGCTGCCCCTGCCAGATGAAGAAGTCCGAGGCGCTGTCGTCATACAGCCACTGCTGGTGCAGCTCTCTGAGCTTTCCGGCAAAGGGGCCGACGCTGTAGCCGCTCTTCTCGCCGAACGCGCCGCCGTGCAGGAAGGTGTTCTCGCCGCGGATGGTGATGTCGGACAGATTCTGGCACTTTGCGAAGGCGCCCGCGCCGATCTCCGTCACGCCGGCGGGAATGTCGATCTTTTGCAGGTAGTAATTGTTGTAAAACGCATTTTTGCCGATGGTTTTCAGGCTCTGCGGCAGGACGATCTCCTGCAGCTCAAAGTGGGTCTTCGCAGCCCAATCATCGCTGTCGTAGAATGCACCGTCTGCGATGTACGTCACCGTTTCGGGCAGGACAACCTTGCGGACAAAGATATTGGGGTAGCTGTAGCCCTCCTCGTTGTGGAAGCTTTGGATGCCCACGACGGTATAGCCGTCGATGGTCGAGGGGACGGTGACCTCCGCCTCATAGCCGTAGTAGGCGGTGATCTCAATGGTCGTTGGTGAGACGAATGCGTAGGTAAAGCCGAAGCCCGCCTCGTCGGGCAGCTTTTCCTCACCCATAATTCCGGCGGCCGTCGCCGCGGGGAGCATTGCCGCCAGCAGAGCCAGCGCCAACAGCAGAGCAAGAATTCGTTTCTTCATCGTTCCGTTTGCTCGGGCGTCGCCGCCCGATGCGCTCCTTTCCGTCAAATTTTGGTTTTTGTATCAATTTAATTCTATTATACCATATTCTTGTGGGATTGAAATAGAAAATTACGCGATCGGATGTAAAAAAAACTGTCGCACTTTTGTGAAAAACGTGCTATAATGACCATGAAATCAAGATTTGGAAAGGAGCCGTTTCATGGAGACCCGCGGAAGACGCGTTCATGCAATCGAAAAATCCATTCAGCTGCTCGACTGCTTCTGGCTGGCGCGGCGGCCGCTCTCGCTGAGCGAGCTGGAAAAGCGCACCGGCTGGGCCAAGAGCACGATCCACGGCCTGCTGGCCTCGATGCTCGACTCCGGCGTTGTCGAACAGAATCCCGGAGACGGAAAATATCATCTGGGCTATCACCTTTTCGAGCTGGGCAGCGCCGTCAACCAGAGCTGGGACGTGCCGAATCTCTGCCGCCCGCATTTGCAGCATCTGGTCGACTGCTTCAACGAATCGGTCTATCTGGCGCGGCTCTCCGGCGACGACCTGCTGCTGGCGATCTGCGAGGAGCCGCACACGAGCTTCCGCATCACCTCCGAGGTCGGCACGCGTCTGCCGCTGCATTGCAGCTCGCAGGGCAAGGCGATCCTTGCCAACCGCTCGCGCTATGAAGCCGACCGGCTGCTGCGCCGTGCGCCGCTCGAGGTCATGACGCCGCACACCGTGGCCGATCCCGATCGTCTGCTCGATTCCCTCGCGGCCATTCGCGCGCAGGGCTACGCCGAGGAGCACGAGGAATACAAGCTCGGCCTGCAATCCGTTGCCGCGCCGATCTTCAGCCGCGACGGCGCCTGCAGCTACGCCATCGGCGTGATCTGCATGACAACGGTCCCGCGCGAGGCCTTCGACGCCGTGCGCGTCGCGGTCGTTCAGACGGCAAACGCCATCTCCTCCGACCTGCGCTGAGGCCGCGCCTCCGATCTCTTCAAGAAGGGAGCAGCTTATGAAATATCTCATCATTCTGGGCGACGGCATGGCCGATTATCCCGTCGCCGCCCTGCAAAACCGCACGCCCCTCGAGGCCGCCGACAAGCCGCACATGGATGCGCTCGCCGCGCACGGCACGATGGGGCTGGTGCGCACTGTGCCGCAGGGGATGCCCCCCGGCTCGGACACCGCGAATATGTCCGTCATGGGCTTCCCCCCGCGCGTCTATTACAGCGGGCGCTCTCCGCTGGAGGCCGTCTCGCTGGGCATCGACGTTCACCCGGAGGATGTCACCTTCCGCACAAATCTTGTCTGCCTCTCCGAGGAGGCGGATTACACCGCCCGGACAATGGTCGATTTTTCCGGCGGCGAGATCTCCACGCCGGAGGCCGTCGAGCTGATCGAGGCTTTGCAGCCGCTGTTCTCCGACGCCGACTTGCAGCTCTACCCCGGCATCAGCTATCGACACTGCCTCGTGAAGCGCAACGGCAGCACCGGCACGGTTCTGACGCCGCCGCACGACATCACCGGCAAGCCGATCGCCGGACATCTGCCTGCCGGGCGCTACGGCGCGCGCCTGCTGGAGCTGATGAAGGCCTCGGCTGACCTGCTGGAAAATCACCCCGTCAATCTCGCGCGCAAGGCGCGCGGCGAGAATCCCGCAAACTCCGTCTGGTTCTGGGGGGAGGGCACAAAGCCGAAGCTCGACCCGCTTGAGCAGCTCTACGGCGTGCGCGGCGGCGTGGTCTGCGCCGTCGACCTCATCAAGGGCTTGGGGCTGTGCGCCGGGATGCGCACCGTCGACGTCCCCGGCGCGACCGGCGGCATGGTCACGAATTATCGCGGCAAGGCCGAGGCGGCGCTCAGGCTGCTGCACGACGGCTGCGATCTGGTCTACATCCACATCGAAGCGCCCGACGAATGCGGACACCACGGCGACGCGGCCGCGAAGGTGCGCGCGATTGAGGAGATCGACCGTAACATTCTCGGTTGGCTCATGGAGCAGCTCGACCGCGAGGGCGGGGCCTATCGCATTCTGCTCACGCCCGACCATCCGACGCCGGTCAGTCTGATGACGCACACCGACGAGCCGGTTCCCTTCGTGCTCTATGACAGCACCGCGCCCACGCCGGACAGCGGCCGCCGCTACAGCGAGGCCGCCGCAAAGGCGGCAGGGTTGTTCCTGCCCGAGGGGCCGCTGCTGATGAAGCGTCTGCTCGGCCGCGAATAAAGCGACGGACATCCTTGCAGGCCAAAAGCGAAGCATTACAAACGACGAAAAGCCGCCGCAGTCCTGCGGCGGCTCTCAAAGTCAAAGCCGTCGGCCATGCCGTTGGCTTTCTTTCTCCGTTCAATCAACGTGCAAACACGGAGCGATCGCGGTTATGCGATTGCTCTGTGTTTCCGATTTATGTACGGTCCGCGCAGGTCGAGGCCGTCTCCTGCAAGCCGCCCGCCGATTCCGCGACCAGAGCCTGTGCGGAACGGATCACCTGCCGCAGCTGTTCAAAATCCTTTGTGAAGGTCTCGAGCAGGGTCTGGAAATCCTGCGAGGTGTGCATCAGGCGCTCATCCGTCAGGGCGAGGATGCGCTTCATCTGCTCGTCGGAGGCAGCCGCGCGCTCCTTGGCCATACGCTCTGCAAGCTCGGCGCGCCGATAGGCCGCAAGCTCCAGCTCCTTGTAATTTTCCGGCTCTTCCGCCGCAGGCTTTTCCTCGGCCGCCGGCTCGGGCTGCTTTTCCGCCGCCTCCTCCAGCGCCTCGCAGCGCTTGGTCAGACGCGCAATCTCCTCACGCGCGGCGGCGTTTTCCGCCTCCAGCTCGGCGCAGCGCTCGCTCGCCTGCGCCAGCTCCTCCTGCGTCGTTTCCGCCTCGGCCTCCTGCGCGCCGTGTGCCCGCTCGGCCTCGGTGCGGGCGTCGTTCAGCTCCCCTTGCAGACGGGCGATCTCCTCCTGCATCGTGCGAACGCGGCGCTCATGCTCCTGCGTCTGCTGCTGGATGAAGTTGATGACATCTTCCCGATGAAATCCCTTAAGCTGCGTGCGGAATCCTTCCATTTCATAGCCCTCTCAGTCTGATCTGCTCGAAATTTGTTTCTATTTATGTATTATATCATGCAGAAGGAGAATTGACAAGCGCATGGTCGCAAATTGTCGAGGCATTTTTTGAGAAAATGACTTTACTTTTTTGGGCACGTCTGCTATAATAATGAGCACAGGCGCCAGTGGCTCAATGGATAGAGCATCAGATTCCGGTTCTGAGGGTTGGGGGTTCGAGTCCCTTCTGGCGTGCCAAAAGGAGCTGCCGCGAACACCTTGCGTGCCGTTTTACGGCTTGCAGCGTGTTCGTGCTCTTTTTGTATGCACCGCAAAGCATGGCCGCAGACGTTTCTTCGTCTGCGGCCATGCTTTTTATGCGTTTGCCTCGCGGAAGAGCTGATAGGAACAGATCAGCTTTCGCATCAGGCGATCGTTCTGTTCAACGTCGCAGTCCGAGGAAAGCGACGGGCACATATCAAACGCCGTGCACTGCGGCAGGAAGCAGCAGTCCACACATTTTTCGCGCACGCGCGTGTTGTTCATCCATTTGTCATGGAGCGCGGGCTTCGTGATCCCGTCGCGAACCGTGCCGACCGCCATATCCGCCTGACAGTTCTGACAGGCAAAGAGCGCGCCGTCATAGTTGATGATCGCGCTGTGCGGCGAGTTCGACATGCAATGGATCATCGGCATCTGCTTTTCGATCGGCTTGATCTTGAGGAAGCCAAGCTCCTCCATCCGCGTCCGCATCTTCAGCCATTCCTTGCGCAGCGCACGCCGCGACTCGCTCGGCGTGAGGTCCTTCCACTTGAAAAATTCCTCAAACAGCAGCGCCGGATAGGCCGAGAAGCCCTTTCTTCCGCCGAAGCGCTCCGCGAGATAGTCGATCAGCGACCAGCCGCTCTCAACGTTGTGGCTGTCCACGTTCACTCGAACGCTCACCGCGATTCCACCGTCAAGCAGGCCTTGGATGTTCTCGATCGTGCGGGCGAAGGGATTTTCACAGGGGTCACGATAGCGCTTTCTCTTGTTATGCTCCTCGTCCATGCCGTCGAGCGTGATCTGAACCTTTTTGAGCTTCCATTCGTCGCGCGCATGGCGGATCAGCTCCGGCGTGAAGAGATAGCCGTTGCTCACCATGGTGGATTTATAACTGACGCCAGCCTCATCCAGCATGGAGGTCAATTGATCGATCGCCGCTGCGTTGCAGAGCGGCTCGCCGCCGAACCAATAGAGAACGATCTCGCCCTCGCGCTTGGTTTTCATGATATATGCAAAAACGTCCGCCACCGTTTCGGGCGTCATCGGCAGGGTCGAATGATCCGGCTCGAAACAGTAAAAGCAGCGCGCGTTACATTCCAAAGTTGTAAAAATTTTATAGAAAGACATTCCGGCCTTTCGCTTTTCCGTGAGCCTCAGCAGCTCGAAAAGCTCCATATAGGACTGCGTCTCATTCTCGCTCTCCGGAACAAAAAAATGCGCGTCAATCAGTTCCGCAAGCGGCTCCGCATTTTCTGCGGGCAGCTCGGCCGTCTCCTGCGATAGAAGCGCCCACTCCGTTTCGTTCAACTCGTAAAACGCGTGCGTCATGGTGTGAAACGCCAGATGCGCGCCGTCATGCTCCAGCAAATATGCAAAGCAGCTGCGGCGATAGGTTCCGGGGGTCACGGGCTTTTGCAGTACCGCTCTGACCATTTGCGTCGGGGCTTGTATACATTTCATTGCGTTACCTCTTTTTTAGGGAAATGCCCCATTGTTTCCAATGGGGCATTTCTTAAGTAGCTGATTAGTCGAGCGTGCCTTCGAACGGGCAATCGCCGTCACAGAAATCTCTTTCGCACTCCGAGGGCTCTGTCACGGCAGAGGAGGCGGTCAGGACATCTTCCAGTTCGAACTTCTTGACTTCCGCGATGGGGGTCTCAAACTTCATGAAATTGTTCTCCTTTCAATTAAAATTTATGCCAGAACCAAAGTTCTACATACAAAATAATGTGTGGCTCAGCCGATTTTCCAAGCGACCATGGAATCGCCGTACTTGATCATTTCCTGAACC
>OIYG01001201.1_pt1 | contig 20460 bp, 19 predicted proteins | sample 1587861 | NCBI WGS metagenome assembly OIYG01 (sample SAMN03283272) | human gut metagenome | biome: human-associated habitat; material: feces | host: Homo sapiens | place: Peru | collected 2012 | reverse complement strand
AACGGCGGAGCGGGCGGCGCAACGGCACAGACATACAATCAGCTCAAGCGCGGCATGACCGAGTGGATCATGGCGGGCCAGCCGGAAAAGGCATACGACCTGTTTTTGAGCATGGCGGGACAGCTCAATCTGAGCAACTCGACCGGCAAGAAGCAGTACAACGAGCTGGTCGGCATCCTGAACAAGGCGGGATACGGCATCCCGAAGGAATAAGGAGTACAATATGGCGAAGAAGCGCACAGGGCTTGACGCTCTGCGGGAGTATGAGGCGCGGAGCGGGCGGCAGACCCAGAGCAACGGCCAGCAGACAGAAAATACCGGAAGCTCCGGCGGAACGTGGCGCAGCGGGCTTGATGCTCTGCGGGAGTATGAGGCAAGCGGCGGCGGGCAGAACGTGAAGAACGGCCCGTACAATCCGGATTACCGGACGAACACCAAGAAAGCGACGCCGCAGAGCTATGAGGCGGCGTATCAGCAGTATAAGCAGATCGCGGATTCCATCAACCATGACCAGCTGAGCGGGTACCTCAGGACGATGCAGGAGCGGCAGAACCAGATCATTGGCTCCATCAACCACGACCAGATGAGCGGGTACCGGCGGACATTGCAGGAAAAGGAACGTCAGCAGCAGCGCAAGGTGCAGACCGGCACGGCGGCCCAGAAGGCGGCGACGAATGCCGGGCAGGACTACAGCCGCCTGATCGGCCTGAATCAGTTCGACGGAGAGCTGGAAAGGCAGGCTGCGGAGCAGGAAAAGCGATACAGGGAGACGGTCCTTCCGGATCAGCTGCGCGGCATGAAGCGGACTTCGGCAGAAATGCAGAAGCAACTGGATCAGCTATATGAGCAGAAATCCGACGAGCATTTCAGAGACTATCAGTTTGACGAGAACGGGACGGCTTGGTACACCGATGAAAACGGGACGCGCAGGCAGGCTCGAGGGGTCATGGACATACAGAGCGAGATCGACACGCTGGAGACCCAAAAAGCGGCGCTGGATTCCACACGAGCGCTTGGACAGGCGGAGAACGCCGTCGGCACGCTGGATACCGCGACGCGAAATCTGCTGAAAGACATCAACGGAACGAATCTTCTGAAAAAAACGGACGCGAAGCACCAGCTACAGAAGAAGGGGTATTCCGAGGATCAGATCGGACGGCTGGCGGAATACGAAAAGTATTTGGAGGATTTTGAGGACTACCAGACGCGCATGGCAGGAGCACAGCAGTTCGGACGGGACGCGCCTGTTTTCTCGACGGTAACGTCGTCGCTGATGGCGCCGTTCAAGGCGCTTGGAAACATCGAATCGCTTCGCGGCATTCTGCCGAAGGGACTCGGCGGATATCAGAACGCAGATATGCCGACGAACATCTACAGCCCAATGTACGCAGCGACGCACGTCTCGAGCGGTATCCGCAGCGGCGTCATGGAGGGCATGGGGCCGGTCGGACAGTTTTTGTATCAGGCAGGAACATCCGCGCTGGACAGCGCGGTCAACATGGCCGTCTCGACAGCGCTCGTCGGAACGACAGGACTCAGCGGAGAAGCGGCGTCCTCGGCGGTGGCAGAGACGATGAACTGGGTGATGGGGTCGCAGGTCGCGGCGGATTCCGTGTATGCGGGAATCCAGAGCGGCAAATCCAATCAGGAGGCGCTTATTGACGGCATTGTTGAGGGCGCAATCGAGGGCTTCACGGAGAAATACTCCGTGGGCGACATCATTGAGACCATGCTCAGCGGAAAACAGGTGTGGAAAAAAGCGCTGCGTGCCTTCGCGTCCGAGGGCGCGGAAGAGATCGCGTCAAACTGGCTCAACCGCATCTACGACGTTGCGGCAAAGCACGACCGGGGCGAGGTCATGGGCGCGTATGCGGAGTATCTTTCGAAGGGCAATACGAAGGAAAAGGCGCTTGCGCTGACGCTGGCCGATATGCTGAAAGAGGACGGGCTTTCGTTCCTCGCGGGCGGTATCTCCGGTCTTGCCATGTCCGGCGCGTATGCGGGGACGAACAAGGTCACAGAGGCATACAACAAGGGCGAACAGCTGAACGTGATCGGACAGGTCATGGACGCCGTTGAGTCGATGGCGAAGGACCGCGGAGACAAGGCGACCGCAGAGGCAGCACAGGCGGTCATGGACAAGGTAAAGGCCGGTCAGATGCCGGAGACGGCAGAGGTGCAGGCAGTCGTGGATTCGGCGGTCAAGGCCGATCAGGCAGCGAAGGCTGAGGCGGCTTTTCAGACGTACAACCAGTATGCGGACGAACGGGATGCGCGGACGGCGGAAAAAGAAGCCCCGCAGCAAGCAAGCGTGCAGGCCGTTCAGGAAGCGGCAATGCCGCAGCAAGAAGCCGCGCAGGCGGTAATTCAGGCGGATACAGGAAGGAGCACGGAGCAGTATGGACAGCAGGAAACTGGTAGCCGTAACGGCGAAGGACGGACAGAAAGCGTATATTCCGGAGGACAGAGTAGACGCATGGGCGCAGGCTCAGAAATCGAACGCACCCTTGAGCGACAAGGAGAGACAGTTCGCCTCCGCAATCGTGCGCGGGATCTTGGCGCAGAAAACATCAGCCCGGCAGAAGCGGGGCTGAAAGATGGCGACACCACAAAGTCGCTGCTGAAAATCCCGGTGGAAGCGTATGGGGAGCATGAAAAAGCGCTCCAGAAGGCCGTGGAGGCCCGTGGAGCGTCGCTCAATATCGTCATGGGAAGAATTCGGCTTGCGAACGGAACGGCGGTGGATGAGTTCATAGACACCGGGACGCGGCAGATCACCGTGCGGGCGGACTGCACAAAGTGGGCGATGGAAAACCTGATCGATCATGCGCTTTTCCATGATCTGAGCACAGAACAGAGAAACGCAGCTGCGCAGGCGGTGGCTGACCGTTTCAGCGAATCGGAGCTGATGGCGATCGCCGGGCAGTACGTCAAGCGGATGCGCGGCGTCTATGAGGGCATGAGCGAGGAAGCGCTTTTCAACATCGCTACGGAGGAAGTCCTTGCAGACGCCGCCGGAAGAATGCTCCGGTATACGGATGCGGACGCGACGAAGTTCACGGAGACGGTGCGGGCAATTTTGGGAGAAAGCATAGCGGAACCGGATGCAGAGAAGCCGACGAAGAATCAGAGATATTCTATAAGCGACAGACTGGGCGAAGATCTACGGAAGGTGTTCGACGGGACATACAAGTCGGAAAGCGGGGAAGTCTACATCGGGGAGACATCGAACTTTCTGACGGATGTGATCGGCGCAGATGCACTGCACGTCACAATGCCAGCGAACAAGGCATATTCTGCGATGGCGACCGAGGAACAGGCAAAGAAAGATGGTCGGTACAGGAAGAACGTCAATTACCACGGACTCGGCGCAGATGGCCTGCAGCGGGTGCTGAACGCATCGGAAAACCCTGTTGCCGCATTTGCTGACACCGCCGGGGAAAACGGGAAACGTGCCAGCAATATCGTTCTGGTCACTGGAGAGGCTGGGAAAGGCGGCCCGATCGTTGTCATTGAGACGCTTAACACAAAGGGCACACTGAATGGGAAACGCATCGACGCGAACAAGATAATCACCAGCTATGACCGTGCAGCTCTGATCAGTGACCTTGAGGCAGCAGCATCGGACGGGCGGCTTCTGTATCTGGATAAAAAAAGAAGCCAAGCCGCGCTTGCTGGGGTACCAGCGGCCAATTCGCTGGCAGCCATACAAGGCGGTGACTTCACTACCAATATACGCAACTTTATAGCAGGTGTCAAGTGGGAAAAATCGGGAGCGTCAAGCTACACATCGGGGGCAGGCGACGGGAGAACCACATTCGCAAAGGCATATGAAGAGGCGCAGCAGAAACAGCGCTACTCCCCTGCTGACATGGAGACGGATGCAGAGGCAGACACGGGGACGGAGGACGCAGCGAAGAAAGCGGCGGAAGGCGTGCCGATCTTCAATTTTGATGCGAAAGCCGACTGGGCGTACAGCAGTGATCCAAATCCGTTTTACCGGCTGATGGGCATTACGCCGCCGGGTGTAATGGTCGGGATCATGACGCAGGGCGCACGCGCTGCGGACTGGACCGGAAACGGAAAGGCGTACACCAAAGCGCTGCTGGATTTTGTGACAAAGCCGGATCGATCCACAAAGACGCTGACACTGCAATTCCCAAATGCAGACGGGACATACCGGGCGGAGACTGTCCAGAACACGAAGTTCATGCAGGATGTATACAAGTATTATGCCGAGACTGTGCCGGAGGAAGAGCGGCTTGACGAGGCCACATTCTGGATGATGCGGAAAAGGCTTGCCGAGGGAAGCATCCCAACAAGGATTCGGGCCATGAGCGCAGAGGCAAAGGGTCAGGCTTGGCAGGAAAGCAGCCGGAAGGACTTCAAGAGTACGGGCGCGCTCGAAAAAATGGGCGTGAAGGTCGAACGCTCCGTAGGCAGATACGGGAAAACGCAGACGCTCATTGAGATGGACAAGGCGTTCAAGCAGGCCAAGAAGGAGGTCAACCGCGCGATAGACCGGCTGGGCGCTACCGCAAAGGAGGTCGCGTTTGCAAGGCAGATCGCGGACGGCGTGTTTGATATGCAGGACATCCCGCAAGGGTTCAGCAAGCGCGTCGTGCTGAGTCTGGTGGATTACATGAATGCGGAAGCCGCGCTTGGAGAGGATCGGCTTGCTGCGCAGCGGAAATCCATCCGGCAGGACACAACGGCAGTGCTGGAGACGCTGTTCAAGGACGTCAAGGACAATAAAGTGCAGGACATGTTCACGCTCAACCACCGGACGGCGCAGCGGAACATGCTGAAAATCTTCGGAGACGAGACCGGCGAGAGGATCAACAAGGCGATCTTCGACCCGATCAAGGGCAATGAATCCGAGAGAATACGCTTTATCAACCGGCAGTTTGACGATGTGCGCGAATTTGCGGATTCGACGGGCAGAAAATCGGAGCTGACACACGAGGAGAGCATTCTTGTGCAGCTCGTGATGGAGGGCAAGGCAGCGGAGGCGCTGCTCGGGGATATGCCGGGAAACCCACAGATCACAAAGGCGGGTTTGAAGATCGCAGACGGGATGAAGGCCAGCGAGGCGGCAAAGAGCGAGCACCTCAACAAGAACGAAAAGCAGCTGGCGAAGATGTATGCCTCATGGGTCGGGGCGCTGCGCATGATGGCCGACGGCAAGATCGACGCGGTGAAGATCGACAACGCCGCAAAGGCATACACGCAGAAATACAATGAGTTTTACGCGGCAATTAACGATTTCCTCGTGGCGCACGGATATGAGCCAATTGGGTTTATTCAGAACTACGCGCCGCACATGCAGTCGGAAGAGAGCCGGGGCGCGCTCGACTCGGCACTGAAAGCGCTGGGACTCAACGAGGATACAGTGACGCTGCCGACCAGCATCGCCGGATTAACTGCGGATTTTAAGCCAAACAAGCGCTGGAATCCGTATTTCCTGCACCGGACAAGCGAGACATACAACTTTGACGCAGCAAAGGGCTTCGAAAGCTACGTTGCGTATATGTCCGAGGTGTTCTATCACACGGACGATATCATGACGGTGCGTGCGCTGAGCGATTATCTGCGACGGCGGTACTCGTCGGAAGAGATCAGCTTCGACATTGACCGGTATACATGGCTGCAAGAAAAGCTTCCGGACGAGCAGCTGCTTTATTTGCAGCAGGAAGGAAAGCTTCCACACGGAACGATCGCAGATCAGGCGGAGCTGGACACGATGATCGAAGCGGAGCTTGACAAACTTTACGAGGACGCAAAAAACAAAAGCACTTACTCCAACCTTGTCGTGTGGCTGGACAACTATGCAAATATTCTCGCGGGGAAACAGACCATGGGAGACCGCTCCACGGAGGCAGACTTCGGGCGGAAGATGCTGAATCTCGGGAACAAGGCCACGCGCGGGTTCGGCGCGGCGAAGGTCGCGGGCAACATTGCGACGATCCTCAACCAGGCATCGCAGCTGCCGGTCATTGTCGCGGAAAAGGGCGTCCGGAACACAGCGGCAGCCGTCAAGGACATGGTGACCGGGCAGCTGCGAAAGGCAGACTTCGCAATGGAAAGCGACTACCTGACCAGCAAGAAGGGCGTACACTTCCTTGTCACGGATGAAAAGAATATGTATGAGTGGGCGCTTGACAAGGTGGGTCAGGCGCAGGAGTTCGCGGACGCCATGGTATCGACGATCGCAGTGCGGGCGGCCTATCTGGAGGGCATCCAGAAGGGCATGACGCACGAACAGGCCATGCGCTACGCCGACAAATACGGCGCGGCGGTCATGGGAGACCGCTCGAAGGGCGCAAAGCCGGTCGCGTTCAACTCCAAAAGCCCGGTCATGCAGCTTGTGAACACCTTCCAGCTTGAAGTCGCCAACTCATGGGAGCACCTGACACAGGACACGGCGGGCTTCGACTTCCGGATGATGGCGAAGAAGTACGGCAAGGACAAGGCGATCAAGGCGCTCGCGGGCGTCATTGTCAAATATCTGATCGCGACGTTTATTATGAACCGGCTCTCGGATGAGATATACGGGGGCACACCGGCCCAGTTCGATGTGCTGGGGATCACGTCGAATTTCGTTGCGAGCGGGTACGGCCTGTCAGTCAACGACGCGCTGCGGACGGTCATGGACGACGGATGGGAAAAGCTCACGGGCGAACGGCTCTTCGGGACAGAAAACGAAGAGCGCAGCTTTGACTGGTGGAAAGCGCTGGAGGGCGCAGGCGGCGATATCGCGAACGATATCCCCTATTTGCAGAATGCCTCCGCGCTGATCGGCTGGGGCGACAATTCCCTTCCGGCGGCGATCCCGACGAAAGCACTCGACAAGTGGATCAATGCCGTCAAGGGCGGCAAAAGCGCGCAGGACATCGCAAAGGCGACATTCGACGTCGGAACTGAGCTGATACCCGGCGGCAGCCAGATCAAGAAAACGGCGCGAGGACTCGACGCGATGCTCCGGGGCGGCGTATATCAGGGCTACGGCGACCAGACGAAGCTGCGGTATCCGGTAGACAATAAGAACATCGGAAAGTGGATACAGGCGGTCGTATTCGGCCCAAACGGTCTGAGCGAGACCGGGCGCTATTACGCCGGAGAAGAGCGGGCCATCGGAGAAAAGCAGACGACCGCATATCAAGCCATGATCGCGGCAGGTGCAGACAAGGAGGAGAGCTACAGGCTTATCCGCAGGATCTCCAAGCTCGGAGACGGCGAGGATTCGAAGCTGGACAAGCTGGACATGCTGCTTTCATCCAAGGTATCCACGGCTGGTCGGGGCGCGTACTACTACCTCATGATGGCCGGAGACAAGGAACGAGAGAGAATCGACGCGCTGACCGGAGAAAACGGCGTGCTCGGGATGGACGAATACCTCAAGGCTTCGCAGAAAAAGCTTCAGATAGACGCAGACGAAAGCATGAAGGCATCGGAAAAGGCGGACGCATTCCGGCAGTGGGCAAATCAGCAGGGATACAGCGCCGCGCAGAAGCGCGGTGTCCTGGATGCGTTCAAATTTGCTCAGATCATCATGGAGGGCGGAGGGCATACGGAGCTTTATCAGGCAGCGACAGAGGGCGTGTCGGAATACGAGACCCTTCGCGCGGACGCCATTGCGGCAGAAATGGCCGGAGGAAAAACAAAGGCGGAGGCGGAAAGCTCGGTAAACAGTAGCCTCAGGAGCCAGATGAAGCAGGATTTCCAAGATGGGCTGGCAGACGAGGAAACCGCCGCCGCGTTCCTGAAAGAGTACTGCGGAGCGGAGGACGAGCACGACGTTTACTGGACGCTCGAAGAGTGGAAGGGCGGCGAGGGCTGGAAGAAGTACGGACAGTTCCTCGACGCAGTGGACAAGGGCGTGATGGCCGATACGCGGAAGGTTGCCAAGGAGTACATGAAGCACGGCGTGGACAAGGGCGACCTGTCCTCACAGCTCACGACGCACTTCAAGGAAGCTTGGCTGGCAGCGACCGGAGACGAGGCGACACGGCTCAAGAATGCCTACATCAGCGCGTACAAGGCTATTGGAGGCGATGCGGATACGGCGCGGGACAACATCATCAAGTGGCGGCGCGAGGCCAACAAAAAGAAAGGAGACAAGAAATGAGTGCGGCAAACACGATCCCAGGCGCGCGGGTCAGCCCGCGCATTGCGAACGGGTGCATTTGCTGGTATGAGGGAGACACGTTCTCTCTCCGGCTCCGGATGGAGCTGGAGGACCAGGACGGCGCGGACGTGAGCATCGGGCAGACGGACACGATCAAGGTCACATTCTACGACTGGACAAAGAAGGCCGTGCAGGAATTCTCCTTCACCGGCGCGGACGAGAACACGGTCACGCTGGCGTTCACGGACGAGGTGACGGCCAAGTTCCCACGCGGCATCTACCGGTACGACATTTTATACACGCACGGCAACCGGACCACGCTTGCGAGCGGGAACATTGCGCGTGTGGAATAAGGAGGCGAGGGTATGAAAATCGAAATTCCGGAAAGCGTGATGGTGACGATCCACGGCCTCATTTCCAGAGGCATCCAGGCTGTGGAGGTATCGGACGAAGGGCATCTGATCTTTACGCTGACGGACGGAAGCACCGTCGACCTCGGAGACATCCGGGGACCGGCAGGCCCAACGGGCAAGCAGGGGCCGCCAGGCCCCGCAGGCGCAGACGGCAAAGACGGTGCGACCGGCCCGCAGGGAAGGCCGGGGCCGAAGGGAGACAGTTTCCAGACCGTGGTCGAGGACGACGGGAACGGAAACATCACCATCCGGGCGCTGACGACCGAAGAGACAGGAACGAGCGGGCAGAACGGATACACGTTCACGCCGTCCGTCAGCCCAGAGGGCGTTATCAGCTGGACGAACGACGGAGACTTGGAGAATCCGACGCCGGTCAACATCAAAGGGCCTGCGGGCGCTACGGGTGCGACAGGGGCCACGGGCGCGAAGGGTGCGGATGGCAAGACGCCCGTCAAGGGGACGGATTATTTCACGGCCGCCGACAAGGCGGAGCTTGTGCAGGCGGTATTGACCGCGCTGCCGGACGGAGACGAGGCGACATATGGCTGAGAACGATAAGGTAGTAGTCACAAGGAGCAAGCTCGACGCGCTGGCATCGGCGCTGCGGACGATCTTCGGGTTTACCGGAAAGAAAACCATCGAGCAGCTGACCGAGGCGGCCGTGCATTATGATCCGAGGCCGGATATTTCTGACGCGACAGCGACTGCCGCGCAGATCCTCAGTCCGTACACGGCATATGTCAACGGCGGAAAGGTCGCGGGCGAGATCGAAAGCCTTGCGGCGGCGGCCTACGCGCCGTCCACACGGCCGCAGACCATCCCCGCCGGGAAGTATCTCGCGGGCGCGCAGACCATTCAGGCAATGAAATTGCAGAGCAAGACGGTCACACCGGGCGCTTCGGATATCTCCGTGACGAAGGATGCGGCGTATGACGCGCTGGCGTCGGTGCTTGTGAAGGGCGTCCAGTACCCCGTACTCGTCAAAAGAACCATGACGGCGGCGGAGGTATCCAGCGACAAGAAGGCGCTGATACTGAGCGAAGCAGAAACGCAGCTGATCCAAGCAAGTCCCCCGTCCTTTGCGCTGGTCTACACAACGAGTACAGTCACAGGAAACAATGTCGTATACGCATTCAGCAGCGAAGATTTCAGCTCCTATATGTCTATGAGTGCTTTCAACGCAAAGGCCGAGAAGGGCGCATATGGAGGGGTGTTCTACAACAGCACTGGACGCGCAATTTTTGCACTGCCGAATACGATCACGGCGACGTTCGCAAGTGTGCCGTATGAGATTCTGATTTTGGGAGGTGGCAGTTGGTGAAAAAACCATTAAAATCAATTACATTTCCGGGGCTTCCGAATACCTATGAGATTCCGGCGGGCGGCTCGGGCGGCACTGGGAAAGACGGCAAGGACGGCATTACGCCGACGATCGGCGAAAACGGCAATTGGTATCTCGGGGACGAGGACACCGGGAAGCCGTCGCGGGGTGCGACCGGCGAGAAGGGTGATAAAGGTGCAACCGGCCCGCAGGGTGCGACTGGACCGCAGGGGCCTGCCGGTGACGATTATGTGCTGACGGATGCGGACAAGGAAGATATCGCGGCAGATGTGATCGCGGGCGGCGTAGAAGCAACGCTCGGCGATCCCATTTCCGGCCCGACGGACGCGCAGGTGTCCTCGGCGGTGGACACTTGGCTGACCGACCATCCGGAGGCGACGACGACCGTTCAGGACGGCAGTGTTTCCGCACAGAAACTGGCGGGCTACAGTATGGAACGCAGAGACATTCCGTGGGAGCTGTTTTTGGACGGATACGGCACAAGCGCAGGCAACAAGACAGAAAACGCAAACTGCGCGATCTACTCGGTCAAGTTCGAGGCTGGGAAAACCTACTGCATCACACAGCTTCCGTATCCGGTGAATACGAATGAATTTGTGACAGACCCGTCGGATATTGCAAATTTCGGCTGGTATCATGCCTACCCGTCACTGCCGGACGCAGCAGAGGCTTTGGCGAACGGGAGATTTGCATTCGGTGTTATCAACACGATCATGATAAAAGCGGTCAGCGACGGCTACATCGAGCCTGCGATCTCCGGTCAGACGCTGGCTGGACCCCCTGAGTATTTCACGGTAAAGCAGGACTGGTATCTGCTCCGGGCAAGCGTAAAGCCGGATGCCGGCAAGCGCATCAACAATTACTTCGTGGCAGAAGTTCAGGCGGGAATGAGTGATATCGGGAATGGGATGCATGGACAGAGCTGGTACGTTTACAAGAAAGACCTTGGAAACGGCTTCGCAAGAGACGAAGGTTATTTGCAGCAGATCTTCGCATCCAAAACGGCGAAAACGGAGAATCAGCGGACTTATGCGGCCATGTCCAGAGATGTTCCGCGCGACAGAACGCTGTGCATTCAGTTCATAGGCGACTCCATCACCTACGCGGCATCCAACGCGGGATTGCAGAACGCATTCCGCAAATATGTGCCGATGAACCTGCGGGCGCAGTCCATGGCGCTGTGCCAGAGCGGCGCGTCGGTGACGACGGGCAGCGGCAGCTTTGACTGGAACGGAAAACAGAACACCGACGCAGCATACGATGCGGCAATGTCGGGCTATTCCGGGCTGGCGCAGAAGCTTGCGGAGTACAAGACGAATCTGTCTCTCAAAATGTGGGCGGATGCGGTCGATATTGTGGTCGTCGAGCTGGGGACAAACGATCATTGGGAGCAGGCGGCGCTGGGCGCTGCGACCGATCTGACGGAGGATACGAACTTCTACGGCGCGGTCGAAAAGACGCTGGCGCTGCTGGAGGAGACGTTCCCCAGCGCGCAGATCCTGTGGCTGCTGCCGTTCAAAAATCAGAAATGGAAAACCAGCACGGTTAAAATGGTGGACTATCTGATCGCGCTGAAGATCCTCTGCCAGATGCATACGCGCTGCTGGGTTCTGGATCTGTTCGACAAGTGGTTCCTCAATTACGACGATGCCGATGTGCGCAGCAAATTCTTCCGCGACAGCGTGCATATTACCGGCGATGCGCATAAATGCGTGGCGGAATCTATGATCGACAAGATCCGGCAGATCATCTCCGTCTGCGGACTGCGCCAGATCGAGACCGTGCGTGTGACCAATGCAAACGATAGCGTGTATGGAAGCGCAAATGCGTGAGGTGAGGATACATGGAAAAACAGCTTTACATGGACGGAAAGCCACTGGTGTACAATGGAAAAACCCTGAAGGTAGACGTGGCGACTGACGTCACAGCGGATGGCATCAAGACGGCGCTGGGATATACGCCCAGTGATCCGGCGGATTATCAGGCGCGGTTTGATGGAGAATTCCTGCAAATCGCCTATAGCTATGTGGCTGGCGGCGGTGCTACGAATTCAAAAGAACACTACGAGCATTGCGCGAAGAATGATTATGATGCGGTGAAAGCCGATCTGCGGCTCACCAGCGATAATCAGCTCGTGTGCTGCCACGATGCAGGAATCACGCTCAATACCGATGGGCGGATCGTGTCGTATGATTCCTCCAACAGCACAGCCATCCACGAAATGACGAAAGCGCAGTTTATGGCGCTGGAATTCAATACCATGTACGATGGCGCTCGGTGCCACACCTGCGACTTGGAGACGTTTTTGCAGGTCTGCAAAAATGCAGGGAAAATCGCATACATCACGATCCGAGGAGAATACGTCGAAGCTACGGTCGCGGCGCTGGTGGCGGCAGTACAGGACGCGAGTATGGTGAGCCGCACGATCATCAACTCCTTCACAGCGGATGCGCTGACGGCAGTACGCGCGGCAGAGCCGGATTTGTACCTCTCCCTCGTGATCGATCCTTTCACAGAATCCGAGCGCGCGACGGCGCTCACCTACGCGCAGGGAAAGAAAACATGCCAAATTTGCCTGTACTACAGCAACGGCAGCCACACGCTGGCCGCGATGGCGGCGGACAGTGCGATTACTGCGTGGATCAGCAGCTGCATTGCCGCCGGAATCCGGCTGACAGGCGCGCAGGCGGATGCTGCCGCCGACACGAATACATTGTTGAAACTCGGCTGCTGCGGCGTACAGACGCGTGTGAGCCGCCTCACGAACGCCTCCTACGATGGGCTGGACATCTCCACGCTGAACATTGCCGCGACATCGACGGACGACGCGACGACGCTTACATTCTCGGATACAAAGGGCAATCAAAAAACCGCAGAGATTCCCAAGCTTCAGCCAACGGATGCACAAGTGCAGGCTGGTGTAGCTTCATGGATGGATGCGAATGCAAAGCCTACAATTGTATGGAGTAAAAATTTATACAACCCAGATGAGGCCGTGGATGGCTATATCGCATCTGCCGGACAGATCAATGGCAGTGCCGATTACTGGGTCACAGGTTTCATTCCGGTATCTCCCGGTGATGTGCTCACGATCAGCAAGGCGGGCGCACTGCAAAATTGCTATTACCGCGCGGCATATACAAGCGACAAAACCTTCATTTCGCGCGAGAATGGAAACGCGAACACATACACAGTGCCGGATAACGCGGCGTATGTCCGCCTTTCCTTCAAGAATGCAGCTGCCGGTAAAACCGATCAGGTGATGGTGTGCGCGAACAACACGGATTTATCGTATGAGGCGTATGGTTCGCACACGGAGGGCGGACTTGGCGAATATCTGGTGCTCATGAGTGCAAACGGCAAAAAGTGGACGCTGAAAGTATCGGATACCGGCGAGCTGAGCACAGAGGAGATCAGCTGATGGATACATGCGTATGCTGCGGACGGGCCGTGCCCGAGGGCAGGATGGTTTGCCCGGAGTGCGAAATAGAAAGCTTTGAAAGGAGTATCAAGATGGATGATGGAATTCAGGCGCAGATCGCCTCCGTGGAGGCGCGATGCAAGAGCAACTCGCACAGGATCGACGAGCTGGAGGCAGATAACAGGGCGCTGCATCAGCTGGCGACCTCGGTGGAGGTGCTGGCGACCAAGCAGGAGGCGATCGAGGAAAATGTGAACGAGATCAAGGCCGATGTAAAAAGCATCAAGGCGCTGCCGGGAAGCCGCTGGGAGGCGGTCGTGAAGGGCGTTATTACGGCGATTATCGCAGGTCTGATCGGATTCGCGCTGGCGAAGCTGGGGCTGGGCTGATGCGCAGAGACAAGAAACGGTGGACAAAGGGCCGTATGGCCCGCGAGCTTGTGTACTACTGCCTGTGGATGCTCACGGCAGTGGCCACATGGGCGATGATCCTGAAAACCGCCGCCGTCCTGCTGGACAGGACGTGCGATCTCAGCGACGTGCTAGTATTCGCGGGCGCGGCCTTCGGCGGGGAGCTGCTGCTCCTGCTGCTCAAGAGAGTATTTGCAAAACCAAATGATAAAGATGATGGAGGTACATACGAATGAAAAAACTGTTTATCTCTCAGCCCATGAAGGGCAAAAGCGACGAGGAAATCCTTGCGGAACGCGAAAAGGCGATCCAGCGCGCGAAGGAAGCGCTCCACGATGATGTAGAAATCATTGAAAGCTTCTTTCAGGGAGCACCGGCGGATGCAAAACCGCTGTGGTATTTGGGCGAAAGCCTGAAGCTTCTGGCGACTGCGGATGTGGCGTACTTTGCGCTCGGATGGGAGGACGCGCGCGGCTGCAAGATCGAGCATACCTGTGCGCTGGAATACGGAATCGACGTTATTGAGAGCTGGAGGGACTGATTATGGATAAGATCATCAAGCGGCTCGGGAATCTGCTGAGCGTGAAGAGCCTTGTGACGATGGTGCTGACGGGCGTGTTTGCCTACATGGCGGTCGGTGGCAAGATCTCGCAGGACTTCATGACAATCTACGCGGTGATCATCGCATTCTACTTCGGAACGCAGAGCCAGAAGGTGCAGGACGCAGTGGATGGAGGCGCAAACAATGCCGGTAATTAAGAATGCGCTCACGCCGATCAACCATCGAGCGGGCGGCTGCACGCCGAAATGGATCGTCGTCCACTACTTCGGTGCGCTCGGCTCTGCGGCCAGCGTGGCGGAGTGGTTCAAGAACCCGCAGGCCAGAGCCAGCGCGCACTACGCCGTAGATGAGGGCGATATCATTTACCGGTGCGTCAAGGATACGGATGTGGCGTGGCACTGCGGAGACGGTACGCTGCATCCGGAGTGCCGGAACTGGAACTCTATCGGCGTGGAGCTGCGGCCGAAGAAGGTCAACCCGAAGCGCGTCGGGGCGTATGATACGGACTGGTTCTTCGAGAAAAAGGTGCTGGACAATGCGGAGTGGCTGATCCGCAAGCTCATGGAGGAGCACAACATTCCGGCGGATCACATCATCCGGCACTACGATGTATCCGGAAAGTACTGCCCGCGCCCGTTCGTTGGAACGGACATGAACACCTACTATCACACCACTGGAAACGAGCAGTGGAAAAAATTCTTGGAAAGGTTTGAGGACGAAGTGGTAGAGAAAAGCAAAATGATCGTGGACGGCAAGGAGGTCGCCGTGGAACGCATCCTGAAAAACGGCACGAACTATGTCAAGGTGCGCGATATCGCCGCCGCGCTGGGCCTGAAGGTATCCAATAAGGGCAATATCGCCGTGCTGGATAGCAAGTAATTTTCAGCCGTCCTGCGCCGGAAGGAGGCGCAAATGGCAAGAGGGCGCGTGCATTTACCGGATGGATTGAAAAATCTGCTGGCAAGCGATTGGGAGCGCGTCCTTGGGCAGGCAATGCTTGGCCGGGAGGATCGGGAGATCGGGCGGATGTACATCTTGGAACGAATGCCGCAGATCGATATTGCGGAAGAGCTGCACATGGATCGCTCAACGGTCTCCCGGCGCATGGATAAGATCATGATCGAAGCGCGCAGGACGGCGGAAAAGCTGGATATGGTATAGCGAAAGCCCGGGGCATTATGCCTCGGGCTTTGCTTTTTTGGTTTTGTGATTTGGATCGTATCGTTTGCTTGCGCGCTCAAGCTCCTTGAAATCACATGAGATTCGGCAAAGAAATTCGTTTGTCTTGTTCACAACCTCAAAATATGTTTTTGCAGAACGCTGGAAAAGAGCGGCGCGGTTGCGGTCGATCTCGGCGAGCTGGTTATACAGCAGAGTCCTGTAGCGCTTATCCGGCTCATCGTCAATGTTGAACTCAATAAGCGCACAATCCGGAACGGGAACCATGTTGTTGAAGCCAAGCATACCAAGCCTTCCGCCGTCCAGCTTGAAGATATGCACGCCAGACTTTATTTTAGCGTGGTTTGGCTTTGGGGATTCCATGGGAACGAAATATCGGTATTCCCCAACGAACAGCACAACGCCGACATATGGCCTGCGTGAGTCCTTGTTGAATTGAACACGATTGTCACAGGTGTGCAAAAACCGTATGTATTTATCAGATATTCGGTAGATGCTCAATTTCTCCATATTTCGACCTTCCTTGCAAAAGAAAAGCGGGACAGTTCGTGCCGTCCCGCTTTTGATTGCCCATGCAATTTTTCGTTCCCTACTTAACGGCAAGGGTTTTCCGCTTTTTTCATTTCCTACTTAACGGCAAGGAGTCTCCGCTTTTTTCGCTCCCTACTTAACGGCAAGGGGTTTCCGCTTTGATGGGCGGTGATGAACTGGAGACGTTCGTCACTTTGTATGCAGATCACTCTGCACCTCTAGTATATCAAGCCAGACGAAAAATGCAAGCAAAAAGTTAACTTTTTTTACGACGCAAAACGACACTGAAATTATAACTTTTCGGAATTGCACACAAATGCAGCATAAATGCAAGCAAGTGCAACCCTTAGATTTTTGATGTGAGCGATCTCGACAAGCTTTACAGATACATTCAGGAGGCGTGACGATGAAAGACTATATCAACGGACTGTACGCGCGGCTGGAGGAGCTTTCCGAAAAGCCGCTGACGCTGGGACACATCGAAGAGGCTGACGCCGTGGCGGGCCTCCTGTGCCGCCTGCATAAGCTCGACGGAATGGATGGAGACCATTTTCGTGAGTCCGCGAAAATGATGACCCTGACAGAGCAGGAGGCCGAAGTATGGATGCAGAATCTTGAAAATGACGATCCGCGCAGGCCGAACGGCCCGATGTGGACGGAGCAGGAATGCATCGCTGCTGCGGACTCGGCCGGGGTTGATCGGCATGGTATCCCGGACTATATCTTCTGGGCCGCGATGAATATGGAGTGGTCTGACGGCTGGGTCGTGGCAAGGGACTATGGTATCGACCAGTCGCAGTATTATGCAAGGCTGGCAGAGCGGTTTTTGAGAGATAAGGACGGCCCGGGGCCGGTGCAAAAAATTGCTAGGTATTACCACTGCGTTGTGTGCGGAAAAGGTTAGCATTTTTCATTAGCATTTTGTGTTCTGAGCGCGCAAAATTGTTTGTGTGAATGTAAAATATTTTCTGCGTTCGCAGAAAGGTGAAAATGCCGAGAGGCATTGATACACAAAGAAAAACCCGCAATCTCAATGGATTGCGGGTTTTCTCTTTTTGGTGCGCGAGGCGGGACTTGAACCCGAATGGCATTCCGCAAAGTGCCTGTATTTTCAATCATTTTCAGTTTGCTTAGCATCTTGGTTAGCATTAGCTTCAAAAAAAGCGGCCATCTTGTTTTGGCTCTTGAGCCGGTCGGCAGCGGCGAGGTGCGTATAGATCTTGCGCATGGTATTGTAGTCAGCCCAGCCGCCGAGTTCCATCGTCTCCTGTTCCGTCAGGCCGAGGTGAAACGCCAGTGAGGCGAAACTGTGGCGAAGGCCATGCACGCCAACCTGCGGGAGACCGTTATTGCGGCAAAGACGGTTGATCTGCGCGCAGAGCGTATTCGCATTGCTGGTGTAAATCGGGTCGTCCGGCTGGTGCGGCGGCGCGCTGCGGGTCGCATCCGCAAGGGCCGGGATCATGATCGGGACGATGCGGTGCGAGGAGACGTTTTTGTTTGTCGGCTTATGGACAAGGACGTTGTCCTCCCCCATCACGGCGGCTCCGTGGACGGTGATGGTATTTGCAGCCAGGTCAATCTTACCATAAGTCAGGGCGAGGATCTCGGAGCGCCGGAGGCCGTGCAGCGCCAGCAGCGCCGGGATCTCGAAGGACTGCCCGCGCACAAGCTCCACGAAGCGCAGGACCTCGTCCGGCTCCAGCCACGGTTTATCAGGTGGCACAAGCTGCGGCAGGCGCACGTCCGGCGGCATCATGCCCGCATGGCGCATGGCCGTGCGCAAAAAGCCCCACGCATTTTTTAACGTCTTTGCAGACGCGAGATCGGATTCCGTGTCGATCACGCGCTGCCAGTTTTTTATTTTGTCGAATGGCTTGTCGGCAATGCTCGCAAAACGGTTATCCCGAATCGTCACATAGCCGCGGACGGTGGACGGTGAGGCCGTTTTTCGGATACTGTCAATGTAGTCCGTCATGAGGTCACGGACGGTCTTGTCCGTCTTGTATTTGATTTCGCGCTGGTCGGCGCGGTGCTGAGCCTTGATGAGCTGCGCCTGCTTGATGCAGTCGGAGCGCGTGAGGGCGGAGACGGGGATGCTCTCGCCGCCAAGGCGGAGCTGGATGAACCATGTGCCGGATTTCAGTTTGCGAGGCTCGGGGACTTTCATGGGGACACCTCCAAGGGATACAGAATACCGCTCCGGCAGTGCGCCGGGGCGGCTATTTTTTTATGCACGGAACCAGCCGAGGGTGGGACTCAGGAGATCGATCAGAAGAGAGAGCACACAAAGCGCAACGATGCTGAGCAGGATAAGCGTCACAAGCCTGTGCATACGCAGGGATTTTCGAAGCTGATCGCGCTGGATGCGGAGGCTTTTGTTTTCCAGGCGAAGCAGCTCGGAGACGGATTCCGGAGCGGGCGGCGAGATACCGAAGTACGCGTTCATGTCGATGCCGAGGGCATAGCAGATCGGGCCGACGGTGTAGACAGAGGCGCTTTTTGATTCGCCGCGCAGGTACTGAGAAACCGTATTCAGGGCGAGACCGGCGCGGTCGGCAATGGCCTGATTTGTGAGATGCGAAGCCTCCTTTGCTTCGCGGCAGAGCTGCCACAACATTTTTTCCAAATAAATCACTCCAAACACACAAATGGGGCGTGAAAGCACACGGAAGGGGCTGTACATAACCATTGGTAAAGGCGTATGGTTGAGCTACAAGCGCTCCCAATCGCTTGCAAGCCAAAGCCCCGAGGCAGACACGGCACGCTGCCTTGGGGCGGAGGTGACAGGCATAACGGCTTAGTATATAATCGCCAATTTTACTAGTGACTATGCCACATGAATTTGTGAAAGTGGTGACGCCGCCGAAATGGTCGGCTACGGATTACATCGAGCGCAAGCGGTATAGCCGCGCTCCTTGGCTTCCCATGTCTGAAGTTTTTCGGTGTCATGTCCCTTGATGCTGCTACAGCTCTTGCGATGATATTTTCTGCCGGATGGTGTCACATAAACGGTGCGCTTGTCCGCAGGAGATAAGTTCCCCTCTTTTCCATCGTCATAGCCGTCCTCGTAGCCAGCGGAGGAACCTTCGGAATAACCGTCTTCGTGGCCGTCGTTGTAACCATCCGTGTAACCCTGGTCGTACTGCTCAATTTTTGCATTGTCAAGGCGTTCGGCGGCGAGTCGGTTTTGACTATTGATTACACAGATCGAAATAACAAGGCAAACAAGGAATGTGACGATTATACAAATTAAACTTCGTTTCAGAGAAGTGCGCTCCTTTCGACTTGTGTTTCAATTACGAGGAGTTTTGAAAAAAAGAATAGTCTTGAAGATGTAAGGGATGAATTCAAAAACGGCGTAAACGGCAGCACAAACAAGATACAAAATCATGAAAGTGTTGAATGGGGCATTTAACGCAAAAGGAATCGAAACAAGCCACAGGATTAAATTAATAACTGTCGCAAGCGTTGGTGAAAAGAATGTAAGCACAAGGAACAAGAAAAATAGAATCACTCGCAAAAGACTGCTTGCATCGCGCATAATCATAGCCAAAGGCATGAGCATATAAGCAATCATAGTTCCATAGCAAATCGCCCACAGGAGCCAAAGAACAACGCCTGAACAATGTTCGCTGGCAAAATTCAAAATTTTACGCATATTGGGAAAAGGCACTCCTTTACAAATAAATAATTTGAATCTATTTACAGTTTAGACATATTTCCGCTCTGGTGCAAGATGGAAATATGAACGAAAAATGAACGGCGTTTTTGTGGAGAAAGGGAGGAAATGATGGAAAAGGCAAGAGAAAGACTGAAAAACATCCTTGAGCGGGCGACTGATGAGCAGGTCTGGCTGCTGCTGCGGCTGGCAGAAAAGATCCTTCGATAAGAAATCACCGGAAGCGGTCATTCGCTTCCGGTGATTTTTTTCGCGTACTCGTAGATGTTGTCCCAGAACTCAGGGGGCATTTCCATTGCCGCAGCGATGCAGCGCTTGCGGGTGGATTCGTCGGCCTCGGCCAGAACGTCGGCAAACATCAGGGCCATGCGCTCGTTCTCACTGCGCTGGACGTACATCTCCCCTTCTCCGGTCTCCAGCCATGCAAGAGACACGCCGAATTCCCGGCAGATGTCTGCAATCGTGCGGTCGCTCGGCACCTTTGAGCCAGAACAAATAGCGGAGACGAATTGAGAAGAAACATGGATTGCTTCGGAAAATTTCGTTTTTGTAATACCTAGTTCCTTTATCAGAAAATCGATCCGCTGGTTGATGCTATTCATGTGCGACCTCCTTTCTGAAACTAAGTTACCACAGAAAAAATGCATTGTCAAGAAAATAATGAAACTGGGATTCACAAAAGTGCTTGACAACGAATCTGAGATGTGGTAGCATGAAACCAAGTTACAGAGGACGTAACCGAGAAAAGAAATGTCGATTGGAAGGGAGGTGAGAAGTCAGTGAAAAAGCGCA
>OIYG01001200.1_pt1 | contig 20509 bp, 28 predicted proteins | sample 1587861 | NCBI WGS metagenome assembly OIYG01 (sample SAMN03283272) | human gut metagenome | biome: human-associated habitat; material: feces | host: Homo sapiens | place: Peru | collected 2012 | reverse complement strand
TAATGTAGCCACAGCCTTTCTTTTGGTGGTTCGAGAGATTGGATGTATTGCCGTTCAGTGTGCCAGCACCGGACGGCGTTTTTACTTCTATTGTTGCGAAAATAAATCACAAATACGCTTTATTTTTTCCAAGTATGTCCGCATTTCATGCACTTGAATTCGAGCTTTTTTCCTGTGACGCCGCCTATTGCCGCTCCTGCCGCACCAAACAAAGCTCCGCCGACAATAGCACGACCTACATTCAAACGTTCATTGCCACATAAAATTTCTGTACTGTGGCATTTAGAACAGTAAATTACATTTTGATTTTTTAATTCTCTTTCTTCGTCAATGAATGCCGACATTGCTTCAACAATAGGCACTTTGTCAGAAAAAAACTCAATTATTTTATGCATATCATCCTTTTGCTTTTTCTTAAAAACAATAGTATTGTTAAAATATTTCATAGCAGGTTCAATGTTGCTAACGTCTTTACCTGGGCATTGTTCAGTCGCAAAAAATAAAAAACCATTCATTAAAGCGGTGGGCTCGCAGTAACGTATTTCTTTAACGTCATCAACGGACATAGTTTTTTTAGATATTGTTAACTCGGTATCTGTAACAACAGCATTTGCAACTAAAGACTTGATTTTAATTTCCATATTGACTCCTCTTTTCTAATCATTTATCACACCGCAGGGCGGTTATGAACTAAGTTAATTAATTTCTCTTATAAACAGCCTCGAGCGGCTTTTTTATTATGGATTACATTTGCCGCAAGGTGTATATCCCATGCTTTCCAGCTCATCAGAAGTGCCATGAATAACAGCTTTATTCTCTTCCTTGATTCGACCTGCCTGAGAACAAGAGCCGTAATGGAATTTGCCTGTATTTGTGTTTACGATATAATCGTAAGATGCCTGAGTATGAACGATTTCCCTTTTAGGCTCAGTCTCTTCCTCGGTTGTCGGCTCTGTCGTTGCTTCGGTTGTTGTTACTGTTGTTGCTGTTGTTGGCTTTGATGTTGTTGTAACAACTGTAGTGTTTGATATTGTAGTTTCGGGTTCTTTGTTTTTATCTTTTAACGAATCGTTGCACGAACCAATTATGCCCAACAGTAAAACAATAGCCACAATAATACAAATTGTTTTCTTGCTTGGCTTTTTCTTTGTGCCGCTCATTTTCTCCCTCCTTTTTCACGGCAAGTAATTACCAAAACTTACCTGTAGATTTTACACTTTGCCTCACTTAAAATCTTAAGTGAGGTGATTTTATATGAATTATAAAGACTATCAAAATGCAAGAGACTCGGTATGGCAGTTGTTGATTGATTTAGGCATTTCGGAACTGCCAGTCAACACAGTTAAGGTCTGCGCCGAACTTGGAATCAAGTTACATTACTACGAGCCGGACAATGAAAGCGACGGCATGAGCTGCTACATTAACGGTGAACCACACATTTTTGTAAGCTCCGCCGTTTCGCCCGAGCGTCGAAGATTTACTGTTGCTCACGAGATCGGACATGTCATTCTCGGTCACGTTGGAAAGTACGAGCTTGTAAACCGTGAACCGTCACCGACAGATAATCCGGTCGAGCAGGCAGCGAACGTTTTTGCAAGCCGTCTGTTAGCTCCCGCCTGCGTTCTGTGGGGGTGCAATGTTCGGACCGCCGATCAAATACAAGAACTTTGCAAGATCAGCCGAACCGCCGCAGAATACAGAGAGGAAAGAATGAATGAGCTTTACAAACGCAATCGCTTTTTGACATCTCCGCTTGAGCGAAAAGTCTACTCACAGTTTGAAACCTTTATAATACAAAACAAATTTTAACCATCTTCAAGAGGAACTTCAGGCAAATTCTCAAGTTCCTTGAGCTTGCTGTCCGTCACTATAAGTGGAGAGTTATCTCCGTTACGGGCAGCTTTTTCTATTATATAAAGCCTTTCTTCCGGCTCAATGCCGAGAAGCTTATCAACCGACTTCTGCATATCCGGGTGTTCCCTGTATGCAAGTATTAAATAAGCCTCATGCTTTGAAAGCTGGATATTCTTTGTGATATCCACGCAATCCGCATAACAGCCTTTTTTATCCGTCTTTAGAGCTAACCAATCAGGGTTAACATCTAAAATTTGAGCCATAGCTTGTATAACGGGAAGTTTGATCTTTTCAACGGCTCCGCTTTCATATCTCGCAATCGTGGATTTATTAAGCGAAAGTCTATTTGCAATCACTTCTTGTGTCAAGTTAAGCTCTTTTCGCCTTGCCTGAATACGTTTACCTATTTTAATAGTAATATCGTTCATTAAATTCACCAGCCTCGTTATTACGATAAGAATATAGCACAAATAATTGCGAAATGCAATAGTTTTTTAAAAAAAATTTAAAAAAAGTTGCATTTTGCTATTGACAAACTTTAAAAGTGTGGTATCATGTAGTTGCAAAACGCAACAAGGAGGCGACGAGATGATAAATTCCAACAAGCTAAAAGGACGTATGAAAGAAAAGGGCATCACCCAAGCAGCTCTTGCGAAGCACTTGAAAATATCCCAACCCACGTGTTGTCAAAAACTCAATAACACAAGGCAACTGACGCTTGATGAAGCAAATGGGATTTGCGAAATACTTGACATTTCCCCAGAACATTTTGGCTCTTATTTTTTTATACAATAGGTTGCAAAACGCAACATAAAACAAGAACAGGAGGCTTAATATGTTCCGATACAACAGATTGTTAGGTCGAATGTCAGAAATGGGCCTAACTCAGAAAAGAGCCGCACAGGCGATAGGTATATCGGAGAACGCGTTTACAAACAAGCTCAAATGCCGTTCGTATTTCAACTCTAAGGAAATATATGAGTTGTGTGTACTCCTGAAGATCGCCAAAGAGGAAATCGGTACATTTTTCTTTAATACGCCATAAAAAACAAAAAACCGAATGAAGAGCGTTTTCATTCAGCCTTTGTCCGTATTTGTTTACTCAATACCTCTTGCAGATTTTCATCATACACAAACGCTCCGCGTATTTCTTCAGAAGCGTAATCACTTTAGCAGTGACGGTTCTGCAAATTGCCTAATCGCTGATTACCTTAAGGAACACTTAATACGGTCAACATTTTACGATTGTCAATCGAAAGCACTTTTACGTGTGCTGAGCACGATACGCCGTATCAGTTGTTATCTTTAGCCCTTTTTAGGTGTATTGGCACCACCGTCTGACGACCTTATCGTTTGAGAACAGGCAAAGTATTACAAGTTTGGTTATGGCAACCACGTCCTTCCTTTGCCTTAATAGGCGAGGTCATTATATCAGCAAATTTTGATACAGTCAAACAAATTTTGGATATTTCACAATTTTTTTACAGAAAAGAAACATTTGTGAAACAAAATCACGGCCGCAAGAATAGGAGGTGTGAGATGAAACCAAGAGAAAAGATTATTAACCGTCGCAAGGAAAAAGGGCTGACGTCGAAAAGAGTATCAGAGCTTATCGGCATTACTCAAGGTGGTTACAGTCACATTGAATCAGGCAGTCGTAATCTGACTGTGCCGGTCGCAAAAAGGCTTGCAAAGGTCCTTGATATGCACTGGACAGAATTCTTTGAGGACTGATTCGACAAAACGAAAAGAATTCACATTATCAAGGAGTGTCAATTATGAAAAACGGTAATCACACTCAGAACGGCAATACAACCTTTATGAACCACCAAATAAAAAATGAGGAGGTGAGGATATGGCGGCAAGATGTAAAACCCCTGTGTATAAGCCTGTGAAATTTTCCGATTACGGAGATATTCTTACGGCGCAGGAAGCCGGACAGATTTTGCATTGTTCGGCGGACAGAATCAACGGACGATGCCGAAACGGCGATTTTCCCGGTGCGGCCAAATTAGGGAGCTCTTGGAGAATCCCTAAAAAGTCGATAATGGCTATGTTCGGCAATTTTTACGGAAGAGAGGAGGTATAACCGATGGACTTAATATTTAGGCTTTTTGTGATAGGCTTTACGATTGGCGTTTGCGGTCTTGCGTGCGCTTACGGAGCATATCAGTTTGCGCAGGACACGGCGAGGAAAATCATTGCTCCGGTGCTGGCCGACAATGCTCAGCTCAAGACCGACCTTGAAACGGCGAACGTGAAGATACGCCGCAAAGATGTTGAACTTGCAGAGCTTGAGAAACTCCGTCAGGCACACTTTGAAGCCAACGCAGAGAATGTCCTGATAAAGGAAAAGAACCCGCCCAGCAGCAACTGAACGAGTTCTTAAGGAAGTGAATATGCGTCACTATTCGCTTTCATTATACCACAACATTTTAATTTGTCAATGAAAGGATTTTATGAAATGAGCGAAACAATAAAAAGCTATAAAGGCTTTGACAAAGATCTGAAATGCCGAGGCTTTCAGTACGAAATCGGCAAAGAGTACGAAGAACCTGAAGCCGATGTCTGTCGTGCAGGTTTTCACGCCTGCGAACGTCCGCTTGATGTGTTCAATCATTACTGCCCCGTAAACAGTAGATTTTGCGAGGTAGAGCAAAGCGGAGAGCTGTCACGGGATACAGACGATAGCAAAGTGGCGTCCACTAAAATCAAAATAGGCGCCGAGATAGGCATTCCGGGTTTAGTCAAAGCTCAAATTGAGTGGGTCAAGGCTCATACCACTATGGAGCATACCGACCCAGAGAGAGCAACAGCAGGCAGTTATGGAGCTGCAACAGCAGGCAATTGTGGAGCTGCAACAGCAGGCGATTGTGGAGCTGCAACAGCAGGCAATCGTGGAGCTGCAACAGCAGGCAATCGTGGAGCTGCAACAGCAGGCGATTGTGGAGCTGCAACAGCAGGCGATTGTGGAGCTGCAACAGCAGGCAATTGTGGAGCTGCAACAGCGAGAGGAAAAGCGTCCGTAGGGGAAAACGGTTTAGCTGTTGCGAGAGGTAACAACGTCAGAGTCAAGGGCGGTCTCGGTGCAGTCCTTGTTATCGCAGAAGAAAACGAGTCTGATTATGATATTAAAGATTGGGCGGCCGTTTTAGTTGACGGTGAAACAATTAAAGCAGATACATTCTATATGCTCAAAAACGGTGAGTTCGTGGAGATGGAATAACTTTCACTTACCGTCAAAATATTAAATTTAAAGGAGATTTTTACAATGCTTGAAATGAACATAACAATTACAGCCGCAGGACTTGAGGCGGCAATCAACAACCTTGCAACCGCTATCGGTGGAAATGCCGCTGCGAATAAAGCGGAAACAGCAGCGATGACAACTGATCAGACTACACCGACTGCACCGTCGATACCCGTTGTTCCTACTATGCCTGCACCTCCTGCGGTGCAGCCCTCTGTACCTGTAAACCCGACGCCGATTCCGACATCTGCGCCTCAGTACACATTTGATATGATTTCAACCGCAGGTTCGGCACTCATCGATGCCGGAAAGATGGATCAGCTTGTGATGTTGCTTGGCAAATTCGGCGTGCAGAGCTTGACCGATCTCAATCCCGAAAGCTACGGAGCGGTTGCAAATGAGCTCCGTGCGCTCGGTGCAAAGATCTAACGGAGGTTGGCTGTAATGGACAGAATAGAACTCAAGGTGTACAAGCCTAAAGCAAAAGAGGAACGCCGATGTGTTCAGATCAGCGGCGAGGCGGACGCAATTCTGCGCCGCTTATGCAGAGCAACAGGGCTTTCAAACGGATACATCGTATCGCAGATGATTATACAGGGTGAAAAGCTCGTTGATATCGTGGAGGTGACCGAATAATGCCTACACCTGAAGTACATGCACTGCTTTCCGCTTCATCTGCTTCAAGGTGGCTGCATTGCACGGCGGCACCTCGCTTTGAAGCACAATTCCCCGAAAGTACGTCCGAATATGCGGAAGAGGGAAGATTGGCGCACGCTATATGTGAGCTTAAAGTAATCAAGCACTTTACTGTTACAATAAAGCCCAGCACTTTCAGATCTCGACTTAAAAAGTTGAAAGAAAATCCGCTTTATCAGGACGAGATGGACAAGACATCTGATTTGTACTTGGAACATCTCGCCGAAAAGGCTATGCAATATAACACGAAGCCGAATGTTGCAGCAGAAGTAAAAGTCGATTTTTCGGAATATGTACCCGAGGGTTTCGGCACATGTGATTGCATTATGATCGGCGGCGATACGCTGAGTATTACCGACTATAAACACGGTAAGGGTGTTCCTGTTTCTGCCGAAAACAATCCGCAAATGAGACTGTACGCCCTCGGAGCCTTAAAGCGGTATAAACCCGTTTACGGCGACAGTATCAAAAAGGTTTGTATGACGATAGATCAGCCGCGAATTCAATCCGAGCCCGACAGTGAGACAATAACGGTTGAAGAATTACTCGCTTGGGGCGAGAGCATTAAGCCGACAGCGGCGAAAGCGTATATGGGCCTCGGTGAATTCATGCCCGGTGAACATTGCCGCTTTTGCAGAGGCAAGGCAAAATGTAAAGCCCGTGCCGATCAGAACACAGCACTGGAAGAATTCAAAAACTGCACACCGCAGAATAAGGCTAATGCGGACGGTGACAATGTCCTTTCCGATACCGAAATCGGCGATTTACTTATAAGAGGTCAGGAGCTTGTAAAGTGGTACAAAGACCTTGAAGAATATGCACTCGGAACCATTCTTGACGGTGGTTCGATACCAGGTTGGAAAGCTGTCGCAGGCAGAAGCAACCGAACCTTTACCGATATCGATGCGGCGTTTAATGCCGCAATGGCGGCAGGATATGACAAGTCGCTTTTGTATGACCTCAAGCCGAAAACGCTCACCGAGCTTGAAAAGCTCATGGGAAAAGCGGAGTTTGCGGATAAGCTCGGCAGTTTTGTTGTAAAACCGCTTGGCAAACCGACGCTTGCTTTGTTCAGCGATAAGAGAGAGGCGTACAATCCCGCTGTTTCGGATTTTGCAGAGGTGACGGAAAATGGCTGATCAGATAACAGTGTTGCTAAAGAATTGTATATTGCAGATAGATCTTGACCTGTTCTTTACCCAAACAACACTTGCAAAACAAAAGAAGCTGCTTGAATATACATTTCGGGAAGCTTGGAGAAATGAGAAAACCATAATTGTTCTCGGCGCATATTTAGCAAAGAAACAAGCCGAGACTAAGGACGCCTGGACGTCTGCAAGCAAACAGTATCAGAACGAATATATATGTACACAATTCCGCTATGATCTCACCGTAGGACAAAAGAGAGCTGCGGAAGCGGCAAACCGCAAAATGCTGAATGATGTTAAGCGATGCAAAAACAAATATGAGCGCTGCGTCAAGATTTTTGACTACTACAAAACCCTAAAAATCAAAACTAATAATTAAAAAGGAGACTATATTATGTATCAGAATATTGCAACAAAAGTATTAACAGGAGAGGTCAGACTTTCGTATGCTGCCCTTACAACACCGAGAGCACCGCAGCAGGGCGGTGAACCGAAGTACAGCGTTACGCTGCTTATACCTAAAACAGACGCTGCTACAATTGCAAATATCAATGCTTCAATTAAGGCAGCATATGAGGACGGTGTAAGCAAGAAATGGAGCGGGGCTCACCCTACACCGAAAACTATCTTACATGACGGAGACGGCCTCAGAGAAAACGGTACGCCTTACGGTGACGAATGCAAGGGTCATTATGTTATTACAGCGAGCACAAAGAATAAGCCGCAGGTCGTCGGAATTGACAACATCGAATGCGAGCTTGCTCCGTCGGACATTTACAGCGGTATGTTCGCCCGTGTAACCGTCAATTTCTTTCCGTATAACACCGCAGGCAGTAAAGGCGTCGGCTGCGGTCTCGGTAACGTGCTTAAAACCCGTGATGGTGAGCCTCTTTCGGGCGGTGCTTCGGCGGCAAGTGACTTTGAAGGTCTCGGTCAGTCTTTCAGTGCACAGCAGACAATACCGCAGCCGCAACAGGTAGCTCCCGTATTTCAGCAGGCACCGTATAGCCCCGTGGCACCGCAGCAGGCAGTACCGCAGGCATACGCTGCACCGACACAGCCGCAGAGCCGCCCTGCCGTAAATCCGATAACGGGTCAGGCTTGGTAAATCCGATATGAGGAGGTAAAAGGCAATGGATCATCTCAGCATTGATCTTGAGACCTTTTCAAGCGTGCCGATTCAAAAAGCCGGGGCGCAAAAGTATATTCAAAGCCCCGACTTTGAGATTCTTCTCTTTTCTTATTCTCTCAACGGTGCAGAGCCTGTTTGCTGTGATCTTGCACAAGGCGAATCACTCCCGCAATGGGTTATGGACGCTTTGCATGATCCGCATTGCCTGAAGCATGCATACAATGCACCGTTTGAGTGGGGCTGCCTGTCTAAATTTTTAGGCAGGCAGCTGCCACCGTCACAATGGCGCTGCACAATGTTTCACGGCTTGTATGCAGGCTATACGGCAGGATTGGACGCAACCGGCAGGGCTTTAGGCTTGCCGGAAGATAAGCGCAAACTTAATACGGGTAAATATCTCATACGTTATTTCTGCGTGCCGTGCGCGCCTACGAAAAGCAACGGCGGAAGAACACGCAACTGTCCGTACCACGACCCTGAGCGCTGGGAGCTGTTCAAGGAATACAACAGACAGGATGTAATTACGGAAATGGAAATCGAACGCAGATTATCCGCTGTCGAAATTCCCGATTTTGTTCAAAAAGAATGGGAAACGGATCTGATAATAAACAGCCGAGGTGTTGCGGTTGATATGAATATGGTAAACGGTGCGCTTGAACTCGGATCGACCGTGCGTAACACACTTATGGAGGAGGCTGTACAGATATCCGGGCTTAGCAATCCGAACAGTGTTGCACAGCTTTCCACTTGGCTTGAATCGGAAACAGGAGAAGAAATATCGGGGCTGCGTAAGGATACAGTGACGAAAATGCTTGCCCGTGATGATAATACACCCGAGGTTCGGCGTATGCTTGAAATCAGGCAGGAACTCGGCAAGACGAGCACGAAGAAGTATGACGCTATTGAACAGGCGGTATGCTCCGACAACCGTGTTCGTGGACTTTTGCAATTTTACGGAGCTAACCGTACAGGTCGTTGGGCGGGTCGTTTGGTGCAGGTTCAAAATCTTCCCCGTACATATACAGAGAATTTGGAGCTTGCGCGTAATCTTGTAAAAGAACGTAAACTTGATAATCTGAAACTTACATACGGAAGCGTGTCCGACACGCTGTCACAGCTGATACGCACGGCTTTTGTTGCCGCCCCCGGTAACGTACTTATTGACGCCGATTTCTCGGCTATCGAAGCCCGTGTTATATCGTGGCTTGCAGGGGAGGAGTGGAGGCTTGAGGTTTTCCGCACCCACGGCAAGATATATGAGGCCTCCGCATCTCAGATGTTCGGAGTGCCGATAGAAAAGATTAAAAAGGGAAATCCCGAATATTCGCTCAGACAAAAAGGCAAGGTCGCCGAGCTTGCACTCGGCTATCAGGGCAGTACAGGGGCTCTTATCAATATGGGTGCACTCGATATGGGAATACCCGAAGACGATCTTCCCGATATCGTGAGCCGCTGGCGTGAAGCTAATAAACGCATACGGGATCTATGGTACAAGGTTGATTCCGCTGCCGTGCAGGTTATTGTACAGGGTGGAAGCGTAGGAGTAAACAACCTTATTTTTTCTCACGAATGGGACGCTAATCAGAATACCGATTATCTGACAGTCACATTACCGAGCGGAAGAAAGCTGTATTACAGCGCTCCACAGATAGGAGAAAATCAATGGGGAAACCCCTCCATATCGTATATGGGTATGGATCAGACGACAAAGAAGTGGAAGCGCATTGAAACCTACGGCGGAAAACTTGTTGAAAACTGTGTACAGGCGATCGCCCGTGACTGCTTGGCACAGGCAATCGAACATCTCGAAGCGGCAGGACTGCCCGTGGTGTTTCATATCCACGACGAGGTTGTTATTGACGTTAAACCGTGGGCGGACAGAGACACTATGCTGAATACAGTCGTTAAAATTATGAGCGGTCCCGTTCCGTGGGCTCCGGGGCTTCCGCTGAATGCCAACGGCTGGGTCGGTACATTTTTCAAGAAAGATTAAGGAGTGAGCGTTTTGCAGAATGACAGAAAAATCAACATAGCTTCGGGTGCAAGCCGCAGAGCGACACTGTGGACGACACAAGCGCTTATGGTGTCGGAACTGTGGGAAAGACTGAAAGTGCCCGTAAGAAGTGCGGAAACGCTTGCCGAATATCTTGATATGAAAAAGGCACAGCAGGACGAATTAAAGGATGTCGGCGGATTTGTCGGCGGCAGTCTGAACGGTACACGTCGCAAGGCGAACAACGTTTCGGGACGTGACATCATAACACTTGATCTCGATAATATTCCTGCCGGACACAAGGATGATATACTTCGCCGTGTTGATGCTTTGGGCTGTGGATACTGTGTTTACAGCACGAGGAAACATCAGCCCTCGGCACCGAGACTTCGTGTGCTGCTGCCGCTTGACAGAACCGTAACGGCGGATGAATACGAACCGCTTGCAAGAAAAGCGGCCGAATACATCGGTCTTGAGTTTACTGATCCGACAACATTTGACCCGTGCCGTCTGATGTATTGGCCGAGTTGCTGTTCGGACAGCGAATATGTTTACATTGTCGGAGATAAGCCTTTTATTTCCGCTGACGGACTTCTTGCGCAATATGCGGATTGGCACGACGTTAGCAGCTGGCCCGCAATGCCGGGACAGAACAAGTTTACTAAGCTGGCAGTCAAGCAGGGCGATCCCGAAAGCAAAAACGGAGTGGTCGGAGCATTCTGCCGCACATATGACATCAACCGTGCAATGGACGAGCTGCTTCCCGGTATTTATGAACCCGTTGACAATATGCCGGGTAGATATACATATCTCGGGGGCTCGACGACAGGCGGAGCGGTTCTGTACGATAACGGTAAATTCTTATACAGTCACCACGCAACAGACCCTTGCGGCGGACGTCTTGTCAACGCCTTTGACCTTGTACGTTTGCACAAATTCGCCGATAAGGACGACGAAGCAACAGCAGGCGCACCTACAAACCGTTTGCCGTCGTATTCGGCAATGTGTGAATTAGCTTGCGAATTGCCCGATGTTGCCGCACTCATAAACAAAGAACGTTACGACAGCGCTATAAAGGACTTCGGAGGTGTAAATGCTGACGAAAACGACGAGACAGACTGGATGATGTTACTCGAAAAGAACGTTCAGACAGGCGCTGTGAAATCTACAATAGATAACGTTCGTATAATTCTTGAACACGATCCACTGCTTAAAGGTAAGTTTGCCTTAAACGAATTTGCTGGCCGTGGTGAGGTTCTCGGTGCGTTGCCGTGGGATAACAGAGATAAACGCCGCTTGTGGGATGATAATGATAATCAGGGACTGTATTGGTATCTTGAGAGAGTGTACAAGATATCAGGCAACGGAAAGGTTGATGGTGCGCTTTCGCTCCATTCAAACGCTCACGCTTTTAACGATGTAAAAAATTATCTCTTAGGACAGAACAGTAAATGGGACGGCGTTCCCCGTCTCGATACTCTTTTCGTGGATTATCTCGGTGCAAAAGATACGGCATACAACAGAGCCGTAACACGCAAGGCGTTTGTTGCTGCTGTTGCCCGTGCCATGAACCCCGGTTGTAAATATGACAATATGGTTATTCTTTCTGGGCCTCAGGGCATAGGCAAAAGTACCCTGCTTGACAAAATGAGCCGAGGCTGGTTCAACGACAGTATACGCACATTCGAGGGCAAGGAAGCATCGGAACTCTTGCAGGGAGTATGGATCGTTGAGGTGTCCGAGCTTGACGCATTCAGGCGTACAGACGTAAGCAGAATAAAGCAGTTTTTGAGCCTGCGTGCCGACAGGTTCCGTGCGGCTTACGGGCGTAACGTTAAGGAACTGCCTCGAACTTGTATTTTCTTCGGTACGACGAATACATCGGAGTTCTTGCAGGATACGACGGGTAACCGCCGCTTTTGGCCGATAGACACAGGCGAACAGGAAAACAAGAAAAATGTGTGGCGGGATCTTGAAAATGAAGTTGATCAACTGTGGGCAGAAGCATTCACGCGCTGGCAGGCGGGCGAATCCTTATATCTTACAGGAGAGATCGCCGAAGCCGCAAAGGAAAAGCAGGAGGAACACCGGGAAGCGTCAAGCCGTGAGGGTATTGTCCGTGAGTTTATGGAGCGAGATATTCCCGACGATTGGAGCAAGTGGACACTTGACAGACGCCGAATGTATTGGGGCGGTGTTGCAATGGGCGGCGATAAAATCCGATTGGTAAAGCGTGATCAAGTATGTGCGCTCGAGGTTTGGTGCGAAGCATTCGGTGGCAGCATTAAAGATGTGAAGAAATCGGACACAAGAGAGCTGAACAGCATAATAGCAGCGACACCCGGATGGACCAAATTTGCTAACGCAAAGTACATGGGCTGCTACGGAACGCAGCGTGGTTTTAAACGAAAATAATCTTACATTCTCCCTAAAAAATCTTACATTCTATATTACATTTGCAAAAATGGCGGAGAATGTAAGAAAGGTGAAAATAATTCACCATGAGAATGTAAGACAAATGTAAGGTAAATGTAAGACGAATGTAAGACCGCAAAACCGCTATAAATAAGGATTTATGTCTATTTTCTTACATTCTTACATTTTTTCCTATTGATTACTAAAATAGAGAGAATAGAGAGTAAAAATACTCTCTAATCCGCCTAATGTGACGCATATATACGCGCGCGTGAGAAAATGTTACATTTCATAAGGAAGGAGGCTTTTCGGTGCTTGAAAAAGAAGTCGAAAAATATTTGTGCAGGCAGGTAAAAAACGAGTTGTTCGGTTGGGCTTTGAAGTTTGTAAGTCCGGGGCAGAACGGTGTGCCGGACAGGGTTGTTCTCATACCGCAAGGCAGGATCTATTTTGTCGAGACTAAAGCTCCAAACAAAAAACTGCGAAAGCTGCAGGGTTATGTCTGCAATAAAATTCAGGCGCTTGGGTTTTCGGTTTTGAGGATAGATACGATCGAAAAAGTAGACGATTTCATAAAGGAGGTGAGGACGGGTGGAATACAGACCACATAACTACCAGGCGTATTGCATTGACCGAATAGTAAACGATCCCGCGGTAGGATTGTTTCTCCGTCCGGGTCTCGGAAAAACGTCAATCACGCTTTCGGCGATAAATATTCTGAAATATTTCAAGTGGAGTATTTCAAAGGCGTTGGTCGTAGCGCCTAAAAAGGTTGCCGAGGGTACCTGGAGTAAGGAGGCTGACAAGTGGGATCACTTACGACACTTACGGGTTGTGACGGTCCTCGGTTCTGCTGCAAAGCGTATAAGGGCTTTAAATACTACGGCAGACGTTTATGTTATCAATCGTGAAAACATTCCATGGCTGGTGGATTACTATCAACAGGCGTGGCCGTTTGATATGGTGGTGCTTGACGAAAGTACAAGTTTTAAGAACGGCCAAAGCAAACGGTTTAAGGCTATGAAGCTTGTAAGGCGGTTTTGTAAAAAGATTGTGCTGCTTACGGGCACGCCGTCCTCAAAGGGTCTGATGGACTTATGGGCGCAGATTTATTTGCTTGATGAGGGTGCAAGGCTGGGTAAAAACATCACACAGTTTCGTGCGAGGTATTTTGATGCGAATACGCACGGCGGACATTTTACCGACTACAAGCCAAAGGAAGATGCCGAATCGGCGGTTCTTAACGCAATAAGCGATATATGCGTTTCGATGAAAGCTGAGGATTATTTGGAGTTACCCGATTGCATTGAACACGACGTGCCGATAGTGCTTGACGACAAGACGATGAAAGCATACACGCAGTTTGAACGGGATCTTCTTCTTGAGATCAACGAAGATGTCATTACAGCAGGCACGGCAGGAGTGCTGACAGGTAAGCTGTTACAGTTTTGCAGCGGAGCAGTTTACGACGACGAGCGGCGCACGGTACATATTCACGACTGCAAGATTGAGGCATATATGGAGCTGCTTGAAAGTCTAAACGGCGAACCGTGCATAACGTTCTACGGATATCAGCACGACAGAGAGCGTATTCTTGAAGCGCTGAAAAAGACAAAACTCCGTGTGTGCGTTTACAAGGGTACCGACGATGAGGACGCATGGAACAGAGGAGAGATTGACGTCCTGCTTGTTCATCCGAGCAGCTGTGCATACGGATTGAATCTACAAGCGGGCGGCAGACACATTATTTGGTTCACACCGAATTGGAGTTTTGAGCTTAACGATCAGGGCAAATGCCGCTTGTGGCGACAGGGTTCGCCTTATGACAAGGTGTATGTGCATTATCTGATTGTGCAGGGCGGCGTCGATGAGGACGTGCTTGCTGCAATACGAGAGCGTGCGGGTACGCACGAAACGGTAATGCAAATTTTAAAAGCAAGAATTAAAAAGGTCAAAAATGAAACTAAGTGTTGAAAGGAAGATTTATTTATGAAGAAAATTATTAAAGTTGTTGCAGTTATATTTACTATGCTGATTATCACAGTATCGGTCGGCATTACTTTTACGGGTTGCACCGAAGCAGAGCGCGTAAATCACAACTTGAATAAGCAGGCGAACTATTTCGATTGTGAACGCAGGATAACTGTTTACAACGCAAGAACCGACAAGGTGATTCTCTATATTGAGGGCTATATAGATATATCCAACAATACAACTAACGAGCTTGTTGTAACGGCTAAAACAGGAAACAGCACATACAAAAAGAATTATGTATATCTGAATGATTACACCTTGTATGTGGTTGAAGACATAGGCGGTACACATACAGATCCTTATCATTACAAGGTTTATTTCGATACAAATGTGGTTCCTGATATCGAAGTTAAGTGAGGAGCGTGATTGACAGTGACAGCGAAGGAATATTTGTCGCAGGTCCGCAAGATTGATATTATGATCAACTATAAGCAGAAGCAGCTTGACGAGTTACAGCATACGGCGGATTCGGTTACGGCAAATGCAAGCTCTGAGAGGGTTCAGAGTTCAGGAACGCAAGATCGTGTCGGTCAGATTGTTGCAAAAATTGTTGATTTGCAGAATGAAATCAATCGAGACATTGACCGATTGGTTGACGTTAAACGTGAGGTAATGACAGTCGTGGATCAGCTTGACCCTACTTGTATTGAGCTCCTCACAAAGCGGTATTTTGATTTTAAAACATGGGAACAGATCGCCGCAGAGATGGGCTATTCGTATCAATGGGTCTGCGGAATAGTTAACGGAAAACCCGGCTTACATATTCAGGCATTGGGAAAAGTTCAAAAAATAATTGATAAAAATTGATTTACTTGATAGAACTTTAGTATCCACCTGTGGTATGATATAAGCTGAAAAATATGTCAATGAAGCTGTCGCTTAGTGCGGCGGCTTCTTTTTATGGTGGAAAATATGGACATTGAAAGGTGCAAGAAGTGTATATGGGCTGACAAGATAAATTCTCAGACGGTGTACTGCCTGTTCAAAAAGTGTATATACGAGCGTAAATGCAAAATTAAAAATAAGAAAAAATAGCAGACGGAGGTGATGTTCTGTGACCGAAAAACAAAAACGTTTTGCTGATGAATACTTGAAAGATTGCAATGCTACAAGAGCATACAAAGCGGCTTATCCAAACGTAAAAAACGATAGCTCGGCTTCGGTCTGCGCGGCTAAATTGCTAAGAAATGCTAAGGTTCAAAGCTATATTGACGAGCAGCTTGAAGCTTTACACAACGAGAGGACAGCCGATGCAAGTGAGGTTATGGAGTATCTTACCTCCGTGCTTCGCGGTGAATCGTCTTCGGAGGTTGTAGCAGTTGAATTTATAGGAGACGGCATATCCCGTGCGAAAAAAATCCAAAAGGCACCTGATGAAAAAGAACGTTTGAAAGCTGCGGAACTTCTCGGACGAAGATATCGAATGTTTACGGATAAAGTTGATATTGAAGGAGCTGTGCCGGTGATTATTACCGGGGAAAATGAGCTTGAAAACTGAGGCAAGCAGGGTTTATCTTCCCGACGTGGTCGGCAGAGGATACAAGGACTTTTGGTGCTTTAAAGGCAGATACAGAGCTGTCAAAGGCTCCCGCCGTTCCAAAAAGTCAAAAACAATGGCACTTTGGACGATCTACAATCTGATGAAATACCCGGAGAGCAATATGCTCGTTGTTCGCAAAACATATCGAACGCTTAAAGACAGTTGCTTTACGGAGTTGAAGTGGGCAATCAAGCGGCTGAAGGTTGAAAAGCAATGGACTGTAAAGGAATCACCGCTTGAAATGACATATATTCCTACGGGGCAAAAGATTTATTTCCGAGGTCTTGACGATCCGCTGAAAATCACTTCAATAGCTGTTGAGGTTGGCGTTTTATCCTGGATGTGGATTGAAGAAGCATACGAAATCACCAAGGAGGAGGACTTCGATACCCTTGCCGAATCTATGCTCGGTGACTGTCCTCCGGGGCTGTTTAAACAAATTACATTGACCTTTAACCCGTGGAATGAGAAAACATGGCTGAAAAAGCGCTTCTTTGATGATCCTGATGAAGATACATTGGCAATAACAACAAATTACAAGTGCAATGAGTGGCTTTCTGAGGCAGATATAAGCGTTTTTGAAAAGATGCGAGAAAGAAACCCACGACGATATCAAGTTGCCGGATTGGGGGACTGGGGTATTGTGGACGGTCTTATTTATGAGAATTGGCGGGAGCAAAGCTTTACTCTTGACGGGATTAAAAACTGTAAATCGGCATTTGGACTTGATTTCGGCTACACGAATGATCCAAGTGCCTTTTTTGTCGGCTTCGTTGACCTTGATAACAGGCGGCTGTATGTATGGGATGAATTCTACGAAAAAGGAATGTCAAACAGGGATATATACGCAACGGTCGTGCATTACGGGTATTTAAAAGAGCGTATTACCGCCGATTCGGCAGAGCCAAAGAGCATTGACGAGTTAAAAGGCATGGGGTTGAGAATATCCGGGGCGAGAAAGGGCAAGGACAGCGTCCTCAACGGTATTCAATGGATTCAGGACTTTGAAATTATTATCCATCCTCGGTGTGTGAATTTTATTACCGAAATATCGAACTACACATGGGATACGGACAAGTTCGGAAATAAGCTGAACAGACCGATTGACGCTTTTAACCACCTTATGGACGCAATGCGTTATGCTCTTGAATCGTACATTAAACAGAGAGGTTGGATTTCATAATGGACGAAAAAATAAAAGAATACTTTAAAATCAATAAGCTGCCGAAGCCGAACGTTATTAACTATGTCGGAAGCTGGGCACACGGTGATTGCTACGCCGTTACCTGCGGTTGGTTCAGAATAAAGAAATACTGCGTTTATTGTATAAAAGACAAAATCCATTCGGTACGGCGGAGGTGATCAGATGCTTGAAAACAGCGAAATTATAAATTTTATAAATGAAGATCGGACAAGTCAGAAAAAGCGCTTTGCTAAAGAGGGCGAAAAATACTACGAAGGTGAACACGATATAAAAAATTATCGTGTTTTTTACTATGATGCCAGAGGAAATCTTGTTGAGGACAAAATCAGATCCAATATCAGAATATCACACCCGTTTTTCACCGAATTGGTAGATCAGCAGGTGCAGTATATGCTTTCGGGTGACGGTGGATTTGTGAAGTCCGACAACCCGGAGCTTCAGACAGAGCTTGACGCATATTTCAACGAAAATGAGGACTTTACACAAGAGTTGTATGATACGCTGACAGGGTGTGTCTCCAAAGGCTTTGATTATATGTACGCTTACAGGAATGCAAGCGGTAAGCTCTCTTTTCAGAATGCCGATTGTGTCGGTGTTGTTGAGGTTGAGGCTAAATTTGCGAGCGACGGCAAGGATCACATAATCTATTGGTACATAGAGAGAATTGACAAGGACAAGCACTGTGTTAAGAGAATACAGGTTTGGGACGATTCTCAGACCTATTACTACACTCAGATTGAGGACGGAAAGCTTATCCTTGACGAATCAACCGATGAGAAGCCGAACCCTCGTCCGCACGTTATCTACAAAAAGGATAATGACGACGATACATATTATGAGGGCTTGGGATTTATTCCGTTTTTCAGACTTGATAACTGCCGTAAGCAGTTAGGCGGTTTAAAGCCGATAAAGGACCTTATCGACGATTATGATCTTATGGCTTGCGGATTGTCAAACAACCTCCAGGACGCCGCCGAATATTTGGTGGTTGTCAGAGGCTTTCAAGGCGACAACATGGAAGAGCTCATCGGAAATATCAAAAAGAAGAAGCACGTCGGCGTTGACGAAAACGGCGATGTTGATTTTAAGACGGTTTCCGTGCCGTATGAGGCAAGAAAAGTAAAGTTAGAGCTTGACGAAAAGAACATTTATCGCTTCGGTATGGGCTTTAATTCGGCTCAGGTGGGCGACGGAAATATCACAAATATCGTTATTAAATCACGTTATGCCTTGCTTGACTTGAAATGCAACAAGCTCGAAATCAGGTTGAAGCAGTTTTTGAGAAAAATCTTAAAAATCGTTCTCCAGGAGATCAACGACAAAAACGGCACCGATTATCAGCAGAAGGACGTTTATTTTGAATTTAAGCGTGAGATTATGACAAATGCCCAGGACAACGCTCAAATCGAATTGACGGACGCACAGACCGAACAAACAAGGATCAATACGCTGTTAGGACTTGCGGCTGTTCTCGGTGATGAGACCGTTGTCCGGCTGATTTGTGACATTCTTGATATTGACTATGAAGAAATCAAAAGCAAGCTTCCCGAAAAGGACGATTATTTACAGACGGCATTAAATGAGGTTGAAACGGATGAACAAACGGCAGAAGCAAGTAATCCAATCACAACTGAATGACGAGAGGGCAACGCTGAACAAGCTAAAAGGGATTTACAAAAAAGCTCTTGACGATGTTAATGACCGTTTAGCTGCACTCAAAGGAAGAGCAGAGACGGAAAATCTGCAAAGTGTGATTTATCAAATTCAATATCAGGAAGCCCTCAAAAAGCAGATAAACGGAATACTTGATACTCTGAACGGCGATCAGTTCAGCACGATATCAGAATATCTTGCCAAGTCTTATGAAAGCGGTTTCGTAGGAGCGATGTATGACATTCACGGTCAGGGCGTGCCGCTGATATTTCCGATAGATCAGGATCAGGTCGTTCAAGCCGTAACGCTCGATACGAAGCTGTCAAAGCCGTTGTATAACAAACTCGGTGAAGATGTAAATCTGCTGAAAAAGAGAGTGGCAAACAATATATCACGGGGTATTGCACAGGGGCAGAGCTATTCCGACATTGCGAAGAATATCGCTGTCGGTATGGTCGGAAATTATGCAAGAATGAACGGCGGCGCATTGTATAACGCAATGAGAATAACGAGAACCGAAGCGCACCGAATCAGTCAGCAGGCGGCGTATGACGCACTGAAAAAGGCAAAGGATAACGGCGCCGATGTCGTGAAGCAGTGGGACGCAACGCTCGACAAGCGAACAAGACCGTCACACGCAAGAGTTGACGGCGAAATACGGGAGCTTGACGAGCCTTTCTCAAACGGACTTATGAAACCCGGCGATCCGAACGGAAGGGCGGCCGAGGTTATAAACTGTCGCTGTCAGCTTCTTCAGCGTGCAAAGTGCGCGCTCGACGCGGACGAGCTTGACGAGCTGAAAGACCGTGCAGCATATTTCGGACTTGATAAGACCGCTAACTTTGAAGAGTTCAGAAAAAAATATATGCCTGCAAGTATTGCAAATTCCGAAAATAGTGGTATAATATTAGCAAGAAATCTTGATCGAAAGTCATCAAATACAGGTGTATTTTCCAACCTCGGTGTAACTATGCAGAAGAAAGAGGTTAAAAGGATCTGCGAAGAATACGGATTTGATGTAAAGGGTCTTACATTTAAAATCCAAAGATCCGAACACCTGTTAAATTCATCATATTACGGTTCGACCGACTATGACAATATCGGAAGAATAGATTTGTTTCCAAATGCTTTTCAAGATGAAGAAGAGTTGATTAAAACTATTATCCATGAAAAATGCCATGTGGAGCAATTAAAACAATACGGGAAAAAGTATTGTTTAGAGCATTTAGCGGATATGGAAGCGGAAGCGTATCAGACCGAAGAAGAAATATTTAAAAAACTAACGAAAGGAGAGAAATAACATGAAATGGCTTAAAAATATAGAAAGTCTTTCTGAATGCGGCAAAGTTGGACCCTGTCCTTTTTGCGGAAGTAATGACACAAGTTACAATGCTAAGAAAGTTAATGGCGATATGGGTTATGTGGTTATCTGGTGCAATGAATGCAAGAAATCTCATGTTATTTCACGAGCAAATATAACCGAAAAAATGAATGCCATTCACGAAAATAAAAGGTAAAAAACGTTGATATTACGTCGTTTGTGGCTTTTTTGACTGACACAATGACTGACATCAACCTTGATTGTCGAGA
>OIYG01001199.1_pt1 | contig 20518 bp, 18 predicted proteins | sample 1587861 | NCBI WGS metagenome assembly OIYG01 (sample SAMN03283272) | human gut metagenome | biome: human-associated habitat; material: feces | host: Homo sapiens | place: Peru | collected 2012 | reverse complement strand
ATGTGGCTGCCCAGACGGGTGTGAACAGTTTCTTCATCAACTATGCTGAGGAGAGCATTCATATAGAGAAGCAGACTGCCAGTCTCTATCTCGCTTTTGGCGGAATGGGATTATTCTTTATCGGAAGATTAGCTGGTGGTGTGGTCATGAATTATATCCAGGCAAGGCTAGTACTTTTTGCCTGTGCCATCCTTACATTTATCGCCACGTTTATTGTGGTGGTATGTAGTGGAACCATATCCCTCATTGCATTCTTCGCCTTGTATTTGGGAGAGAGCATCATGTTCCCAACGATTTTCTCTTTAGCATTAAGAGATGCGGGAACCCAGACGAAGCTAGCCTCCTCCTTACTCATCATGACGATAGTGGGAGGTGCGATAGCTCCGGTACTGATGGGATATATAGCTGATACCACAGGTAGCATGGCAATTGCTTTTTTGATACCGCTCGTATGTTATGCAGTGATTGCCGGTTATGCCGCAACACGGAGAAGATGAATTAAAATAAGAAAAAATGAGTTTAGATAAAAACGCAAAGATTTATATTGCAGGACACCACGGACTCGTGGGTTCTGCTATTTGGAATAACCTCGAGAAGAGAGGCTATCACAATCTGGTGGGTCGTTCTCACAAAGAGCTAGACTTGATCGACCAGTATGCAGTAGAGAAGTTCTTTGGTGATTTGAAATCAGATACAATGAATTTTAGTGTTTATATGAATAGATTTAATATTTTTTATGGAAATAAAAAGCAAGTTGTTAATTTGGTATAGTAAACGAAGTGGTAGAAGCAAAGATATTGCAAAAAACATAAGTGTTTCTTTATCAATGCGAGCTGCAAGTATATTAGCTTCTTTATTGTTAGTACCCTTAACTATTAATTATGTAAATCCAACACAATATGGTATTTGGTTGGCTTTGTCTTCAATTATAGGGTGGGTTACATTCTTTGATTTAGGCTTAGGTAATGGTTTTAGAAATAAATTTGCAGAGGCCAAAGCAAAAGGAAATATATTGTTGGCACAACAATTGGTAAGCACAACTTATATTACTATTAGTACTATAGTGTTTTTTGTATTTATTTTTGTATTTATTACTAATTTTTTTTTAGATTGGAGCTCAATATTAAATGTTTCTATATCTTATAGGCAGGAATTATCTAAAGTCTTTATTATTGTTATACTGTTTACCTGTATAAATATGGTAGCTAATGTTTTTGCTTCATTATTGCAGGCAGATCAAAAGCCTGGTTATGCTTCTGTTATAACTGCAACTGGACAATATGTTTCTTTGCTTGTCATATTTTTAATGGGTAAATTTACAGTAGGTAGTTTGTTGAACTTGGCCTTATTTTATTCTGGTATACCATGCTTGATAATGCTATTAGCATCAATAATATTTTTTAAGTTTACGAGTTATAAGCAATATATTCCTTCTTTTTCAAAATATAATAAGAAGCTAATTAGAGAAATCATGGGATTAGGATCTCAGTTTTTTGCTATATATTTATGTCTTATAGCTATATTCCAAGTTGTAAATTTAGTTATAACTAGAGAAATTGGGCCTTTGGGGGTAACTCAATACAATATTGCCAATAGATATTTTAATATAATCTATATGTTAATTAATATTTTAGTTACACCTTTTTGGTCTGCATTTACTGATGCTTATACAAAAAAAGATTTTGCTTGGATGAAGTCTATGGTCAAGAAGTTACAATTTTGTTGGTATGCCTTGATTTTTGTTGGTTTATGTATGCTTGTAGTTTCGCCGATTTTTTATGAACTATGGATAGGTGATAGTGTTTATATTCCGATATCTCTTTCTTGTGCAATGTTGTTTCTTGCAATAAATCAATCTTTGGGTACTATCTATATGTATTTAATAAATGGTATAGGAACAGTGAGAATTCAATTGATAACATATGTTATTTTTGCTGTAATATCATGGCCTTTATTTACTTTTTCTGCAAAACTTTTCGGCTTGAATGGAATCGTATTAGTTCCTGCATTAGTTTATCTTGTACAAGGTATTCTAGCAAAGAGTCAAGTTTCTAAAATAATAAAAGGTACTGCCAGTGGTATATGGGCAAAATAGTTAAACTCAAATAGAGTTTATTAAAATGGTTAAATATAAATAATATAATTATGCAAAGAAAATTATTCGTTATTATTTGTTTTCAAGAGTATGCTACAGCTAATCATAAGGATTTATGGAACATAATGGCAGACACTTCTGATGATTTGTTTGTTATTTTGAATATTCCTGCAGATTATGTAGTCTCTAACATAAAAAAAAGTCTCAGATATAGAATAAGTGATGCCAGAAAAGGTCTTGTAAAACTTAAAGAAAACTTGTTTTTAGGTAGACCTATGTTTTTTTTGCGTCATGAACTTGCGCCAAATTTTTTGTATAAATTTTATAAAAAATCAATTTGGAAATGGCTAAGAAAAAATGTTGAAGGTGTAGATGAGATGGAGGTTGATTTTATTTATTATGATCCTATATGGGCAAGTATTTTACGAGGTTCTAGAAATAATATAAAGATGGGTTATTATTTGGTTGATGAAGTTCGAAAATATGCTCATAATGATAAGGATAATGCTAAAAAAGTTAAGTTAGATGATATTGCTTCTTCCACTGCAGATGCTATTTTTACTGCATCTCAAGATTTGGCAGAATCTAGATTAAAAGTAAATAAGAATGTTTATTTTACAGGAAATGGAGCTGACCTTTCTATTGCGATAAGATATAAAGATGTAGAACCTTTGGATAATTCAGTCGCTTTTATAGGTAATTTTAGAAATTGGATAGATAAAGAACTTATGGAAACTATAATATCAAAGCGTCCTGATGTTGATTTTTATTTTGTTGGTACAGTAGAAAATGATATGAATAACTTTTTTACATATCTTCTGGATAAATACGATAATACCTTCTTTTTCGGTAAAACTTCAAAAGAACGTGTTGGGTATGTCTATAAGCGTTTTAGAATGATGTTTATACCATATTATCAAAATCATTTTATTTGGGCTTCTCGTCCTTTGAAAATTATTGAAAGTGTTATGGCTGGAACTCCTGCTGTGACAGTTCCTGTTAGTGGATATAATGAGCATTCTTTTTTAAAATTCGCAAGAAATTTTCAGGAATTTTCCGATGCAATAGATTATTTTCTAAAGAATGGTATAGATAAGCAAAGTGATGAGTACCAGAGCTTTTGTTCTAAATATTCTTGGCAAAATATAGCTAAGACAATTATTGAAAAGTTAAAATAGAGTTTGATATTTGCTCTCTTCTTGATTATTAGAGTATTGTATATTGTAAGGATATAGCTTCTGATTAATAGTCATAAAATTAGTATTATATCGTTATAATGTATATGTGAAGTGAACAATGTTATGTTCTAGATAACATTCTTTAGTTTTTCTTGGTGGAAGATTTCCTTTCTTGGATAATTTTATCGAGTGAATTCTGAATTCATTATAATTAATGATTTGTTTTTGGGGTTCATTTGTATAAGATTTAATAGCACCAATTGAAGGAAATTCTATATTGGTCAAGTTTTTTGTTATAACGGATTTTCTAAAAATCTAATGTTGTAGGAAATACGTGTAATAAAAAAATAAAATTATTAGTTGTCATAATTTATGAATCAAATAGATATAGTAATTCCTATTGCTTCCCAGGATATTCAATCGTTGAAATTTTCCATGCCTTTTATAAAAAAGGCTTTTCCTGAGGGGCGAATTGTTATTATAGCAAATGCTCAGATTGAAAAGCAGGTTAGTAAACTTAATAATGTTCTATTTCTTGATGAGAATTCTTTGGTTGATGGGCTGAGTTTTGAGATAATTCGTAAAATTATAAATGAGCGTTATCCAAAAGCAGTTAGAAGAACTGGGTGGTATTTCCAACAGTTTCTCAAGTTTGCATATGCTTTTATTTGCAAAGATGAATATTATCTTACTTGGGATAGTGATACTATTCCTTTGCGTCATATACCTCTTTTTTCTGATGACGGAACACCATTTTTGGATTATTTACCAAAAGCCAAAGGTGACGAGGCATATTTTGATTTATTGAATAACCTCTCGTCTTGTAATTTTCAGGATTATGTTTCTGATAAGTCTTTTATAACCGAGCATATGGTATTTAAAGTTTCCATGGTGAAAGCAATGTTTAATGATATTGAAAGTTGCTTAACATTAGAGGGAAAAAATTTCTATGAAAAAATTCTGTATGCAATTGATTTGAATTATTTGAATCTCTCAGGATTTAGTGAATTTGAGACTTACGCAGCTTACATACAAAATAACGAGGGAAAATATGTGTTGCGCAAATGGAATAATTTAAGAAATGGGCTATTTTATTTAGGACGTTATCCGTCTATTCAACAATTGAAGTGGATTTCGAAATCTTTTGATGTGGTATCTTTAGAAGATTTTGATACCCAAATCTTCTTGAATAAATTGTTTTGTAGATCTAATTATATTCTGAATAAAATTCCTTTTAAATTTTATTATACTCTTGTAAATCCAATTTATAAAATCTATTATAAAATTAGATTGGAAATAAGAAGTCTTATTAAACGATAAATATTGATTATGAGAATATTACAGATTACAGTTGCTTCATTAGGCGGTATTGGACGTTTGACGCGTGATATCGATTCCGTACTTATAAAGGAGGGGTTTGAATCTCGAATTGCATATGGCCGTGGAGAAATCTTTGAGCCAAGAAGGGACTACATGTTTGGTAGTAAAGTTGAAATATACTTGCATGCCTTTTGGGGAAGATTGGATGATTCTGTTGGTTTCCATTCTAAGCATGGGACAAGAGAGTTGTTAACTTTTATGGATGAGTTCAAACCTGACTTAGTTCATTTGCATAATTTGCATGGGTATTATATAAATATTGAAATACTATTTTCTTATCTAAAAAGACATAATATCCCTACCGTATGGACTTTGCATGATTGCTGGAGTTTTACAGGACATTGTGCTAATTTTGAATTTTCAAATTGTTATAAATGGAAAACCCAATGTAACAATTGTCCGATATCAAATAGTTATCCAAAAACTTATATTGATCGAAGTCGAAGAAATTATAATAAGAAAAATGAATGCTTTAATTCGATTCATAACTTAACATTGATAACTCCAAGTGAATGGCTGCGAGGTTATGTTAAACAATCATTTCTAAATAAACATAATGTCGTGACCATAAATAATGGTATCGATTTAGAAGTTTTTCATGTAACAGGTGTTTATAAAGAGCGAACTAAAAAAATAGTACTTGGCCTGGCTTCCTCATGGTCAGAACGTAAAGGATTGTACGATTTTATTGAGTTGGCTCAGATTCTACCAGACAATTTTCAGATTGTATTAGTTGGTATTTCTGATAAAATAGCAAAAATATTACCTCCTAATATTAAAACTATTTCACATACAGAATCTGTAAAAGAATTGGTTGACGTTTATAATAAAGCTTTTATTTTTGTAAATCCAACTTATGAGGATAATTTTCCAACTACAAATTTAGAAGCTTTGGCTTGTGGAACTTCTGTCTTAACATATCAAACAGGTGGAAGTGTGGAGTCTGTAACAAGCGAGACTGGATATGTTGTGCCACAAGGTGATGTGTTAGCTCTTGCAGAAAAGATTAAAGCTCATAAAAAAAATGAGTATACTATTGCTGCATGTAGAAAACATTCTTTGCTTTATGATAAAAATATAGCTTATAACAAATATGTAGAACTTTACAAAAAAATTCTTAATTATGAATAAACGTTTGAAAGTACTATTCACAACAAATATTCCTGTACCATATCGAATCGATTTTTTTAACGAGCTAGGTAGACTCGTAGATTTGACTGTTGTTTTTGAACGTTCGTCAGCAAAAACTAGAGATTCACAATGGCTCAATTCCAAGTTTGTTAATTTTAAGGGATTGTTCTTGAAAGGTATTTCTATCGGTGACGATCTTGCAATTTGCCCTGGAATCATAAATGTAGTTAGAAAGGGTAAATTTGATAGAATAATTGTTGGAATTTATTATTCATTTACTGGAATATTGCTTACTCAGTATTTAAGAATGATGCATATACCTTTCATAATGACAGGTGATGGAGGCCAAATACAACATGAATCTAAGTTGAAATTTTGGATTAAGCGTTATTTAAATAGTGGTGCCTATAAATATTTAACGACTAGTGATGTAAGCAAAAAGGTTTTGATGCGATATGGTATAAAGGAAAATATTATATTTAAATACCCTTTTACTTCTTTAAATAAAGAGGACATTGCGGTGAAGCCTATTCCAGATACAGAAAAAAAACAAATTCGTAAGAGTTTAGGGATAAATGAGCAATATATGGTGTTAGCTGTAGGGCGTTTGGTTTTTTTTAAAAATTGGCATGACTTAATTAGAATATCATCTGAATTAGGGGGGAACGTAGGAGTCTATCTTGTAGGTGGTAATCCCAAAGGTACTCCTTATGAAGAGTTTCTTGCAACTCTTCCTTCAAATTTCCACTTTGTGGAATTTGTTCAAAAGGAAGAGTTAAAACAGTTTTATAAAGCTGCAGACTTATTTGTTATGACTTCTAGAAATGATGTTTGGGGACTTGTTGTAAATGAGGCTATGTCGATGGGGCTTCCAATAATTACTTCAAGAACAACTGTTTCTGGATCAGAATTGATTAAAGAAGGTGAAAATGGCTATTTATATGATTGTGAAGATACTGAAAAATTAAAAAAATGCATACGTAATATATTAACTAATAGTGAGTTGAAATATTCTATGGGTCAGAATAGTCTTAAAAAAATACGAAACTATACAATAGAGGAAATGGCTAAAGAATATTTTAAGTTACTTAATTAAGATATATGAAAAAGATAGTAATTATTAGTGAAATTCAAGCTGGTGGTGTTGAAAAAGTTAACACAATGCTAGCTACTTATTTAGATAGGGACAAGTTTGATGTGACACTTCTATCAATAACAGATAAGGCAGCAACATATAAAGATACCGTTTTTCCGTATAAAGTTATTTTCCTTGAAGGTCGTTCTATCAAAAGAAGCTTTTTCAAGATTGTAACGCAGTTACGAAAAATTTCGCCAGATGTAATTTTGACATCAATATTAGATGAGACATTTTATGCTTTGACTTATAAATATATGTTTAGTAGAACTACTAAAGTAATTTATGTTCAACATACAGTGTGGTCAAGAGTTTGTTCTTTATCTAAAAAAGCTGTTTTTTTAAATATTTTTCTTCCAAGAATAACGGGTTTATTTAAGAGAATTGATGCTATTGTTTATGTGTCGAATGGTGTAAAACATGACATGAATAAACATGTAAGAGGAATCAAAACTAAAGAATATGTAATTTATAATCCTATAACCTATACTGATAAATACTATAGATTTAGAGAGATTAATAAGGATAATATTTCTTTAGTTACGGTTGGTAGATTAGAGCAAGAAAAGCGTCAGGATATTCTTGTTAAGGCTACAAGCTTGTTAAAGGATAAAGGATATAATGTTAATCTTTTTGTCTATGGTAAAGGCTCCTTGCAACATAATTTAGAATCTCTTGCAGAAAAACTTGGATTGAAAGAACGAGTTCATTTTATGGGATTTTCAAATCATATCCAACAGGACTTAGCTCAATATGATATATTCCTTCTATCATCTATATATGAGTCTTTTGGCAATGTTATAGTTGAGGCAATGAATGTAGGTCTTCCGGTTGTTTCTACAAATTGTCCTGTAGGACCATCAGAATTGTTAGATAATGGAAGATATGGACAGCTTGTTCCTTTAAATGATGAAAAAGAAATGGCATTGGCTATAGAACGTGTAGTTGGTAATATGGATAAGAGGTTGATAGAAAGAGCTTTTCTTCGCAGTAAAAGTTTTTCTTTAGAAAACTCAATACATCAATATCAAGAATTATTTATGCAATTAAAATAGAAAATCGTGACTTTAGTACTAAGTGCCGATTTCTGAAGTAAACTTCGAATGAATATTTGTGAGTTATAGAGAAGAAACATTGGATTCTTGTTTTTTCTTTAGCATACTTTCAAAAATAATATTAATGTATAATAAGTCATACTACAGAAAAGTTTGGCTAGTAAATATAATGAATAAGATGAAAATATCAGTAATAACAGTTTGTTATAATAGTGATAAAACTATAGGCAGAACATTTGAGTTTATTCTCAAACAGACTTTGCCATCTTTTGAGTACATTGTAATTGATGGTGCTTCAAGTGATAATACCCTTAATATAATAAAGGAATATGCCCCTAAGTTTGCTGAACGTAATATTGAATTCTATTGGATAAGTGAAAAGGATAAAGGAATTTACGACGCCATGAATAAAGGTATTGCAATGGCCAAAGGTGATTATATTGGTATAATTAATAGTGATGACCATTATATGCCATGGACATTGGAAATGGTTGCGAACGAATGTGGTAAGCATCCTAATGTAGATGTTTTTCATGGTTTACTTCGTCATACGACTAATGGATTGTTATCAAGAATAACTGGTCTGCCTAGTTCTCAGTTGAAAAATAGTATGTTTGAGCATCCTACATGTTTTGTAAGTAGTCTAACATATAAAAAATATGGCTTGTTTAATTTGGAGTATAAATATGTTGCTGATTATGAATTGATGTTGAGATTACATAATAAAGGCTGCTCTTTTTATTTAATAGAGGAAGTTTTAGCGGATTTTGATGAAAATGGTGAAGGCAACTCATGGACATCTATAAAAGAGTCTTTAGTCTTACGAAAATCTGAAGGATTAATCAATTACAAGCAATATATATATTTATTACTCAAAAACTATTTATATAGAGTTTTCAAATCTTAATTATGTCAAAACGTGTTTATTTATTCCTTTTGTTCTTGCTTTTGTTTATAGACGAAAAATTCTTTTTCATAACGCAAGGCTTAGATTGGCGATATTCTATGATTTTTTTATCGGCGTTTTTTTTCGTTTATGTTAAAAAATCAAGGAAAGTGAATTATTCTTTTAAGCCATTTATTAATTTATATGTGCTTATGTTGATAATATCGGCTTTTATGGTATTCTATAGGGGAGTTTCTCCTGTTGATACTATTATTAGAAGTTATATGTTATTGTTGCCAATATTACTGTATGTTCCTATGACAAATATAGGTGTTCGGTTTGGCACTAATTCGTTACTTAATTTGATGGTATCCTTTTCAAAATTGGTTTCTTTAGTTCTTTTATTGCAATCTTTAGGAATCATAAATGTTATAAATAGCGATATTTTGTCAACTAGAAATGACTCGATGCGTTCTTTTATCGGAACCTATGCTATGATGCTGGGAGCTATAATATTATTTTATAGATTCCTTTTTGAAAAGCAGAAAAAAAAGTGGAAACTTTTTATATGGATTGCGTTAAACATAATTTGTATTTTTTATGTAAATCAATCGAGAAGTACTATATTTGCATTAATTGGTGCATTTGCTTTATTGATTTATTTTAAATATTCTCAGCTCATAAAAAAAACAGGTATCATAGGGTATTCATTAAAAATCCTTGCTATTGCATTTGTGGTTTATTATTCTTATAATCTGGTGAACAATATAGTTAATTTAAGTATTTCTTCTGGTGAAGCTTCCAGTATAATTCGTTTGGAAGCATATAATTATTATTTTTCAAAATTTTTGTCTTATCCTATACTAGGCGTTGGATTGTCAAACGTTAATAGTTTGATAAACGATGGTATAGTTAATAAATTATATGTTGATGATATTGGCATCGTTGGTTATATAGCTCAGACAGGTTTAATGGGCATTTTTGTTGTTGTCGTTTTTGTAAAACAATATTTAGCTGGAATAAAGCAACTGTCTAGTAATCATCATAAGTTGTTCTCTTCAATAGGATTAATGATAGTTCTATTACTTCCTTTCAATTCATTGTTGTCAACAGATAGTTCAATCATATATGTTGTATTTATTCTTTCATCTTTAACTGCTAGTATCCATAATGAACGAATCTATTCCTCATATTAATAGACAATCCAATTTTGAATTGTTGAGAATTTTAGCGATTGCTTCTGTCGTAGTGTCGCATGTCTCATGGCATGGGTTTTCGACACCTTCGCATGCGTATTCTTACATCGATGGAATTGTCAATCGGGTTATTCTCCAGTGTTTAAATATTGGTTCTTTGGGAGTTGATATCTTTATAATGATATCGGGATTTTTTCTCATAAAATCATCAAAAGGTATTGATTTAAAGAAAATCATGAATTTAATCGCTATTGTTTGGTTTTATAGTGTTATGATTTATTTAATTTTAGGACCAGGAATATCTGGAGGATGGAGTAATATATTACATGCAATATTGCCTATTACTTATGGTAGTAATTTGTTTATTACCGTTTATATAATAACGTATCTTTTGAGTCCGTATATAAATAAAAGTTTGATGTTCTGTGATGATAAAGTAAAAAGAAAAAAAATATTTCTTATTTTAATAGGTACAATGTTGTTTTTTTGGTCATTTACACATACTTTTTTTATGACAGAATGTTTTGCAAGTGATGTCCCTATATTTTTAATGCTTTATATTATTGGTGGGTATTTGAGGCTGTATGGACAAGAATATTCTACTCGGATACTTATCACTTGTTTTATTGTACTATGTTTAATATGGATTTTACTCCCTATATTGGCGAATCTGTCAGGTATATTGTATGCTCAAGAGCATATTACATATTTTTATGCAAAAAATAGTTTGCTAACTATTTCTATAAGTGCAGTGTGTGTATTGTTGTTTTCAAAATTGCGGATTACGTCTGCTTGGATAAACAGAATCGCAAAATATGCATTTCCAATATACCTTATTTCTGATAATTATTGGGTCAGGATTTGGATTTATAGTGATGTTTTAAAGTGTAGAGATTTTTCGAATTCTCAGATGTTGTTATTCATAATATTAGTAGATTCTCTAATCATAGTATTGTCCTGCATTGTTATTGATTGTATGAGGACAAAAATTCTAGCGCATTATGGAGTTAAGTTTATGTTGGTAAAAAAACATACATATACTTAGATGAATTGTCGATAAAGATAAATAAATTATTTTAGTAATTGATATTAGTATTGTCTGAAGTAAGTGTTGGTTTGTTGTTAAAACCTTTGTAGATGATTCTTATAGGAATTTGTAATAATGTTAGAAAAGTACTAATATTCTTTTTGGGATAAACTGTTGGGGAATAGACGAATGAAAGTTTCGATTATAACTAGTTGTTACAACCGTGAGAAGACGATTCGCGGTGCTGTGGAGAGTGTGTTGGCGCAGGATTATCCTGACATCGAGTATATCATCGTGGATGGTGCTTCTAAGGATCATTCTGTTGAGGCTATCCGTGAGGCTATCGCTGGTCATGAAGATAAGGTGAAGTTTATCTCTGAGCCTGATCATGGTATGTATGAGGCTATCAACAAGGGTATCAGAATGGCGACGGGTGATGTGATTGCTCTTTGTCATTCGGATGACTTTATGTTTGCCAAGGATACGGTATCGCACGTTGTGAAGAAGATGGAGGAGACGGATTGCGATTTTCTCTATGCCGATGGTATCTTTGTGAATGAGCAGAATACTAATAAGGTGGTGAGAAAATGGGTTGGAGGCAAGTATGCTCGCTGGAAGGTGAGATGTGGCTGGCTTCCATTGCATCCTACCTGCTATATCAAGCGTGAGGTGATGATGAAATGCGGTCTCTATGATGAGAGTTACAAGATTGCTGCTGATACTAACCTCCTGGTGAACTATCTGTATAACTGCCATCTGAAGGTAGCGTATCTTCCTGAGTTCGTTACGAGAATGCGCATGGGTGGTATGAGTACTGATTCTGCCAAGCGTAAGAAAATGTGGGATGAGGACATCAGAGTATATTCTGGCTATGGCTTCAAGCCTGTGACATTGACGAAGCTGATGAAAATGGCTTGGAAAGTGCCGCAATTCATTCAAGCGAAGTTCATGTAAAACTTTGTCTTGAATGTGGTTTAGAGGCGATGGTCGCCTGGTCCTGGTCCGAGCTTGCGGTCTATGGCATCAAGGATTCGCCAAAGAAGGAGGCAAATTTGTTTAGTTATACTATGGATATGTCGTAATCTCATGTTTCTATTTTTTATATTATAGAAACGTGGAAGATATTAGTTTATTGCATATCTGAATAAATGATATGATTTTTGATTTTCTTAAATATTGTCTTGATAGAAAGGATAATATGAGTAATGTTGTTGCTGATATAGACTGGCAGCAACTGTATTCCTTTGCTTCTAAGCAGGCGATACTGGGGCTTTGCTTTGATGGCATTGAACGACTAGGAAAGGAGTATCCTGAGGAGTTGAAGCGGAATCCGATAGGGAGGGAGCTTCTGATGACCTGGATGGGTAAGGCGCAACAGATTCGCAGACAGAACATGAAAGTGAATGCTGTGGCGAGCAAGCTCTTCTCAATACTGAGAGAGGATAGTCTTAGGTGCTGCATTCTGAAAGGACAAGGGAATGCCTTGATGTATCCGAATCCTTATTCACGTACTCCTGGGGATATTGATGTATGGGTTAATGCAAGCAGGGAGAGGATTATGGAGTATACTCAAAAGAAGTTTGAACTGGGGGATGATATCAGACTGCAGCATCTGGAGACTTCCTTGGATGGTGTGTCTGTAGAGTTGCATTTCTTTCCTTGCTCTATGAATAATCCTATCTATCATGCAAGATTGCAGAAATGGTTTCGAAGGAATGTGGATCTGCAATGCTCGCATATTGTGGGGCTGCCCGATGGGGCAGGGGATATTGCTATACCAACGACGGCATTCAATGTGATTTATCAGCTGTGCCATCTTTATCATCATTTCTTCGATGAAGGGATAGGAATGAGGCAAATCATTGATTACTACTATGTAGTGAATAATGATGAGTTATTGGCTATTAAGGATAATTTGCAGAAGGAATTGAAGCATCTTGGATTGTGGAAGTTTGCAAGGGCGGTGATATATGTACTGCATGAGACATTGGGACTATCAGAGGAAAAGATGATAGCTCCGATGGATGAAAAGCGAGGAAAGTTGTTGTTAGCAGAAATACTGAATGGTGGCAACTTTGGAAAGCACTTCACCAAGTATGGGCATTTCACTCAACAAGGAATGGCAAAGAAGTATTTCCTGAAGATATGGAGAAATATGCATTTCGTGAGATATTATCCTGCCGAGGCTTTGAGTGAACCAATCTTCAGAACTTGGCATTTCTTCTGGAGGATGAATAATAAGAAATAACTACTTCTATCACCCTGAGGCTGATGGTGGTATCTCGATATTGGATGAATCGCTTGGTATCGATTGGCGCATTCCTACGGAACACGCTAATCTTTCCGAGAAGGATACGAAACATGAGGTGCTGAAGGACTTTGAAAGTCCTTTTGAGTACTAAAAGGATTTTGATTTCTAAAATCATCTAATCTTTTTTCTAAAATCATCCCGTCCTTCCTTACCCTTAAGGAAGGCTCTACCTTTCTCACCAAGCCTCTCTTCAATAGTCTTTACGACCCCTTCGGTTCCCCTTCTAGGGGACAGAAACCCTCAGGAACGAGAGGATGTAACCGCCCTCCGGTGCTCGGAACCGCTACGCTATAAGGTTGGCGGACCATCAAAGGTCTGCGCCAGAGTATGCGGGCTGGGACCGCCTGGGGTAGGGATTCTCAATTGCTTGCTGATGTAAGAATGGTGGTAGTTTTTGGTGGGCTATATCGTAGCCAACAGGTAGAAAATTAGGACTAAATAGTCATTATACTAAAAGTTATAGCTTATGTTAGAGAATATTTTAAGTTTAAAAGTTCAAGGAGGATATTTCGTTAATGAAACTGATGACTTTCCTTTGTTCCAAAACACTATAAATATCTTGTATGGTAGAAATGGTAGTGGAAAATCTTCTATATCTCGAGCTATTCGGGAATTCTCGAAGAATGGAGATGAAGATGGTGAGGAAAGGAAATATACTGTTAGTTTCAATGCGGATATTGATAAATCGTCTATCCATGTGTTTAATGAAGATTTTGTTAAGGAAAAAGTTCTAGTTGACAGCGATGGTGTTGGTACGATAGTTATGCTTGGTAAACAGGTAGAAGTTGATGCGGAAATCGAAAAACTCAAAATATCGCAAAGCAAGCTGCAAGGTGATTATTCAAAGTTGTTAGAGCTTAGAGAACATCTTAAAAATGCAAGGAATAATGCTTCACCTTTATTCTATAGGAAATCTCTTAAAAGTGGTTTGAATGGATGGGCGAGCATGGATTCTAACATAAAAAACATCAAAATAAATAGCAAAATAACAGAAGATGTGTTAGCTAGGTTATTTGGTTTAGAACATACAATAACAAAAGGTGAAACGTTGCCAAAATTGCAGCAAATATTCAAACATGATTTTGAATTGTATCAGTCGACGAATAATGCTGTCAAACTCTTTTGGCCAAAGGAATCTTTTGAATTGCATATATCTTCGCAGGAGATCCTAAATTTGCTTAATATACATATAGAAAAGCCTACTCTTACAGAGCGAGATAAAATCATTATTAGTATAGCTGAAGGAAAATACAGTAAGTATATAAATGAGGTAGATACCATTCTGGCAGATCCTGAACTTCATGTATGTCCTCTTTGCCAAAGAGAACTTTCTGATTCTGAAAAAAGTGATTTGCAATCGAGAATCCGTAAGTTCTTTAATAAAAGTGCAGAAGAATATAAGGATCGCCTGTATAGTATCATGAATTCTATCAATAGTGTAGAACCTTCTCTGCCTAGTACTAATAATGATGCTTTTATAAATCAGATAGGAGCAATTATCGAAACTGTACAAGTGCTCAATAGACATTTGGCAAATATAAGAACACAGATAGGCATAAAAATAGCTAATATTTATGCTGATACGCATATCGATTTTGATTTAGCTGAGTTTGATAAGGCTATATCTGATTATAATAAGGCTTGTGATAAATTATCAGTAGCAATTGAAAATTATAATAATGCAATAGATGAACGAGAAGCGCTGAAGGATAAATTGATAGAGATTAATAATAAAATTGCTTTTTTGACTAACAAAGGTTTATTTGAGGCCTATTTCAAAGCACTGGCAATGCAAAGAGATAATGAATCGAAAATATCGAATGTAGAGAAACAGATAGAACATTATAGAAGTGCAATTCTTGGTTTAGAGCAGGAAAAGAAGCAGGTAAGAATAGCCTTAAACTTTATCAATCAAGCTTTGCATTTTATCTTTTATGATAAGAATCGTCTCGTGTTGGTTGAAGGTGAAGGCTGTTATCGTTTAAAGTCTAAAGGTTACGAAGTAAAACCTAAAGATGTCTCTTTAGGTGAACGTAATATCATTGGATTGTGTTATTTCTTTGCGTCTCTATTTGAAGGTAAAAACGAGGATACCCAATATACAGATGAGATTCTTGCCGTAATTGATGATCCGGTATCTAGTTTTGATTTTGAAAATAGAATTGGTGTAATCTCTTTTTTGAAGTGGCAATTGGCTAAAATGCATAGAGGAAACTCGCATAGTAAAGCTTTGGTCTTAACACATGACATACAAGTAGCATTGGATTTATTCAAAGTTAATGAACTCATTATTGAAAAGAAACAAAAACTAATATTCCTGTCTGATAAAAAATTGCAGTTTGAGAACAAAAGTAATGTTTCTGAGTATAAACAATTGCTCCATGAGATATTTGAATTCGCAAAAGATAGTAATGTGTCTGATGATAGTTTCACAATAGGTAATCAAATGAGAAAAGTTCTAGAAGCATATTTCTCATTTAACTATGCTAATGGTTATACTGATGAGGAATGTTTGGATACTGTATTGAAGGATTCTGATAAGAAAGAGTATTTCAAGAATACAGTATTACGTCTTTTATTGAATGGAGAAAGTCATTCAAAAGACCGTGTTAAGGCGATGAAATATAATTGTGAACTCGTTTCAGAAACGGAGAAACAACGAGTGGCAAAGGATGTTTTGTGCTTGCTTTATTCCATAGATAGTAATCATTTGCAATTTGTTTTGGGTAAAGATGCTTCTAGGCAAATAGAATCATGGTTGAAAGAAATAGAAGGGATATAAAAAACTGGAGTTGCTACCTATCGGAAGCTACTCCAGCCAAGGATTTAAAACTGAATGGTTGAATTAGGATATCTGCGATAATGCTCGCAGACATGTTCCTCTCTTCCATATCTAGTTCGTACGTAAGAACGCACATGAACTAGTTGATCAGTCAATCCTCTGAGAATTGCTAATACAATGTTCATAAGAAAAAGATTAAAATTAAAAGGCATTTTAAATCTTATCTCATGAGATGTATTGGACGATTCCGAATGCAAAGATACTATTTTTTTGTGATTCTGCAAAATTTTAGTTGTTTTTTCTATAAACATAATAATTTAATAAGGCGGATTCTTAATGAAAACAGTTAAAGTTTTAAATATAGATATTCAGAACATAACTCGTCAGAGGGTATTGCTGTTAAGGCCATGGAGCGCATTAATGAGAAGGTAGGGCACAAGATGGTGGTTGGTGCTCATTCTCCTTCCTTTGGCTTCGAGAAGCATGAGGATGAATGCGAGGAGTTGGTTCGCATCGTGAACGAGAGTGGTGCAAATGTGCTGCTCGTTGGTGTGGGTGCGCCTAAGCAGGAGAAGTGGATAATGAAGTATCGTAATAAGATGCCTGGAGTAAAGGTATTCATGGCTCTGGGTGCTACCATTGACTTCGAAGCAGGAATATTGAAACGTGCGCCTAGGATTTGGCAGAAAATCGGTATGGAGTGGCTGTATCGTTGCATGAAGGAGCCAAAGCGCCTCTTCAAGCGTTACTTTGTGGATGACATGCAGTTCTTCTATTACTTCGGTAAGCAGCTCTTGGGAATATACAAGGATCCTTTCCGAAAAAAGTAAGATTACTTTCTTCGGAAGAACTTACATAGCAAGGCTATCGGAAGGAGGATGATAGCTGCTATGTAGGATAATATGATACGTATGGCTTGTTTCATGCGTGCAAAAGTACAACAATGGTTTCACAACAAAGAATATTTTTTGATTTTTTACAGTTTTGCATCGGGGACGTGGCGGAAATACCGGCTTCGGTAAAGGATGCGGACTGGAAAGGTCACCATCGCCTTCTGCTTCTTGGCTTCCGAGGTTATCATGAGAATGAAGGATGTGAAGGGATTCGTATGGCTGAGGTATGTGTATTAAGTGTGTATTTATCCAAATGCTCTCTTTTTACTTAAACAATGCTAATAAAATGTTGTGAATCCAAATGTTTTTCTTATATTTGCAAACAAATTGAATAATTAAATGGAAGAATTTATGAATATAGTGCAAATTCGCGCTTCGATATTCTATCCTCAAACGATAGGATTTACGCCTGAAAACGTAGCGAAGTATAAGGACATGTTCTTGCCAAATGGCACGGTTGCTTCTGCAAGCCCATTCCCAGAAATGGCTTTTGGCAATCTTCCATTGGGTTTGCCATGGCAATTAGTAGGTCAGGATAGTGACAATAATAATGTTACGGTTGCCTTCTTGCCCAACAAGATAGACATTATAAAAAATATAGAAAACTTAAATGAGCAGACTGAAACGGAGTTTGTGCAGTTTTGTTCTGAAAAATTTAGGGTATTCTTGGAGGATATAAAAATGAAGGCTACTCGCTTGGCATATTGTCCACTTCTGTCTATGGCGGAAAATGATTCCGAGGGAAGATTGGTAACATGGAAACATGTGATAAGTCAAACGGCCATAGAAGGAATCCCATGCCAAGATATAAACATGTCATTCTTAATCAAGAAGAACAAACCTATAGAACAACAAAATGTGGATGTCAACTTCTTGTTTAAGATGATGGATGGAATGAAAATTAAAGATGGAGTTAAAACTTCAGACAGTGTTTTGATTCAACTTGACATAAATACAGTACCTGAAGGGTCTTATACTTTTGATTCCCAAGAAATAAAGGCTTTCTTGGAAGAGGCTGTTGTCTGGAAACAAGAATTCGTAGATAGTGTATTAAGCTAATGATAGTAGAAAGTTTGTTGTTTTGCATCGGTAGTCCTCTGACTGCTGAGTCTCGAAATAATGGAGCTTACTTGTATATGAACGAGCAACCTCCCATTTACACAGGCATGCCATCTGCATCTAGTGAGGAGGTCTATGCTCCCAATATACTGCTCAGCAACAGTTTGGGGGCTTCCATTTCTGATAGTTCAAAAGCTTCGATGGAAAATTATCAGAAACTATTGCACTCTTTCAATAAGTATGTGGCGGAAAAAGATGAAGTTGGCAAGGCTTTTAAAAAATTAGCGAATCAATTATGTCGAATTTCTGCCAAGGAAATATTGGTGCAATATAATGCTAGCGATGAGGCTCTTGACATCCAGATGGTCTTGATGGATGGTGTTGTCTTGTCTGTATCTCAGTTTGTTAAAGATACTGAGGATGTGGTGGATTTTACTATTCGCAATCATAAAAAAATGCTGGTTTGTGGTGAAATGAGCACATTGGAATTGCTGGCAAAAATCAAAGAATTGGAAAAAGTTTAAATGATAGTTATGCAAGAACCGTATCCCTATCAAATCTTACCAAAGAAAGAGTTCTTTCATCTTATGGATGTAAAGACTCTTCTTGCATGTTATCCGAATCTTGCTGTTTCCAGGCGAGTAAGTGGTAATGTGGAGGATGCCTTTGTGCCATTTAATGGACAAAAGCAATTGAAGGACAGCTTGATGGGACAGGTGGCTAATATGTCTCTTAATCTTTTGGGTGGTTTGTTTGACAACGAGAAACATTTGAGATTTTGTCCAAAGCAGAACGTTGAAGATTGGGATGGACAAGATGTCGATGTTCGGAGTTTGGAGGGAAAGTATGAGATTGATGCTTGCTGTTTTCCCATCTTTTTTATGGCTAAGGATATTTGTGATTATCCGTTCACAGCTCCTTATTATTTTCAGAAGGAAAAAGATGCTGAAGTGTTTATCTCAAGTATTCCCGTAGGAGATATTGAGAAGAAATATACTGATAAATTCAATAAACAAGAGCCGATAGAAGTGAAAACTCATGCAGTTTTGAAGCATGCACCAACAAACTTTAATTATTGGCATTGCGTTTTGGATTCCTATCCAAATTTATCTTCCAATGATGCTATTCCGACAAGCAACAAGGGAGCTGCAAAACGAATTATAAAAATGTTGAGGGCTGACTTGATAAGAAATTTCGTTAAGACAGACCTTGCGGTAGATTATTCTATTTCACGGTCTTATTATGCGTGAGCCGTTACGGAGCATCAGATAAACTCCCAATCTGTAAGTAGTTTGACCAGCTGATTGGGAGTCGAATAAACGTTTAAATGTGGAGTTTACTTGTTTCTGCCACTTCTTTACATCGAAACATTGGTAACATTTTATAAGACCAACCTGCATTTTGTATATTGTATGTGGAAAGAGCCGCATACTCGCAAAATACGTTCTTTCATGCATGCAAAAGTATAACAATGGAAGCACAACAAAAGATATTTTTTGATTTTTTACAGTTTTGCATCAAGACTGTGGCGGAAATCCCTGCTTCGGTGAAGGATGCGGACTGGAAAGTAATGTATGCCATCGCCAAGAAACAAGCGTTGATAGGAGTACTGTTTCATGGAATCAAGCAGTTGCCTAAGGAACTGGCTCCTGACGCAGGATTGCTGATGCAATGGATGGGAATGGCTCAGAAGATACGACAGCAGAACATACGGTTGTTTCTGGATTCCGCCAAGGTGTGCAAAAAGTTTAAGGAGGTTGGATTTCGCAACTGCATCTTGAAAGGTCAAGTGAACGCTTTACTTTATCCCGACCCTTATATGCGAACTTCTGGGGATATAGATATTTACCTTGATGGTGGCAGAAATCGGGTGATGCAATATATAAATAAGGTGTGCCCGAATCAGGTGATGCGTTATCACCATGTGGACTTCCCGGTGATGAAGAGTGCGATTGAGGTACATTTCACTCCTTCTTATATGTTCTTCCCTGTTCATAACCGCAGGATGCAGAAAAGGTTTAAGAAGGTGATGGATTTACAATGCTCAAATATCGTAACCTTGCCAGATGGATATGGGGAAATTACTGTGCCAACGACGAGCTTTAATGTCATATACATCCTTTCTCATCTCTATCGACATGTGTTCACTGAGGGGATTGGGTTGAGGCAGTTGTTGGATTATTATTTTGTGTTAGTGAAATGGCACACGGATCTCACAAATCTTACTGAGTCTAATAAAAGCCTCCCACAGATGATGCAGATTAGCACAGATTTGGATGCCTTACGGCATGAGCTGAAATATCTTGGTTTATGGAAGTTTGCTGGGGCTGTGATGTATGTACTGCATGAAACTTTGGGGTTACCAGAGGAGAAAATGATTGCACCTATTG
>OIYG01001196.1_pt1 | contig 20536 bp, 23 predicted proteins | sample 1587861 | NCBI WGS metagenome assembly OIYG01 (sample SAMN03283272) | human gut metagenome | biome: human-associated habitat; material: feces | host: Homo sapiens | place: Peru | collected 2012 | reverse complement strand
TAGTGGCAATAACTTTATTAATAGCACAATCTAATCCTAAAGAAAAAGATATATTAATTGATTTAGTTATGAATTTCTTACAAAAAAAGTACTGAATTATCAGTACTCTTAATTTTAATATGCAAGTTCACTAAATACTTTTTTATCAAACCCATGTTGATTTGTTTCTAACTCTTCAAGTTCCGGAGTGGTTATCAAAAAGAAGGTATATTCTAGTGTATCACTACCATCGGTAAGAACAGGATCATCCCAAGTAAGATCTAAGTGATACCATTTGTTATCCAAATAAACTGCATTCCATATATGATTTTCACTTACTACTTTGAAATTCGGAATGTTGTATTTATTTAAAAATATAGCCATAGCATCAGTGTATCCACCACATAGGCCATAATGTTCAATCAAAACGCCATATGCATTGGTAGATGAATATTTTATTATATTTCTATCTGCTCGTTCTTTATCATATTTAGTATTATTAATTATATAGTTATGTACAATTTTAATTATTTCTTTTGGATCTTTCTCATCTTTTATTTCATTCTTAATAATTTTATCTACTACTTTGTTTATTTCTTCTATTTGTTCAGTAGTATATGCTTTTTGTATTTTCAAAGTTACGCGTTTTAATGTATCGTATTCAGTCTTAATGGTTGTAAAACTGTTATATGGATGAACAAAACTATTTATATTTGATAGGGTTGTTTGATCATTTGCTAGGTATTTAACATCATCAATGCAATCTTTATAATCTTTTGAACAGTAAAATGTAAACTCATCAACTCCAGAATTAATAATTGTATAATACATATCTAATAAGTTATTTTTAGATTTGGCTTTGAAATTATCAGTTGTATGTACATACGATAAATTATAATCTCTGTAATATTCATTTTTTTTGTCAATTGTTACATCTTTGGATACATTAGAAAAATTATCCATTAAGAATATAACTATGTTTTCTCTATATAAATATGTGCATCCTAGTAGTATAAATAAAAAAATAAATGTTAAAACCCTTTTCATATCTTCACCCTAAAGACATTTTAACATAAAAAAAAGAGTAATTAAAGAATTACTCCATATTATTTTTCATTTTTGTTAATCTTGATTTTTGTCTTGCTGCTTTATTCTTATGAATTAAACCACTTTTTACAGCTTTATCAATTCTTTTTACAGCGATATTTAATTTATCGTTAGCAACTTCCTTGTTTCCAGCTTTTACTTCTTTTTCTAATTTTTTAATAGCAGTTTTTACACTTGAAGTTTTTACTGTGTTAGAAACACTCTTTTTTGCACTAGTTATAACTCTTTTTTTAGCACTTTTAATATTTGGCATTTTATCACCTCGCTTTTTGACTAAATATATTCTAACAAAAAAAGATATAAAATACAACAAAAACTTCAACTTTTTAATAATCTTAGTTTACATATTCTAAATTTATTGATAAAATCATACTAGAATAGAATAGTAAGGGAACTGATATTATGTCTTTAGATAATAATAAGGAATTAGAACGTTATCAAAAATATCTGAAAAGTATAAAAAAATATGATCCTTTAGATGATGATGAATATTTATATTTAACACAAGAAATGACTAACATTATTAACAATAATGAGAAACTCTCTGATATAGAGGTATTGGAACTTACTAGAAAATTAGAAAAAATAGAAAATACTAAAGACTATACAATAGAACTTTTAGAACTTACTCGTGAAATTAAAAATATTATTAAACCATCAAAAGGTAAAATAGATATACCAAAAGTTAGAAAAAATATAAATCCTAAAAAAGAAGTAGTAAAACCGCTTACTTCAACTTTAGTTTTACCTAAGATTAGTAAAAGGAAAAAGGAAGAAGAAAAGTCTACTATTAAGCCTTCAGTTGAGAAAAAAAGTAGTGGTTTAACGCTTAAAGATTTAGTTGATAAAAACAATAACAATAATAAAGTAGATCATTTTAAGACGGAAGAAATCAAAAAAATAAGAGATCTAAAAACTTTTGCTCCACCAAAAAAGAAAAAAAGGAAAAAGAAAAAGTACGAGAAGGCTATATGGATGATAATATTCTTGATATCTTCTATTGTTTTATTATTTTTACTTTTTAGATTTGTAAAGTGGGGACTTGAAAATAATTCAGTAAAAAAACAAATGAAAAATATTTATGCTTTAACTGATGTTGTGGAAGTTGTAAGTAAAGGAGCGGTTACTGATGTGGATGATGCGCCTGTTGTAACTCCTACAGTTGTAGAAGATCCTAATTATGTTCCAAGTGATTATTGGTATTATATGTCAATGTCTATGTTGGACGTGGATTTTAATGTTTTAAAAGCAAAAAATTCTGATACTGCTGGTTGGATTAGGGTAAATGGAACCAATATCAATTATCCATATGTACATTATACAGATAATAGCTATTACTTAAAGCACTCATTTGATGGAAGCTATAATTCAGCGGGTTGGGTTTTCTTAGACTATAGAAATGATCCTGATAGTTATGGAAGAAATAATATTTTGTATGCTCATGGTAGATTAGATAATACAATGTTTGGAAGTATGAAACGTTTAGTTACTCCTTCTTGGTATAACAATTCTAATAACTATGTAATAAAAACTTCAACAGAAGGACATAATGCGTTATGGCAAGTATTTAGTGTTTATACTATTTTACCAGAATCATATTATATAAAAACAAGGTTTGATGACGAAAGCTTTGCTACATTCTTAAATACTGTAACTTCAAGGAGCGTTCATGATTTTGGAGTTGTACCAACTATCGAAGATAAAATTTTAACTTTATCAAGTTGCTATGATGATACTAGAAGAGTTGTGTTGCATGCTAAGCTAATTAAACTAGAAGAAAAATAATTATTATTTTTCTTTTTTTGTTCAAACTATAAATGGTGATTTTTGTGAGTGAATTTGATTTAAAAAATTGTGATATAAGAACTGATTTAATTGTAGAAAGTATTGGTGCAAATAAGATAGATGGTATTATTAAAAGTGAACGAAATTATGATAAGATAAATGTTAATGATATTGTAGTTACGCATGATATAACTTCATTACATAGAAGAAAAGGTAAATATATAACAATAAGTTTCGATGATGTTACTGATACTTCCAATAGACGAGATATTGAGAAGGTTGTAATAGATGAGTTAAATAAAATGCTTAATTACTGCAATATAGATCAAAATAGTTCGTGCTTAGTAATAGGTCTTGGTAATTATAAATCTACTCCTGATTCACTGGGACCAAAAGTAGTAGATGGGTTAGTTATTACTAGACATTTATATATGATAGATTCATTAAATGTTGAAGAAGGATATAGAAATGTATCTTCTTTTACTCCGGGAGTAATGGGTACTACTGGTATTGAAGCAAAAGACATTATTAATGGAATAGTAAAGGAAGTTAAACCTGATTTTTTAATTGTAATAGATGCTCTTGCGTCTTCATCAATAGATAGAGTTAATAAAACTATTCAGATAACTAATACTGGGATAAATCCTGGTAGTGGAGTAGGCAATACTAGGATAGAAATATCCAAAAAAACAATAGGAGTTCCTGTTATTGCTATAGGAATACCAACGGTTGTAGATGCTGTTACTATAGTAAGCGATACGCTAAAATATTTAATGAAAAAAATAAGTTATAATAAGAAAAATATAAATAATAATTCAAACAAATTAAAGCCAGTTACAAGTATCAATTATTTGAAAGAGGAAACAAATGAATTATCTAGTGCTGATAGAGAAAAATTGTTAGGATTCATTGGTAATTTGAAGGAAGAAGAAATACATCAGTTAATTTTTGAAGTTTTATCACCAATTGGATATAATTTGATGGTAACTCCTAAAGAAGTAGATTTTGTTATAGAAAAATTATCACTTTTATTATCAACTAGTATTAATAAAACATTGCACTATAAAATGAATGAATCCAATTATACATAATTTTACATCTTGTTATTAAGAAAGCAATTGACACTTAATAGTAATTAAGAATAAAATTAAGTTGGATAGTATTGTACTAAACTAGAGAGAAGGTATACGATGGTTGATGATGTTCTAGTTAAGAAAATTATAGATCCTTTTAATCAAGAAAAAGAGATTAAAAGAATAGAATTAGATTTGTATTCTAAATTAATAAAAACTAAAGAGTATAATAATGATAATGATAAAGTAGCAGAAGAATTGTACAATCAATTAATAGATATAAAAAAAGAAAAGAATTAGTATTAAAAGAGGTATATTATGAAAAATAAAAAAGTAATGATAATAGCAATGTGTTTAGCAATATTATTAATGATTACTGGCTATTCACTATTTCAAACTAAACTAATAATAAATGGTACTAGTGAAGTAACAAGTAGCTGGAAAGTATATTTTTCTAAGATACTTAGTTCCAGCGGTACAGGAACTGCAACAGAAGCTATGCCCCCAATACTTACAAACACATCATTAGAGTTTTCAGTCAATTTAGAAAAACCAGGGGATTCATATACTTATGTTGTACGTTTAACAAATGCTGGAAGTATTGGAGCAATTGTTAACGAAATTAATGCTAGTTCAACTGGTAGTGCCGGTGTCGATTATACTATAACTGGTATCAAAAAAGGTGATAAATTAGCAGCAGGTGCTGATAAAGTGATAATAATCAAGATGAATTATGATTCTAGTTTAACTGCAATTCCTAGTGAAAAAGTTAATGAATTAGTAGTTGATATTGTATGTATTCAAGATGATGGACAAACTGTAACAAGTGAAGATACAATAATATCTAAAACTGCTTTATTAACTGATTCAATTAAGAAGAATAGTCCACCACAAGATGATAGCAATATAGATTTTTCTAAGATAAGTAGTGACACAAATGGTAAGGGACTTTATTACACAAATAAAAAAACAGAAGATAATAAAACTACATATTATTTTAGAGGTGCGGTTGATAACAATTATGTAAAACTTGGAAATATATATTTTAGAATAGTAAGAATAAATGAAGATGGTAGTGTAAGACTTATTTACCAAGGAACAAGTGCCACATCAACTGGCAATAATGCGGTTCTTACGACAGTTTATAATTCGTTTATGGGAGATGCAGCATTCGTTGGATACATGATGGGGCCTCCAACAACTTTTGTGAAATTTAATACTATTTATAATAGTACTAGTTATCATTCGCACTCAACATCATCAACTATTAAGATGGCAACAGCTTATACTTTTGAGGAAACATCGGGGATATTTACTCTTACTAATCCGGTGGATGGAGCTTATACAAGTACTTATAATGATTATTATACTTGTATGTCGAAATCGGGTTCTACTTGTAAGCAAATGGCTCAAATTAAAATGACTGGTACTAGTGGCAGTAATTATACTTTAACAGGGGCCTATATATATAGTTCATCTTTCTCTACTTCATATTCTGAGGCAACTGGTAACACCATTCCTTCTGAAGCTAAAACAGCTATTGATAATTGGTATAAAAATAATTTGTTACAATATGCTAATATGATGGCCGATGCAGGATTTTGTAATGACAGAACTTTAAGTAGCGGTAAAGGTTATGGACACGAAGCTACTTTCTATGCATCATATAATAGAGTGATAAATGCCAATCCACAGTTTACTTGTGCTAATTCTTCAAGAGATCTATTTACTACTTCATCATCAACTAAAGGAAATAAGGCTTTGACTTATCCTGTTGGAATGATTACGAGTGATGAAGTAATATATGCTGGAGGAAGATATTCTGTTGCAAATGATACTTATTACTTAAATTCCAATCAACATTTTTATACAATGTCGCCGTATGCGTCTTATCCCGCATCTACTGCTCCGAACACTTATATGGTTGCTATTAATAATAGTGGATATGTTGGTATATCAACAGTCCACGGGACTGTTGGACTTCGTCCGGTAATAAACTTGAAATCTACTACTAAAATAACAGGCGGTATTGGAACAGCAAGTGATCCATATGTAATTAAAACAAGTTAGTAATTAAGGATATAGAAATATATCCTTTTTTCATGTATAATTAATTTATAGGAGGGATTATATGATTGTTGAAGTATTAGTTGAATTATCAAGTAAAAGTATTGATAAAGTTTTTGATTATATTGTCCCTAAAAAACTAGAAGATGATATAAAAATAGGAATTAGAGTAACTGTCCCTTTTGGAAGACAAATTTTAGAAGGCTTCGTTTTAGGTATTAAAAATAATACTGATTTATCATCTTTAAAAGAAATAATCAATGTGGTAGATAATGATGTAATACTTGATTCCGAATTGTTAGAATTAGGTAAAAAAATGAGGGATAAGTACTTATCTACTTTGATATCTTGTTACCAAGTGATGTTACCAAAAGCACTAAAGGCTCAAGCTGGAACTAATGTTAGTAAAAAAACTGAAAAATATGTTGAATTAAATATAGATATAGCTAATTTAGATAATTATAAAATCACCTCTAAACAGAAAGAAATTATTGATCTAATTAATAAAAAAGGTATTGTTTTAAAAAAAGAACTTTCTAGTAGTATTGTTAAAACATTAATTGATAAGGGAATACTTAAAGAAGTAGAAAAAGAAGTATATAGAGAAGTTGTTACAGATGTATCTATAAAAGAAAAGTATCCGTTAACTGGTGATCAAAAAAAAGTAGTGGATACAGTATTAAATACTTTTGGAGAACCTATCACTTATTTATTGCATGGTGTTACCGGAAGTGGTAAAACAGAAGTGTATATGGAACTAATTGAATGGATGCTAAAGCATGATAAAACTAGTATAGTGCTTGTTCCTGAAATATCTTTAACACCACAGATGGTTGATCGATTTAAAAGTCGATTTAAGGAATCTATTGCAATATTACATAGTAGATTAACCGAAGGTGAAAAGTATGATGAATATCGTAAAATATCAAAAGGAGAAGTCAAAATAGTAATTGGTGCTAGAAGTGCTGTTTTTGCTCCCTTAAAAAATATAGGATTATTTGTTATAGATGAAGAACATACAGCTAGTTATAAGCAAGATAATAATCCTAAATATAATGCAATAGATATAGCAATAGAACGTAGTATGAATCATAATAGTACAGTTATTTTAGGAAGTGCTACTCCAAATTTAGAAAGTTATGCTAAAAGTCTTAAAGGAATCTATCATTTAGTAGAATTATCTAATAGGGTTGGTAATAGAACTTTACCTAAAGTAGAAATTATAGATATGAATAAAGAAAAGAAGAAGGGTACATACTTTTCTAGTAAATTAATTGAATTGATTAATGATCGACTAGTTAAAAGAGAACAAATAATTCTTTTACTTAATAGACGTGGTTATTCTTCTTTTATTACTTGTTCTAATTGTGGATGCGTTGAAAAATGTCCTAATTGTGATATAACGCTTACTTATCATAAAAGTTCTAATATGCTTAGATGTCACTACTGTGGATATGCTAATAAATATAGTGAAATATGTCCAGAGTGTCATGAACACAGTATGAAAAACCTAGGAGTAGGTACTGAAAAAATAGAAGAAGAATTACATAAAATATTTGATTGTAGAGTAGTTAGGATGGATTTTGATACTACATCTAAAAAAGGAGCTCATGCTAGAATTATTAATGATTTTAAAGATCATAAATACGATATTTTATTAGGAACTCAAATGATTGCTAAGGGATTAGATTTTTCTAATGTTACTTTAGTAGGAGTAATTAATGCGGACACCAGTTTAATGATACCTAGTTATAAAAGTAGTGAGAATACATTTCAGTTATTATGTCAGGTTTCTGGTAGAAGTGGTAGAGGCGATAAAAAAGGTGAAGTTATTATTCAAAGTTTTAATCCTAGTCACTATGCAATATATTTAGCAAAAGATCATAATTATTTAGAATTTTTTAAAGCAGAAATGCAAATTAGAAGACAGTTAGGGTATCCTCCTTATTATTATTTAGTATCAATAAAAGTTATGAGTACTTCTTATGATATGGCAAAAGATGAAAGTAATAAGGTTGCTAACAAGGTAAAAAAAGAACTTTTAAATAGCATTGTACTAGGACCTACTGTAAGTAATGTATTTAAAGTAAATAATATCTATAGATTTAGTATTATTATAAAGTATAAAAAAGAAGAAATGCTATATCCTGTTTTAAATCAAATAATTGATTATTATAAGAGTAATTCTAAAGTAAAAATAGATATAGATTTTAATCCAAATCAAATATAGCTTTTTTGACATAAATAGCTATTTATGATATAATTTGGTCAAATAATGGGGGATCGTATGGAAAATAAGAAGTCTGTTGGCAAGTATATGCTGATTTTTGAACCTAGATATGATTTTTATCAATATGCAGTTAGATTTACTACTAATGGTGATGTTGATGTTAGAAAAGTACGTAAGTATACTGATGAAATGGTTGAAGTTAAAAATGGCAAAGTCTTAAAAAATACTCTTGCAGATATAGATAGAGTTTTAACACCTTTAACTGATTTAAGACAATTTTTTGATAGTTACGTAAGTCCTGGTATTTTTAGATATCGTGGTGATAATTTACATAAAATGTTTATTGGTTATAAATATAATGGTACTATATATTCCCTTGATTATAGTATTAATAACAAAGAGTTACATAGCAAATTAGACTTTGTGGATGGAGCTACAATTAACGATTATTATGGTAAAAGAAAAGCTATTAGTTTAATTTTGAATAGTGAAAATAATTCGTTTTTGATGTTTATGAATAGAACTGCTAGAGAACGTAAAACTCATTTAACTGACTTAACAATAAACATAGCCAACCAGTTACGTGCTTCGTATAATTCTGATAGTTATCATGAATATGGTGAGTTAGAAAGTGACTTTGAACGTAGACTTACTTCATATAAAGAATATCGTGAGATGTTTTTATTAAGACAACGTTATATTGAAGAGATGGAAACTAAAAAAGCTGAATTAAATAATTTAAAAGAACAAGCTATAGCAACTTCGCAGTTACAAAATTCTTCTTTTGTACCTTATGTTGGCGAGCAATTATCATTCTTTGATTCACCTTATGAAGGATATGTTAAATCTCTTAAAAATAAAGATACTAAGTAAGTGTATATCTAGTGATATGCACTTATTTTTTGTCAAAAAAGGTCAATTCTTCTTTTTTTTAAAAATAATTTTTGCTATAATGGATTAGGAGATGATAGTATGGCATTAAAATATGATGAAAATTCCATTAAGATACTTGAAGGACTAGAAGCGGTTAGAAAACGTCCTGGTATGTATATTGGATCAACAGATAAAAAAGGATTACATCATCTTGTTTGGGAAATTGTAGATAATTCGATTGATGAAATAATAAATGGTTATGGGGACTTAATTCGAGTTACCCTTCATAAAGATGGTAGTGTTAGTGTTGAAGACCATGGTCGTGGTGTTCCAACTGGTATGCATTCTTCTGGAATGTCTACTCCTGAAGTTATTTATACAGTTCTTCATGCGGGTGGTAAATTTGAAGAAGCAGGCTATAAAGTATCTGGTGGCTTACACGGCGTTGGTGCTTCTGTTGTTAATGCTTTAAGCAAATGGATGGAAGTTACAATTAAGCGTGATAAAAGTGAATATTTTATAAGATTCGAAAATGGTGGTAAAACAAAAATACCATTAAAGAAAATAGGAACTACAAATAGAACTGGTACAACGGTTCGTTTTTTACCTGATGATGAAATATTTTCTACTATTACCTTTTCTTTTACAACAATATGTGAAAGAATGCAGGAATCTGCTTTTTTAATTAAAGGATTAACGATAGAAGTAATTGATGAAGAAACAGGTAGAGTTAATAAATATTGTTATGAAAAAGGCTTGACTGAGTTTGTTAATTATTTGAATGAAGATAAAAACGTATTACATAAAGTAATAAGTTTTGAAGGCGTTAAAGATAAGATTGAAGTAGATATTGCTATGCAGTATACTGACACTTATAATGAAAACATTGTTTCATTTGTAAATAATGTTAAAACTATTGATGGTGGTAGTCATGAAGTAGGATTTAAAACAGCACTTACTAGAGCTTTTAATGACTATGCTAAAAATAATGGATATATTAAAGGTAAAGATAAAGCTTTTGAAGGTAGTGATGTAAGAGAAGGGCTTACTGCAGTTATTAGCCTAAAAATTCCTGAAGCGTTATTACAATTCGAAGGGCAAACTAAAGGTAAACTTGGTACACCAACTGCTAGAACTGCTGTTGAAGCTGTAGTGTCAGAAAAATTGCAATTCTTTTTAGAAGAAAATAAGAAGGTTGCTACAGATATTATTGAAAAGTCTCTAAAAAGTAAAACAGCAAGAGAAGCGGCTAGAAAAGCAAGAGAAGAAGCTCGTAAAGGTAAAACTACTAATAAGAAGGAACGTACTTTATCTGGTAAGTTAACTCCTGCTCAAACAAGAAATAAACTAAAAAATGAATTGTTTTTAGTGGAGGGAGACTCTGCCGGTGGTTCTGCAAAACAAGGACGAGATCGCAAGTTCCAAGCTATCTTACCTTTAAGAGGTAAAGTTATTAATACAGAAAAAGCTAAAATTGACGATATATTTAAAAATGAAGAAATTAATACAATTATTTATACAGTTGGTGCAGGATATGGACCTAATTTTGAAATAGATGATTGTGAGTATGATAAAGTTATAATAATGACCGATGCTGATGATGATGGAGCTCATATTCAGTGTTTACTTTTAACTTTCTTTTATAGATACATGCGCCCATTAGTAGAGGCAGGCAAGCTTTATATTGCATTGCCTCCACTATTTAAAATCACATGTGGTAAAGAAACAGAATACGCCTATAGTATTGAAGAGATGAAAGAAAAAGTTGGTAATCGTAAATGTGAAATTCAAAGATATAAAGGTCTTGGTGAAATGAATGCTGACCAATTAGCAGAAACAACAATGAACCCAGATACAAGAAGTTTAATTAGAGTAAATATCGAAGATGCTTCTTTAGTTGAAAAAAGAGTAAGTGTCTTAATGGGAGATAGTGTTGAACCAAGAAAAGAATGGATTGAAGAGAATGTTGAGTTCTCACTTGAAGACGAATATAAAATTTAGGAAAGCAGTGTGGTAGTAAAATGTTAATAACAGATAAAAAAACGGTAATGAAATTAAATGAAAGATTAACAGAATTCAGCAAATTTGGAATGACTTTCCATTATTTATTAGAAGAAGGTCGTATCTCAATTAAAGAGATAGAAGATATATTTTTTTCTAAAGATGATGAAAAATCTACTTTTAGATATATGAATATGATGAGAAGAATAATGCCTAGTGATTTAGATGCAGCTTTTCTTAGATATCAAGATGATTATCCAAGAGGTGATTTATCAGAACGTGAACATCAAGATCATTTGAATTTGATCTTTACTGGTAAGATAATCAATGAAATTGCTAGTAAACATGATTGCAGTATCGATAAGACTTATATAAATACATATAATTACTTATTAGATCAAGAGGGGTATCTAGACAGTTTAAGTTATAGTTATGGAAAATAGGTGATAATGTGAAAGATCTCTTAAACAAAATTTATGATTATTCATTAGAAGAAATAATGGGAGAAAGATTTGGAAGATATTCTAAGTATATCATTCAAGATCGTGCAATACCAGATGTTAGAGATGGGTTAAAACCAGTTCAACGTAGAATATTATTTGGTATGTATAAAGATAGAAATACTTATGATAAACCATATCGTAAGAGTGCTAAAACAGTAGGTAATGTAATGGGTAATTACCATCCACATGGCGACTCTAGTATATATGATGCTATGGTTAGAATGAGCCAGTGGTGGAAACAATCTACTCCATATATAGACATGCATGGTAATAATGGTTCTATGGATGGAGATAGTCCTGCTGCAATGCGTTATACTGAAGCACGTCTTGCTAAAATTAGTAATGAATTATTAAAAGATTTAGATAGAAATACAGTTGAGATGGCTCCTAACTTTGATGATACAGAGTTAGAACCCACAGTATTACCAGCTAAATTTCCTAACCTTTTAGTAAATGGTGCTACAGGTATTTCAGCAGGGTATGCAACTAATATTCCACCACATAATTTAGGGGAAGTATGTGATGCTACTATTAAACGTATTGATAGTCCTAATTGCAGACTTGATACGATTATGGAAATAGTAGGTGGACCTGATTTTCCTACCGGTGGTATTGTTTGTGGTATAGATGGAATTAGAAGTGCTTATACTAATGGACGTGGTAGAGTTGTTATTAAATCTCGTACTAACTTTGAAGAAGGAAAAGGAAAGCTTGCGTTAGTTATTACTGAGATACCGTTTGAAGTTAATAAGGCACAACTAGTTCGTCGAATTGATGAAATAAGACTTGATAAGAAAATAGATGGAATGCTTGATGTAAGAGATGAAAGTGATAAAGATGGACTTCGTATTTGTATTGATTTAAAGAAAGATTGTAACCGTGATATGGTTCTAAATTACTTATTAAAAAATACAGACTTACAAATATCTTATAGCTTTAATATGATTGCAATAGTTAATCGTAGACCAAAACAATTAGGAATTATTGAAATGCTTGATGCTTACATAGTCCATCAAAAAGAAGCAATACTACGTAGAACTAGATTTGATCTTGATCATGCTAAAGCAAGACTTCATATAGTAGAAGGCTTAATTAAATGTATTTCTATTCTAGATGAAGTAATTAAGGTTATTCGTTCAAGTAAAAATAAGGGGGATGCTAGAGATAATCTAGTTAAAGAATTTGATTTTACTGTAGAACAAGCTGAAGCAATAATTACTTTACAATTATATAGATTAACTAATACTGATGTAACTTTATTAGAAGAAGAATTAAAAAACTTAAATATACTAGTTGCGGGATTACAAAAGATTTTAGATAACGAAGAAGTATTAAAATCAGTTATGAAAGATGAATTAAGAAAAATAAAGAAAGAATATGCAACACCTAGAAAAACTTCGATAGAAGATGAAATAACTGATATTAAAATTGATACAACAGAAATGATTTCTAAAGAAGATGTAATAGTATTAGTTACTAAAGATGGTTATGTTAAACGCACTTCTCTTAGAAGTTATCAATCATCTAACCCAGAAGAAGTTACACTAAAAGATGGAGATTATGTTCTAGGCCTTTATGAGATTAATACTATGGATACAATACTTATGTTTACTAATTTAGGAAACTATTTATATGTACCAGTTCATACATTACCAGTATGTGTATGGAAGGATTTAGGAAAACACATTAGTAATGTTATTAAATTAGATAGTGATGAGAAAATCATATCAGTAGTACCCGTCACTAATTTTGATTTACCACTTGATATAGTTGTTGCTACCCGTGATGGAATGATTAAAAGAACATCACTAAAAGAATTTAGATCATTAAGATACTCTAAACCTTTAACAGCAATTAAACTTAAAGGTGATGATAGAGTAGTAGATGCGTTTGTTGCTACATATAATGATATATTTATTGCTACTAATAAGTCATATGGATTATGGTTCGATGTTAATGATATTCCAGTAGTAGGAATAAGAACTAGTGGTGTTAAATCAATTAATTTAAAAGATGATTATGTAGTATCTGTTTCTAACTTTGATTCATCAGCAGTTGAATATGTTACTATTATTACTGATAAATCTACTGCTAAACGAGTTAAGTTATCTGAGTTTGAAAAAACATCAAGAGCTAAAAGAGGATTACTTCTATTAAGAGAAGTTAAAACTAATCCTTATCGTACTATTAAAGCACTTGTTCTTCCACAAAAAGATTTTATAGGGCTTAAAGGTAGTGATATTAAAACAATTAAATTAACTGAAGTTGCTATAATGGATAGATATTCTACAGGATCAGTTATATCTAAAAATAATATAAAAGAAGTATTTCAAGTTAACGAACTTGTAAAGAAGTCTGATTTAGTAGTAGAAAGTGAAATAGAAACAAAGGAAGAAAACAAAAAAATATCTTTGAAAGAGATAGATGATCGTTTGATGACGATAGATGATTTTATCAATATTGATGAATAAGAATGACAAAATTATTTAATTTTGTCGTTTTTTTGAAGATTTTGTATATAATTTTCTTGAATATTATTATTTGTTATGCTATAATCTTTGGTAGTAAACGACGGAAGGAGGGGAGAACAAAATGACACAAGTGGCTGTTAAAGGTAATTTGGATTTAGCTATTAAAAAATTTAATAGACAATTAGCTAGAAATGGAGTCCCTTCTGAATGTAAAAAAAGAGAATGTTATGATAAACCAGGAGTAAGAAGAAGAGAAGCTAAAAAAGCTGGAATTAAAAATGCACGTAAAAGAAATAGTAGGGCTAATAGAGATTAGTCCTCTTTTTAATAGGAGTTCTATGAAAAAAGTATTAAAAAATATAATAATAGGTATTCTAGTAATAGGCCTAGCAGTTGTTGTAACTTTTATATTGCGAGGTATTTTCTTTAGTTTCGATAAAAAGTTATCTGCTAAAACTAAAAGAGAAATAGAAGCATATATTCAAAATTTAGATGTACCAAAATATGATAATTCTATGACTTTCTTATCTACATATTATTTTGGTGATAGATTTAATGATGATAAGCTTGAAGTATATGTTTGGGTACTTTATGAAGAGTATACAGATAATTCTGGAGAACTAAAATTAGAACAATCTTCAAGTATTCCTTACTTAATAAATATTGATACTTCTAGTAACGAATATAAAATAATAGGTTATGAAACACCTAGGGATGGCAACGAATATAAGAAAAGTATTGATAAAATGTTTCCTATTACTATAAGAAATAGAATATTAATGTTTCAAAAAAGTAACGAATATAAAAAAATGCATCAAGAACATCAAAAACTAATTGATATTTATAAAGAATATAATGAGGAGGAATAATATGTTAGAGAAATTCAATAAAGATATTATTACAGCAATGAAAGCTAAAGATCAATTTAGACTAACTGTTTTAAGAATGGTAAAAGGAGCTATGCAACTTGAATCTATTAATAAAAAAATAGAAGTAAACGATGAACTATTAATAGATACTGTATCAAAACAAATAAAACTTAGAAATGATTCTATCTTAGAATTTGAAAAAGCTAATAGAAGTGATTTAGTAGAAAAGAATAAAAAAGAAATAGATATATTAAAAGAATATTTGCCAGAACAATTAACAACTGAAGAATTAGATGATATTTTAGAACAAGTATTTTCAAAAGTTAATCCAGCATCACCTAAAGATATGGGATTAATTATGAAAGAAGTTACTCCTTTAGTTAAGGGAAAGGCAGATATGAAATTAGTTAGTGAAAAAATTAAGACTAAGTTAAGTTCTTTATAAGACTTGACTAAGTCTTTTTTTATTTAATTTTTCTTTATCCAATTCATATACTTATATAGGTGGTATAGTGTTAAGAAATTTAAGAACATTTATTAATGATAATGAATGGCGTATTAATATATATGACGGAAAAGTAAACGTTGTAAACTATGATGATGTGATCTTACTTGAAGATAATAGAATTTCTATTAAATATAAAAAAGGAATGATCATAATTAAAGGAGAAAGCCTGTCAGTAAATAAACTTTTAGAAAATGAAATGTTAGTTATTGGCAAAATTAAAAGTATAGAACTGGAGTGATCATGTGTTTAATAGTGCATATGAGGTAAAAATAGAAGGTAGAGATTTAAAACGTTTTATTAAAATGCTATATAGAAGGAAAATCAATCTACTAAATATAGTATATGATGATGCTGGAGTATATATAAAAGTTAATAAAAGTGATTACGAAAAATTATTAGAAATAAAAACAATATATGAAATTAAATTAACTAGATTATATGGCATAGAAAAATATAAATATTTATTAAAAAAATATTGGATTTTTATAGTATCGGTTGCTTTTGGTTTTATGCTTTTGTTTTTTCTTTCTAATATTATTTTTGATATTGAGGTTATTCATAGAAAAAAAGATATAAGAGATTTGGTATATAAAGAATTAAATAGTTATGATATTAAAAAATATAATTTTGTGTTGCCATTTACTAAGCAAGAAAAAATAGTAAAAGAAATTTTATCTAATAATAGAGATAGACTAGAGTGGCTAGAGATAGAAAGAGTAGGAGTAAAATATATTGTAAGAGTAGAAGAACGAATTATAAATGATATTAAGGATGATAATACTCCTAGAAATGTTGTAGCTAAAAAAGATGGAATTATAATGCATGTTGATGCTTCACGGGGGGAGATAATTAAAAAAATTAGTGATTATGTAAAAAAAGGGGATATTATTATTAGTGGCAGTATCACTAAAAATGAGGAAGTAAAAAATAAAGTTGCTGCTTCCGGAAATGTTTATGCTGAAGTATGGTATACAGTTGATGTTAGTATGCCCTTAACATATAAAGAGGAGTATTTGACAGGGAAGAGTAAAAAAAGTTTAACTTTTACAATATTTGATAAAAATTATTCTGTCTTAGACTTGTTTCCATATAAACATAAAAGGATCAACGAAAATATTATATTTAAAAATCGTATTTTACCTATAAAATTAAGCTTTAATAAAGAACAGGAACTAAGAGTTATTGATGAAGTTTATACTTATGATGAAGCTATTGATAAAGCACTAATCTTAGCAAGAGAGAAAATTTCAGCAAAATTTAACGATAATGAAAAAATCTTATCTGAAAAGAAATTGAAAATAAAGCAAAATAATAGTACAATATTAATGACAGTATTCTTTAAGGTGTATGAAGATATTACTTCTTATGCATCTATAGAAGAAATAACGGAAAATGATACGGTGAGGTGATATGATGCTTTGGTGTGATATATTAACATCATTAGATAATACTTTAGGGTATGTCTTACAATTAACTTGGCCAATGTTATTTATCTCTATGGTATTAATAGCATCTGTTAGAATTGCCTATCTATTAAAAAGAAAAGAAGAATTTGTTTTACATAAAGAAATACTTTTATTAACTTTTATTTTATATATATTATGTTTATTCCAAGTAGTAACATTTCAAGATATTAATACTGTGTCAGGTAATAATTTCGTTCCGTTTAGAGAAATATTAAGATATAATTTTGGCGATAGACTTTTTGTAAAAAATATTATAGGAAATGTACTTATGTTTGTTCCATATGGATTTTTTGCTACTTTATATGCAGATTTAAAAAAACCATGGAGTGTTTTATTACTAGTTACTTTAGCATCGGTATCTATTGAATGTACTCAACTAATGATAGGACGTGTATTTGACGTTGATGATATAATACTGAATGTATTAGGAGGAATGTTAGGATTCCTTTTATACCGACTATTGGACAAGATATCTAATATATTTCCCAAGTTTTTTAAGAGTAAATTATTTTTAGATGTTATGTCAGTTTTAGTTTTTGGATTATTAATAGGTTATATAGTATGGAGGCTTTAATGAATATAGAAATATTTAATAAAACAGATGAAGATTTAGAAAAAGAATTAACTGAATTAAAAGAATTATTAGAAAACGTGTGTAAGGATGAAAAGTTAGGTGATGGAGAGTTTAATGTTATTATTGTAACTAGTGATTTTATTCATAACTTAAATAAAGAATATCGTAATATTGATAGAGTTACTGATGTTATTAGTTTTGCTCTTGAAGATGATAAGACTTTTAATTTGGATGGATATAGAGTATTAGGTGATATTTACATTTGCTTAGATAAAGTTAAGAGTCAAGCTTTGGAGTATGGTCATTCGTTTAAAAGAGAGTTATCTTTTCTAGCAGTTCATGGCCTATTACATTTATTAGGTTATGATCATATGGAAAAGGAAGAAGAAAAAATTATGTTTGCTAAACAAGAGGAGGTATTATCTCGTTATGGAATCGAAAGATAAAAAATATATAGTTAATAAGAATAAGAACATTTTTATAAGTTTTGCCAGAGCATTTGATGGTATTAGAAGTGCATATGTTACTGAATATCATATGGTAATTCACTGTTATATGGCAGTAATAGTTATTATTGCAGGAGCATTATTTCAAATAAGTTATTATGAATGGTTTATATGCTTAATATTGATTGGTGCAGTAATATCTTTAGAACTTATCAATACAGCAATAGAATCAGTGGTAAATATGATTACTACTGACTATAATTATCATGCAAAAGTAGCAAAAGATACGGCAGCAGGAGCAGTACTTGTTATGGCTATTGTAGCAGCAGTAATAGGGTTAATTATTTTTGTACCTAAATTTATAGAATTATTTTAAGGAGTATTTATGAAAGAGAAATTATTAAATTTATTAAATAATAGTTATAGTCCATATTCTAAGTTTAGAGTAGCTGCTATAGCGGTTATGAAAGATGGAAAAGAATTTGGTGGAGTTAATGTAGAAAACGCTAGTTTTGGTGCTACTATTTGTGCTGAACGTGTAGCAATTACTAGTGCTATTGCAAACGGTTATAAAAAACACGATTTTAAAAAAATATACGTGATGTGTGATAATGCTAACATTGGTACTTGCTGTTTCATATGTCGTCAAGTTATAGAAGAATTTTTTGAAAGCGATAAATTAATTATAATGATGAATCCAGATGGGGAAGAATTAGTAAAACAAGTAAAAGAAATGTGTCCATATCCATTTAATGAGGAAAATTTATAATGAAAAGTGGATTTGTTAGTTTAGTGGGACGTCCTAATGTTGGAAAAAGTACTTTATTAAATAGTATTTTAGAACGAAAAATAGCAATTACGTCTAATGTTAGTGGAACTACTAGAAATATTATAGAAGGTATATATAATGATGAAAAATCTCAAATAATATTCATCGATACCCCAGGTATTCATAAACCTCAAAATAAACTTGGTAATTTAATGAATAAAAAAGCTTACACTATGGCTGATGATGTTGATGTTGTTCTTTTCTTGGTAGATGTATCTAAAGGATATGGAAAAGGTGATGCTTTTATTTTGGAAAGATTAAAAGAATTACATAAACCAGTTATTTTAGTAATGAATAAAGTAGATTCTATAAAAAAAGATAAATTATTAGAACTTATTAACGAATACAAAGACTTATATGAGTTTAATGAAATAGTTCCATTATCTGCCCTAAAAGGTGATAATGTTTTAGAATTAATTAAAACAATAAAAAAGTATTTACCTGATGGAGTGAGATATTATTCTTCTGATGAAGTAACTAATGTAAGTAGAAATTTTATGTTAGCGGAAATGGTAAGAGAAAAAGTATTAAGATTAACTAAAGATGAGGTGCCTCATTCTGTTACTTGCCTTGTAGAAGAGTATAATGAAGAAGACGATAATGTTCATTTAAGAGTATTAATTATAGTAGATAGAGATAACTTAAAGAAGATTATTATTGGTAAGAATGGGCAAATGCTAAAGGAAATAGGTACTAAAGCAAGAATTGATATGGAAGAATTCCTAGGTAAAAAGGTTTTTCTTGAGACGTATGTAAAAACAATTGATAATTGGAAAGATCGTGAAAAATATTTAACTGAATTTGGATTAAATGAATTAGAATAAGTATAAAAATTATTTATAATGATCATTATAAAATAGGTGATCATATGGATAAAATATTATGGGATTTATTTAAAGCTACAGGTGATATTAAATATTTTTTGTTATTGCAAAAACTAGAGGTGACAGAAAATGGAGATCATAAAGGTAGAGGGTATTGTAATAAGTGATATCAATTATAGTGAATCTAGTAAGATACTTAACATATTAACGAAAGAATATGGAATTATTGGAGTAGTATCTAAAGGATGTAGAAAGATAAAAAGTAAGTTAAGAAGTGTTAGCGCTAAACTTACTTATGGCAATTTTCACTTGTATTATAAAAAAGATGGATTATCTACACTTATTGGTGTTGATGTATTGGATAGTTTTAATAAAATTAAAACGGATATCGAAAAAATTAGTTATGCAAGTTTTTTGCTTGAATTAACAGAACAGGTTTATAAGCAAAGTGAAAGTGATGATATCTTCGATTTATTTATTGCAGCATTAAAAAAGATAAATGAAGGCTTAGATCCTAAAGTGATTACTAATATATTAGAACTTAAATACTTAGATTATCTAGGTATAGGGTTATTTTTAGATGGTTGTAGTATTTGTGGTAACAGTGAGGATATTGTAACAATAAGTAGTAAATATGGTGGGTATTTATGCAAGGATTGTTATAAGGATCAAATTTTGTTTTCATCTCGTTCTATAAAAGTTATAAGAATGTTTTATTATGTTGATATAAGTAAAATAAGTAAATTAGATATTCATTATGACACTATCAAAGAAATAAATGATTTTTTAGATGAGTATTATGATGAATACACAGGTCTTTACTTAAAGAGCAAACAGTTTTTAAAAAATATTGCAAAAATTTGATGTAAAATGTATGAAGAAATGGTAGTATTACCATTTTTTTATTGCAAAATCCCTAGGGGGGGGGGGG
>OIYG01001193.1_pt1 | contig 20577 bp, 19 predicted proteins | sample 1587861 | NCBI WGS metagenome assembly OIYG01 (sample SAMN03283272) | human gut metagenome | biome: human-associated habitat; material: feces | host: Homo sapiens | place: Peru | collected 2012 | reverse complement strand
ATAATAGTAAATTATTATTTTATTTTACAGCAGATGGAAGAATTGACTTTAGAGATTTAGTAAAAGATTTAGCTGCAGTATATAAAACAAGGATAGAATTAAGACAAATAGGGGTTAGAGATCAAGTAAAAAAAATAGGAGGTAATGGTGTCTGTGGTAGAGAATTGTGTTGTTGCACTTTTTTAGATACTTTTGATTCAGTATCAATAAAAATGGCAAAAGAACAAAATATAGCATTAACACCATCAAAGATTTCAGGAAACTGTGGAAGACTAATGTGTTGCTTAAAATATGAACAAGAAGTATACGAAGAAAAATTATCTAGGCTTCCTAAAGTAGGAGCAATAGTAAAAGTACAAGATGAGGGAGAAGGAGTAGTAGATTCCATTGAAACATTAAAAGAAAAAATAAGAATAAAATTTAAAGACAAAGATGGATTTTATTATAGAAAATATGATGCAAAAGATGTACAAATAATAAAAGACGTAGAAGAAAAAAATGACGATATAGAAGATGAAGAATTGAAAAAATTAGAAGAATAATTGAAAGGTAGGTGTATAAAAATGGCTTATAAAATAACAGATAAATGTATATCTTGTGGAGCGTGTGCAGGAGCATGTCCAATGGAATGCATAAAACAAGGAGATACAAAATACGAAATAGATCCAGCAACATGTATAGACTGTGGAACATGTGCAAGTGTGTGCCCAGTAGAAGCACCAGAGCAAGAATAAAAATAAAAAAAGAATTATTGAAAAATAATTCTTTTTTTATTTTTATTCTTTATTTGTCATTTCTTCTAATCTTAATAATTCATCCCATCTCTTATCAACTTCTTTTTGAAATTCTTCTAGCATCCACTCATTACCAGGTTTAAACATGTGTTTAAATCTTTTTTGTGGTCTTAAAAATTCTTCTACAGGAAGTTTTTTTGCTGGTTTATATGTTATTTTATATTTTCCATCTACAACTTCATATAAAGGCCAATAGCAGGTATCTACAGCTAATTTGTTAATTTTCATTAAATCATCTGTAGAGTATCCCCATCCTCTTGGACATGGAGCTAGAACATTTAAGAAACAAGGTCCTTTTGTGTATATTGCTTTTTCTGATTTTTCATATAAGTCTTTAAAATTAGTTATTGCAGCAGTTTGTGCTACATAAGGCAAATGATGACTTGCCATTATTTCTGTAAAATCTTTTCTAACTTGCATTTTTCCTGGAATTACTTTACCAGCTGGTGATGTTGTTGTATCTGCAAAATGAGGTGTTGCAGAAGAACGTTGAATACCAGTATTCATATATGCACCATTATCATAACAAACATATACCATGTCATGGCCTCTTTCCATTGCACCAGAAAGACTTTGAAGACCAATATCATAAGTTCCACCATCTCCACCGAATGCTATAAATTTAGTGTTTTCATCTTGTGGTAATTTTCCTTGTCTTTTCATAGCAACATATGCGGCTTCAACTCCAGATAATGTGGAACCAGCATTTTCAAATGCGGTATGTATAAAAGAATCGGTCCAAGCTGTATATGGATATATAAATGTAGAGACTTCCATACATCCAGTAGCATTACATATAACAGCATGGTCATCTTCATGTAATGCTCTTAATACCATTCTTCCAACAACAGGTGCACCGCAACCAGCACACATTCTATGTCCAGCTGTAAATCTAGAAGGTTTGTTAGCAATAATTTCTTTTAAATTGTAAGGCATATTATTTCTCCTCCCTTCTAACACCTAAATATCTATAAGGGTTTTCTACTTTTTTATTTGTATTAATATTTGATAAATCATTAAATACAGATTCAATATCTTCAACTTTTGTATCTCTACCACCAATTCCATATATATAATTAATTGTTGGTATAAACACATTGTTTGTAAACATACTAGATGTAACATCTTCAAACAATGCACCCCCAGCACCATTTAATGAATCTGCTTTGTCTAATACTGCTATAGATTTTGCATTTTTTAAAGCTTCTGCAATTTCTTCAGCTGGAAAAGGTCTAAACATACGTACTTTTATAAGTCCTGCTTTAATACCTTTTTCTCTTAATTTATCTACAACAAATTTTGTTGTACCAGCTGTAGAGTTCATACATACTATTATATAATCAGCATCTTGAGATTTATATTCTTCAAAGAAAGAATAACTTCTTCCAGTAAGTTTTTCAAAATCTTCAGATACTTCTTTTATTACCTTCTTTGCATTTCTCATAGCTTCTGCTTGTTGATATTTGTGTTCAAACAAATATGCTTGTAAATCAAGAGGACCAACAGCAATAGGCTCTTTTTTATTCAATAAATAATGCTCTGGGTGATATTCACCAACAAATTCTTTTACTTTACTATCTTCTATTAATTCTATATTTTCAATAGAATGTGATGTTATAAAACCATCTTGGCATATCATAAGTGGAAGCATAACATCTTTATTTTCAGCAATTCTATGTGCCATTATTGTATTATCATATGCTTCTTGATTGTTTTCACTAAAAAGCATAATCCATCCAGAATCTCTTACTCCCATAGCATCTGAATGGTCATTGTGTATATTTAATGGTCCAGAAACTGCTCTATTTACTAAAGATAAAACAATAGGCAAACGTAAGCTAGATGCTATATATATCATTTCCCACATTAAAGATAAACCATTAGCAGATGTTGCAGTCATAGCTCTTGCACCAGCAGCTTCAGCACCTATACAAGCACTCATCGCACTATGTTCACTTTCTACAGCAACAAATTCTGTATCTACTTGCCCATTGCTAACAAAAGTAGAAAAATACTGAGGTATTTCAGTAGAAGGTGTTATAGGAAATGCTGCAACAACATCAGGGTTTATTTGTTTCATGGCAGTAGCAACAGCTTCATTACCACTTAAACGTTCTCTAATAGACATTTTAAATCTCCTCTCTTTTTTATTGCATAGTTATTGCACCAAAAGGACATACCTTAGCACAAACTCCACAACCTTTGCAATAATCATAATTAAAATCTTCTCTTTTTTGTTCTTTATTTACAGGTATTGCATCATCAGGACAAACCGGAAAACATAAACCGCATTGTTTACATTTTTCAGATAAGAAGATAGGTTTTACAGAACGCCAATCTCCTGTTTTAAAATCCTTTGCATTACCAGCATCATATATATTACCACCAATAGTTAAATCTTCGGCAGTTGAATTTGTTGTAATTTTCATAATGTTAACCTCCTAATTTATTTTTTTAACTTCATTTAATGCTATTTTTAAAGCATTCATGTTTCCTTCTATTACTTCTGTTTTTTTTGCAAATTTATGCTTTAAAGAATCTTCCATATCTTTAATTAATTGTTCATCTGTCATTATATTTGAAATTTTTACTATTCCTGCAAGCATAGGAATATTAGGAAAATATTTTCCTAAAGCATCTATTGAAATTCTTTTTGCATCTAAAGTATAAATATTTCCTTTATAATTTTTTAATAATTCTTTAATTTCTTCAGACGATTTTGTTGTATTAATAATAATTCCACCATCTTCTTTTAATCCAGATGTTACATCAACACTTTCTAAAAGTGTATCATCAACAACTACGACAAAATCAGGATAATATATATTTGAATGTATAGTGATAGGTTTATTACTTATTCTATTATAGGCAGTTATAGGTGCTCCCATTCTTTCAGGACCATATTCAGGAAAACCTTGAATGTATTTACCAGTATTAAATGCAGCATCTGCAAGTAATAAAGAAGCAGTTTTTGCACCTTGGCCACCTCTACCATGCCATCTTATTTCAACTAAATTGTCAGCCATGTTAAACCTCCTTTTGTAAAAAAATTAAATTAATAAGAATACATTAATTTAGCATATTAAGTATATGCCGAAATTAATTAAAAGTCAAATTATATATTGATAATGATTATAAAATTTTTGTTTATAATTTATTGAAATTATAATATTTTTATAATATAATTTGATTAATGTTTTAACACAAGAGAGGAAAAAGAAATGAGAATAAAATCAGGTAAAGGTTCTATTTCAATATTTGTACTTATAGCATTATTATTTTATATAGGATTTCTAATGCTTTTGTATGCTGGAAATTTAAATAAAATGCAAACAATATCAGAAAGAGCAGAAGCTATTAAAGCTATATATTCTAAAAATTTTAATAATATAGATGATGTGTATAATAGAAGATTGTCTAGAAATGATAATATGCAACCTGTTATAAACTGGCCAAGTCAAATAATAACTAATGTTACAGATATAAGAGATTCATATGAAGAATTTGGAGCTACAGGCGGAAGAGTTGAATATGTAGTTTCAAACAATAAATTTTCATCAATAAAGGAAGTAGTAAACAATACCATTGAAAAAGGTTCATATGGGACAATAACTGTAACTGCTACTGCATATGGAAATAATGGACTTATCACAAAAGATGAAAAAAATATAGAGATTATAAGAGGAATGAAAGTTACTAATGAAGCAGAACTAAAAACAGCATTTGCTACTACTGGAGATTTATATGTATACATTGATAAAGATATAGAATGCACAGAAACTATTTCAACAGACAATATAAATCATAAGTTGGATTTAAATAATCATAGTATTACAAATAATATTACAAATTATTTAAAAAATGAATATGTGTCATTAATAACAATTGGTGAAAATTCAAAATTAACAATAATGGATAAAAGCAAAGAGCAAAAAGGATATATTAATATAAATTTAATAGAAGAAGCAATAAGCGATGGGAAAGATAGGGAGAATTCTATTTTTGTATTAAGAAATAATGGAATATTAACAATAGAATCAGGAAGAATATTTGCAAATATAAGTCAAAAAATGCTACATAAAAATGATGGTACAAATGTTCAAAATCATTGTAGTGCAATAGATAATTATGGTACAGTAAATTTAAATGGAGGAATTATTGAAACTAATGTAGAAGTACGTGCTTGTACATATTTAGTTGTAAAAATAGCAACAGCTAACGGAAGAGGAATTGTAAATGCAGGAACAGTAAATTTAAATTCTGGAAATATAATAGTAAAAACAGACGCAAGTATGCTAAAAGCAAAAGGAACCTCAATATGGGGAAAAACATATGCATATTCGTATGGAATTGTAAATGTAAATGGTGAAGTTAATAGAAGCGAAAACGTAACATTTGAATTAGTTGCAACTGCACACAAAGAATCAACCTATGCACACGATTCTGAACAAGCAGAAATAACAGAAACAGCAAAAAAATCAGATACATCAAAGGTAAATAAATAAGAAGGGATAATATGAAAATAAATATTGTAATGGTAGAACCTGAAATACCACAAAACACAGGAAATATAGCAAGAACATGTGCTGCAATAGGTGCTAAATTACATTTGGTAAAACCATTAGGTTTTAGTATAGATGATAAGCACCTAAAAAGAGCAGGATTAGATTATTGGGATAAACTAGATATAGAGATACATGAAAATCTGGAAGAATTTTTAGATAAATATGCATATAAACAAAATGGAGAATATATTTCAGAGAATATGTTTTTAGCAAGTACAAAATCTAAACAATCATATTCAGATATTAAATATAATGAATTTGAAGAAGTATTTTTACTCTTTGGAAAAGAAACAAAAGGATTACCAGAAGATTTAATAGAAAAAAATATGAAACAATCAATAAGAATACCAATGAGAGAAGGTTTAAGATCATTAAATTTATCAAATTCTGTAGCAATCATTGCATATGAAGTGTTAAGGCAAAATAATTTTAATGACTTACAACAAGAAAGCAATTATTTTTAGTGGGAGATATTTATGACAGAATTATTAGATACATTTGATGAATTTGGAAATAAAACAGGAACAATAAAAAAAGGTGAAATAACGAGCGACTATGTAAAATGTTGCTCTTGTTTTGTTGTAAATGGAAAGAATCAGGTTTTAATAGAAAAAAGAGGAAAAACAGTGTTAGATGCTGGAAAATTAGACTTGTGTTCTGGACATGTGCAATCAGGAGAAGTGCCAATTCAAGGGATGATTAGAGAGTTAACAGAAGAACTAGGAATAAAAGAAGATGAAGCAAGAGATATTAAAAGTATAGGAAAATTATTAATTGATTTTAATAAAGTCGGAGGAAATTTTAAGTGTATTACAGATATGTTTGTTCTTAAAAGAAAAAACGAAGATTTAGCACTTCAAGATGAAGAAGTTAAAGGAATAGAATATTATGATTTAGAAGAAGCTTTGAATTTAATTAGAGAAAATAAAACAAGAATACCATATTCGCAAGAATTTGAAGAAATATTTAATAACTTAAAACAAGAATTAAATTTAAAGCCAAAGAATAAAAATATAATGGAAAAATAAAACATTTATCACATATAAGTATACATAATTTGACAATGGCAATGATATGTAGTATAATAATATTTATGTCGCGTAGAAAACGAGCAAAAAGGAGAGTGTTATTTTATTTTAGACGACAGTATTAAATACTACACAAAAGAAGCTATAAAGCTATTTAAAGTGATTTTTATAGGGCTATTAATTGTTATCGCGATAATAGTTGTGAAGTATAAACCAATGTACGAAATAAAAGTGGGACAAAAAACAGTTGGTTATATAAAAGAAAAAAATGAAATTAACAATTATATAGAATCCACAATAAATAAAAACAAAAACATAGCATTTATAGATTTAAAAGAAGATGTATCTTATAATTTAAAATTAGTAAGTAGAAACGAAAACAATACAGAAAACGTAATAACGCAAATAGAGGACAATCTAAATATTGAATATACAACATATGCAATAACATATAATAAAGAAAATATTGCATATACATCAACAATGGAAAAGGCAGAAGAAGTAATAGATGATTTAGAAACTGAAAAAATAGATACAGACAATGTTGGAATATTACAAGTATATTCAGATAGTTATGAAGATATAAAAGTAGATTCATCTGAAGAAATAATAAAAAAGATAAGTACAGCTATTGAAGAAAAGAAAACAGAAAAGAATATAAAAATAGCAAAAAACAATAATTCAAATAATTCAATATTTACTGTGAAACCAATAAGTGGCGTAATTACATCAAGATATGGACACAGAAGTTCACCAGGTGGTATTGGAAGTACAAACCATAAAGGGATGGATATATCAGCAAAGGCAGGAACCACAATAAAAGTAGCAGCTGCAGGTACGGTAAAATTTGCAGGATATAAAGGTAGTTTAGGTAACTTAGTAATAATAGAATCAGAAAAAGGAATAGAAACATACTATGGGCATTGTAGTAAGATATATGTAAAAAAAGGACAAAAAGTAACAGCAGGAGACAAGATAGCAGCAGTAGGACAGACTGGTGCAGCAACAGGCCCACATTTACATTTAGAAATACATGTTAATGGAAAAGTAATAAATCCACAAAAATATTTATATAAATAGAACATAGAGATATGTTCTATTTTTTATTCCGCTTTTTTCTGTTTTTGTTCTTGTATTTTAATATTTAATAATATATAATGATTTGGTAATAATATAATTAAGGAGGAATATTATGGCAAAAGAATTAACTGAAGAAGAAAAACTTGAGATAAAAGACATGATTGATGGTTTAGTGCAAAGAGCAAAAAAAGCCTCAGAAGAATATATGAAACTAGATCAAGACACTGTTAATAACATCATTAAAGAAATGTCTATGGCTGGACTTGATAACCATATGAAATTAGCTAAAATGGCTGTAGAAGAAACAGGTCGTGGAATTTATGAAGATAAAATTACTAAAAATATGTTTGCAACAGAATATATATACCACAACATAAAATATGAAAAAACAGTAGGTATTATCTCAGAAAATGAAGAAGAAGGATACGAAGAAATAGCAGAACCAATAGGTATTATAGCTGGGGTAACTCCAGTAACTAATCCAACATCTACAACAATGTTTAAATCAATAATTGCTGCAAAAACTAGAAATGTTATAATTTTTGGATTTCATCCATCAGCACAAAATTGTAGTGTTGAAGCAGCAACAATATTAAGAGATGCAGCTGTAAAAGCAGGTGCACCAGAAGATTGTATATTATGGATTGATAAGCCATCTGTAGAAGCTACAAATCAATTAATGCATCACCCAGATGTTAATTTAATATTAGCAACAGGTGGTACGGGAATGGTTAAGGCAGCTTATTCTTGCGGAAAACCAGCACTAGGTGTTGGGCCAGGTAATGTTCCTTGTTATATAGAAAAAAGTGCAAAATTAAAAACATCTGTAAATGACTTAGTTATGTCTAAATCATTTGATAATGGAATGATTTGTGCTTCTGAACAAGCTGTTATTGTAGATGAAGATATTGCATGGGATTTTGAAACTTTAATGAAAGAAGCAGGTTGCTACTTTGTTTCAGAAGAAGAAAAAGAAAGATTGGAAAAGGCAATGTTTGATGAATCAAAAGGAAATACATTAATTGGTTCTATAGCAGGTCAAAGCCCATATAATATTGCAAAAATGGCTAATATAGATGTGCCAGAAAATACAAAAGTATTAGTAGTATATGAAACTGGAGTGGGTGCTGAACATCCATTTTCTAGAGAAAAACTAAGCCCAGTTTTAGCTTATTATAAAGTTAAAAATAGTGAAGAAGGAATTGAACTAGCAGAGCGATTACTAGAATTTGGTGGATTAGGACATTCTGCTGCAATTCATTCAGAAAATAAAGAAATAATTAATGAATTTGCAGAAAGAGTAAAGGTAGGAAGAATAATTGTAAATTCTCCATCAACTCATGGAGCAATTGGTGATATTTATAACACTAATATGCCTTCATTAACACTTGGCTGTGGGTCATTTGGAGGAAATTCAACAACATCAAATGTATCATCAGTAAATCTAATAAATGTTAAAAGAGTTGCAAAAAGGAGGGTTAATATGCAATGGTTTAAAGTTCCAGAAAAAATATATTTTGAAGCAGGTTCAATAGCTTACTTAGAAAAAATGCCAGAAATTACAAAGGCATTTATAGTAACAGATGAATCAATGGTTAAATTAGGATATGTAGATAAAATCTTATATCATTTAAGAAAAAGAAATGAATATGTACATTCTGAAATATTCTCAGATGTAGAATCAGATCCATCTTTTGCAACAATAAAAAGAGGAGTAGCAGCAATGAATAGTTTCCAACCTGATGTAATAATAGCTTTAGGTGGAGGAAGTGCAATAGATGCAGCAAAAGGTATGTGGTTATTCTATGAATATCCAGATGCTGATGTTGAAGGAATGAAACTTAAATTTATGGATATTAGAAAACGTACTTACAAATTCCCTAAATTAGGAATAAAAGCAAAAATGGTAGCAATACCAACAACATCAGGAACTGGTTCAGAAGTAACATCATTTGCAGTTATATCTGATAAAGAAAAAAATATGAAATATCCATTAGCAGATTATGAACTTACACCAGATGTAGCAATTATAGATCCAGACTTAGTAATGTCACTTCCAAAATCAATAACAGCAGATACAGGTATGGATGTGCTAACACATGCAATAGAAGCTTATGTTTCTAACATGGCATCAGATTATACAGATGGATTATCAGAAAAGGCTGCGGAACTAGTATTTAATTATTTAAAAGAAGCGTATGAGCATGGAGATAATAAAACAGCAAGAGAAAAAATGCATAATGCAAGTTGTATTGCTGGTATGTCATTTACAAATGCATTCTTAGGACTAAATCACTCCATAGCACATAAATTAGGTGGAGAATTCCATATAGCTCATGGTAGAGCAAATGCAATATTACTTCCATATGTTATAAAATATAATAGTCAAAAACCAACTAAATTTGTATCATTCCCTAAATATGAATATTTTATTGCAGACGAAAAATATGCAAACTTAGCAAGAAAATTAGGATTAAATGCATCAACAACAGAAGAAGGAGTAAATTCTTTAATAAGAGCAATTCAAAAATTAAATGCAGAATTAAATGAACCAAAATCAATACAAGAAGCTGGAATAGATGAAAAAGAATTCTTAGCAAAAGTAGATGAATTAGCAGATAAAGCATTTTCAGATCAATGCACAACAGCTAATCCAAGAGTTCCACTAGTTCCAGAAATAAAACAAATATTATTAGATGCATATTATGGTGCAGAAATATAGTGAAAATTAAATAAAGAAAACCCCAATTTTTAAACAAAAAAGTTTAAGGATTGGGGTTATTTAAATTAATTTCAAAAAATGTAAAATATTGCCAGATTTCGACAGGTTTTTTAATTCGTTGGTGTTAAACTATAACAGTTGTTTCCAAATGGAACAATTAAATAATATGCGGGGACGCGAAAATCCAGGGAGAATAGTTATGAACAATAACAATGTTGATGAATTACGGAAGGCTTTACAAGTAATCACAGAGTTACTTATAAAAAGCGAAAATGAAGATCTTATTATTGAACAAGTAGAATCAATTTCTTCTGAAAAAAATAATGAGATAAAAAGAGAAAAAATGATTAATTATATCATTAAAAATGTAGGCATACCAGCTAGCATCTTAGGATATAAATATGTCATTAGATCAATTGAACTTGTGCTTAATGGAAAAGTAGGAACATCGGTAACGAAGGACTTATATCCAACAGTGGCAAAAGAATTCAAAACCACATCTTCAAGAGTAGAACGTGCAATTCGGCATGCCGTTGAGGTTTCAATGGATAACGGAAACATGGATTTTATTGAAGAAATATTTGGTTACTCGTTTTCAATAATTAAAGGTAAGCCAACAAATTCGGAGTTTATATATGGAATTGTAGATTACATAAATTTGCAAGAAAGAATTGATGCTCTGAGGAATGGTAATTTATAAACAAATATCCTAGAATAGTGCTAAAGATAATTCTTTAGCATTTTTCTTATTATAGAAAAGTTCTCCAAAATTTCTATAATATAAATACATTGCACAGAAATTTGCTTTGCAAATTTCGCACACAAACAAAGATGCGGACTTTAAAATGTTTTAATATGTGTCAATATTATTAATGTCCACTTTTGTTCTATTATACTTGTAATTTTCTTTATTTCGTTATATAATAGCATCCGTAAGAAAGGAAAGTGATAAAATGGAAGTTAGTAAAGAAGAAATTTTACACATTGCTAAATTAGCTAGACTAAATTTAAAAGAAGAAGAAATACCAGAATATATAAAGAATCTTCAAGATATTTTGAATTTTGCCAATATAGTTAATGAAGCACCAATAGATGGATTAGATACGTCAATAGGAGCTATAGACAATTATAATGTATTTAGAAAAGATGAAATAAAAGTATTTGAAGATAATAAAGCATTATTACAAAATGCACCAGAACAAGAGGATAATATGTTTAAAATACCAAAAGTAATTTAAAAACGAATAATAAGCTGTGTATTACTTCGTTAAATTTCTCGTAAAATCAATCAATGTACACTAGTACACCTCATGATTTTTCTTGAAATTTGCCTAGTACTACTTGCTTCTAATTCGTTTTTAGGATTATACAAAACATAATAAAAACTTAAAACGAATAATATATTAATTAAAAGGAGGATAATTAATGAATATTACTGACTTAACAGTACATGAGCTAAAAGAAAAATTGGATAAAAAAGAAATAACTATAACAGAAATTACTAAAGCTTATGTAGATAGAATAAATGAAAAAGAACCAGAAGTAAAAGCATTTGTTACAACTTTAACAGATACAGCTATGGAAGAAGCAAAGCAAATAGAAGAAAAAGTTAATAATGGAGAAATAAAAACAGAGTTTGCAGGTATTCCAATAGGAATAAAAGATAATATGTGTACAAAAGGAGTTAAAACAACATGTAGTTCTAAAATGTTAGAAAACTTTGTTTCTCCTTATAATGCAACAGTAGTAGAAAAGCTAAATGTAGAAAATATGATAGATTTAGGAAAATTAAATATGGACGAGTTTGCTATGGGAGCTTCTACAGAGTATTCAGCATTTAAGAAAACATGCAATCCATGGAATCTAAATAAAGTTCCAGGAGGTTCATCAGGAGGAAGTGCAGCAGCAGTTGCAGCAGGGTTAGTTCCTTGGGCATTAGGTTCAGATACAGGTGGATCTATACGTCAACCAGCAAGCTTTTGTGGTGTTGTTGGACTAAAACCAACTTATGGATTAGTTTCAAGATTTGGATTAGTAGCATTTGCATCTTCATTAGACCAAATTGGACCAATAACAAAAGATGTTAAAGATAGTGCAATGCTTTTAAATTTAATAGCAGGACATGATGAAAAAGATACTACATCTATAAATGTAGAAAAGAAAGATTATACAAAAGCATTAAAAAATGATGTTAAAGGTTTAAAAATAGGTATACCAAAAGAATATTTTGGTGAAGGAATAAATCCAGAAGTTAAAAAAGCTTTAGAAACAGCAATTGAAGAATATAAATCTATGGGAGCAATAGTAGAAGAATGTAGTGTACCAATTGCAGAATATGCATTAGCAACTTATTATATAATAGCTTGTGCAGAAGCAAGTTCAAACTTAGGAAGATTTGATGGAATAAGATATGGTTATAGAACACCTAATTTTGAAAATTTAAAAGATATATTTGTTAATTCAAGAACAGAAGGATTTGGGGAAGAAGTAAAAAGAAGAATTATACTTGGTACTTATGTTTTATCATCAGGATATTATGATGCATACTACAAAAAAGCCCAACAAGTAAGAACATTAGTAAAAAAAGAATTTGATAAAGCATTTGAAAAATATGATGTTTTAATTACACCAACATCACCAACAGTAGCTTTTGATATAGGACAAAGATCAAATAATCCGTTAGAAATGTATTTAGCTGATATTTGTACAGTTTCTTTAAACATTGCAGGACTTCCTGGAATATCAATACCATGTGGAGTAGATAGCACAGGAATGCCAATAGGAATGCAAATTATAGGAAAACATTTTGATGAAGAAACAATATTAAATGCAGCCTATACTTATGAACAAAAAATTAAATTTAGAGAAAATTATAAACCAGAATTTAAAAACAAATAAAAAAGGAGAAATATTATGGCAAGAGAAGATTATGAAGTTGTTATAGGATTGGAAGTACATAGCGAACTTTCAACTAAAACAAAAATATTCTGTTCATGTCCAACAGAATTTGGTGGAGCACCAAATACACATACTTGTCCAGTATGTATGGCAATGCCTGGAAGTCTACCAGTTTTAAATGAAAAAGTAGTAGAATATGCTGTAAAAGCAGGTCTTGCTACAAATTGTGAAATTTCAAGAGATAGTAAAAATGATAGAAAAAATTATTTCTATCCAGATTTACCAAAATCATATCAAATATCACAATTTGATAAACCACTTTGTGAACATGGATATATAGAAATAGAAACAGAAAATGGACCTAAAAAAATAAGATTAACAAGAATTCATATAGAAGAAGATGCTGGAAAATTAAATCATGACCCATATGGAAGAGGAAGTTTAGTAGATTTAAATAGAGCAGGAGTTCCATTAATAGAAATAGTATCAGAACCAGATTTAAGATCAGCACAAGAAGTAGAAGCATATATGAGAAAATTAAAATCTATATTAGAATATATAGAAGTTTCTGACTGTAAAATGCAAGAAGGATCTTTAAGAGCAGATGTAAATGTTTCTATCAGACCAAAAGGAAGTAAAGAATTTGGAACAAGAACAGAAATGAAAAATATGAACTCATTTAGAAGTATTGTAAGAGCCATAGAATATGAAATAGAAAGACAAGTAGATGTAATAGACAATGGTGGAAAAATAGACCAAGAAACATTAAGATGGGATGATGTATCTGGAAAAACATTCCCTATGAGAGATAAAGAAGATGCACAAGACTACAGATATTTTCCAGACCCAGATTTAGTAGCAATAAGATTATCAGAAAAATATATTCAAAATATTAAAGATAACTTACCAGAGTTACCAGAAAGTAGAAGAAAGAGATATTTAGAAGAATATAAATTAACAGAAAAAGAAGCAAATCTTTTAACAGCATCTAAATATTTATCAGACATGTTTGAAAAAGCATCAGAAATTTGTGGTAATAGAAAGGCTGTTAGCAACTGGTTATTATCAGACATATCAAGGATATTAAATGAAAAAGAAGAAGAGGCAGATAGCATACCATTTTCAGCAGAAAGTTTAGCAGAGCTTATTACATTAATAGATAAAGGAACAATAAGCACAGCAATAGCTAAAAAAGTTGTTGAAGAAATGTTTGAAGATGGAGAGAAAAAGCCTTCAAAAATAATAGAAGAAAAAGGATGGATTCAAATCTCTGATGAAGGAGCAATAAAAGAAGTTGTTTTAAAAATATTAGAGGCAAATCCACAATCTGTAGCAGATTATAAAGCAGGAAAACAAAAAGCAATAGGATTCTTAGTTGGACAAGCAATGAAAGAAACAAAAGGAAAAGCAAATCCTCAAATGCTAAACAAAATGTTTGCAGAAGAAATGAATAAAATGTAAAGAAGGTATAGGCGGACGAATATGTCCGTCTATTGTTATAATAAGAAAAAAAGACGAAATTGACATAATACAAACAAAGTGCTATAATATTAAAGGCACTAAAAATTTATAAAGGAGGAGTATGTGGTGAGTTACCAAATACTTACAGAACAAATGGGATTACCATTCTGTGTGCTGAACGGTGTTGCAGGGGTTGGACAATCTGTTGCAGACCGGGAAAAGTTTTTTAGGATTCTTCAAAAATCTAATGTAGATTATTATCAATGTCCTTATGCAAGGTATCTTGTAATAGGAAAAAAACATGATATTCTACTAAACAGCTTAAAGGATGTTAAAGGAAGAGGTGAAAGCTATATTTGTACTTCTGAAGGAGAAGTTATCTATTTAAATAGACAAACTTTCTCAATTCGTTGCATAAGGAAGGATTGTATTAGTCCGGAACCTTGGGTAAAGGAATATATCCCTAAACCAAAGAAAGAGAAGAATCAGAAAAAAGGCGGAGCCGATGAACCACAATTTAAACTTGTGGAAATTGGCGGAAAGAAAGAAGGATGCTAGAAATAGCATTCTTCTCTTTTATATAATAGGAAATTATAACAAATTATTTTATTCGCTTTTTTATATTTGTTGTTTTCTGATAGTATCAAATGCAAATCCACAAATTGTAAAATCAACAAAAAACATTAAAGAAGACTTAAACAAAATAGTACCTACAGTAAATATAAGAGGTAAATGGTAAATAGTATGGTATGTAAATAAAACCAAAATTGAAAGCATACAAAATAACAATGAAAAAACAAATCCATAATGCATTATATTTTTCACATGTATATCCATATTTTTAAACTTATTAATAATAAAGTAAAACATAAAATCACTTCCTAATACCAATGATAACATGGTTTAATATTAAAAACAAATGTAATATTTGGTAAAAAAATTGTATTTTACTTGCATTTTTATAATAACTGTGTTAAAATATTATACGTTATAGTTTAGTATATACTAAGAGGAGGTGCTACGTATGCCAAATATTAAATCAGCAATAAAAAGAGTTAGTGTTATAGAGAAAAAAACATTAAGAAATAATATGATTAAATCAGGATATAGAACAGCTGTTAGAAAATTTGAAGAAGCTGTTTCTGAAGGAGATAAAGCAAAAGCTGAAACATTATTCTCAGAAGCAACTAAGAAAATAGATCAAGCTTGCACAAAAGGTGTTATAGTAAAAAACACAGCAGCTAGAAAGAAATCTAATTTAGCTAAAAAATTAAATGCAATGAAATAAAGAAAATCGCAGTAATGCGATTTTTTTATGTTGATTTATTTGATGTAAGGAGACGATTTTATGACATTTAAAGAAATAAGAAAAGAAATATTAAATAGAGATGAATCATTATCTAAAAATGCTTGCAAAAACAAAGATGCCATTTTTTTAAAAGATAACATAGAAAAAGAAAATGAGATAAGACCTGTATTTTTTAGAGATGCAGATAGAATAATACATTCATTTACATATACAAGATACATAGACAAAACACAAGTATTTCCATTTACAAGGAATGACCATATTACACACAGAGTATTACATGTTCAATTAGTATCAAAAATAGCTAGAATGATTGGAAAAGCTTTAAATCTAAATGAAGACCTAATAGAAGCAATTGCATTAGGTCATGATGTTGGACACACACCATTTGGACATAAAGGAGAACAATTTCTAGATGAAATATGTAAAAAAGAACAAATAGGATGTTTTAAGCATAATGCTCAAAGTGTGAGATTTTTAAAAGATATAGAAGAAATTAATTTAAGTTTACAAACATTAGATGGAATACTAGCACATAATGGAGAGATGATACAAGATAAATATAAACCCCTATCAAAAACTAAAGAAGAATTTTTATTAGAATTAAAAAGTTCATTTGAAGATGAAAGTTTTGATAAAAAAATTGTTCCAATGACATTAGAAGGATGTGTTGTAAGGATAAGTGATATTATTGCATATATAGGAAGAGACATAGAAGATGCAATAATTGTAGGAACAATAAAAAGAGAAGATATTCCAGAAGATATAGTTAGGGTTTTAGGAAATAATAATTCTATTATAGTAGATACCATAACTAAAGATATAATAAAAAATAGCATAGGAAAAGATTATATATCTTTTTCAAAAGAAGTATTCGAAGCAATGGCTAAATTAAAAAAATGGAACTATGAAAATATATATACTTCAGAAGACGCTTGTAAAAATGAATCAATAATAAGAGAATACTTTAATAAACTATTTGAAGTATATTTAAGATATTTAGAAGAAGAAAATGATGATAGCAATTTAAGTAAAAAGAATATAAAAGAATTCGTGGAACAAAGAAGCAAGGAATATTTAGAAACTACAAACAAAAAAAGAATAGTAATCGATTATCTAGCAGGACAAACAGATCACTATTTCTTAAGGGAATGTGAATATAATTTTAAAGGATTTGATAAAGAAAAATTATATGAATAGACTTATTTGAGATAACGTGCTATAATACAAGATGTTAGGAGACTTTCAATGAATAGAATAATAGAAAATCTAATTCAAAATGAAAAGTTTAAAGATTATATAGAAGATTTAAAATCAAATGTAACCCCAATATCAATATTGGGGTTAGTTGACGTGGCAAAATCACCTTTTGTTTATGCAACACAAGAAGAAATAAATAAACCAATTTGCATTGTTACATATAATGAAATTCAAGCAAAAAATATATTGAAAAACTTAAAATATTTTTATGAAGATGTAGAATACTTTCCTAAAAAAGAAATTGTAACATATGGTTACGATGTTGAAAGTAAAGAGCTATTATATGAAAGAATGGAAGTACTAAATAAAATCTATTCTAGAAAAACAAAAATAGTAATAACAACAATTGAAGCTTGTATGCAATGTATGATTACTAAAAAGGAATTGTATTCTAATACAATTAAATTTGAGTTTGATAAAGAATATAATTATGAAGAAATAAAAGAAAAATTAGTAAAATTAGGATATGAAAGAGTAGAACTAATAGAATCAAAAGGTCAATTTAGCGTTAGAGGTGATATATTAGATATCTCAATAACAGAAAATAAAGGTGTAAGAATAGAATTTTGGGGAGATGAAATAGATTCAATTCGTTATTTTAACATTTCTTCTCAAAGATCTATTGAAGAAATAAGAAATATAACGATATATCCATCACATGAATACATATTAAGTAAAAGTTTAGAAGATATTTGTAAATCTATAGAACAATTAGACAACGAAAATACAGAAGAAGATATTGAACGTATAAAATCTGGTAACTACATATCAAAAATAGATAAATATATAAATTGTTTTTATGATAAAACAGAAACAATATTAGATTATATTTCAAAAGATGCTGTTATATTTTTAGATGAAGTTGGAAAAATAAAGGCTAGAAACAAAAATATTTTATTAGATAACAAATCATTGATGACAACATTAATAGAAAAAAATAGATTTGTTCCTCAGATAATAGAAGAACTAAAAGATTATGAATATATAGAACAATCATTAGGGAAAAAATCAATAGTCTATTTAGAAAATCAAGATTTACCATTAAATAGACCAAATAGTTTTAGTTTTACTTATAAAGAATTAAACTTTTATAAGTCAAGCACAGAACTATTAATAGACAAAGTAAAAGAAGGAATAGCTAATAAAAAAGAAGTAATAATCTTAGCAGGAAATGAAGATAACTGCATAAAAGTAGCAAATCTATTTTTAGAAAATGAAATAACATATAAAATTATAAAAAATAAAAAAGAAAATAAAATAGATAAATGTGTAATAATAACAACAGGGATATTGACATCTGGGTTTGAATGTTTTGATAGTAATATAATTGTAATTACAGGCGAAGAGTTATTTTATAGTGAAAAAAAGAAAAGAAAAAAAGCATCATCAGCATTCAAACAAGGAGAAAAAATAGTATTTGCAGACTTAAAACCAGGGGATTATGTTGTTCATAAATCACATGGTATAGGACAATTTGTTGGAGTTAATACAATAAGAACATTAGATATTACAAAAGATTATATAAAAATAAAATATAGAGGTGAAGATTACTTATATGTACCAACAAATGATTTAGATAATATTAGAAAATTTATTGGTGGAGGAGAAGCAGAACCAAGACTAAATAAATTAGGAAGTAAAGAATGGGAAAAAACTAAAGCAAAAGTAAAATCAAACTTACGTGAAGTAGCACAAAATTTAATAGAGCTATATGCAAAAAGAAAAAATGCAAAAGGTTTTGCATTCAGCAAAGATACTCCATGGCAAACTCAATTTGAAAATGATTTTCCATATACAGAAACAGACGATCAATTAAGATGTATAGATGAAGTAAAAAAAGATATGGAAAAATCATTGCCAATGGATAGATTATTATGTGGTGATGTTGGATATGGAAAAACAGAAGTTGCAATGAGAGCAGCATTTAAAGCTGTTATGGATCAAAAACAAGTAGCATATTTAGTACCAACAACTGTACTTGCAAATCAACAATATGAATCATTTAGAGAAAGAATGCAAGAATTTCCAATAAGAATAGAATTACTAAATAGATTCAAAACACCAAAAGAACAAAAAAAAGTAATAAAAAAACTAAAATTGGGTGAAGTTGATATTGTAATTGGAACACATAGAATCCTTAGCAAAGATGTTGAATTTAAAGACTTAGGATTATTAATAATAGATGAAGAGCATAGATTTGGAGTAAAGGATAAAGAAAAAATAAAAGAATTAAAAGAAACAATAGATGTATTAACAATGACAGCAACTCCAATTCCAAGAACATTACATATGTCTATTGTTGGAATTAGAGATATGTCGGTTATATATGAACCACCTCAAAATAGAAAACCAGTTCAAACTTATGTATTAGAATATGACCCAGAGGTTATAAAAGAAGCAATAACAAAAGAATTGGAAAGAGATGGTCAAATCTTTTACTTATTTAACAATGTGGAAAGAATAATAGCAAAAGCCGAAGAAATACAAAATTTAGTACCAGAAGCCAGAGTTGGATTTGCACATGGAAAAATGTCAGGAACAGAACTTGAAGATATAATGCAAGAATTTATTGATGGAAAAATAAATGTACTTGTGTGTACAACAATATTAGAATCTGGAATAGATATACCAAATGCAAATACAATAATTGTAGAAAATGCGGATAGACTAGGACTTGCACAACTTTATCAAATAAGAGGAAGAGTTGGTAGAAGTAACACTCAAGCATATGCATATATTACTTATAAAAGGGAAAAGCTATTATCAGAAATAGCAGATAAAAGACTAAAAGCAATCAAAGAATTTACTGAATTTGGTTCAGGATTTAAAATAGCAATGAGAGACTTAGAAATACGTGGAGCAGGAAGTTTACTAGGAGAAATACAACATGGACATATGGATCAAGTTGGTTATGATACATATTGCAAATTATTAGATGAAGTTGTAAAGGATATGAAAGGAATAGAATATAAAGAAGAACAAGAAGTTCAAATAGACTTAAATGTATCAAGTTATATTCCTGATGATTATATTGAAAACACTTCTCAAAAAATTGAAGTATATCAAAACATAGCAATAGCAAAAACAGAAGAAGACATACAAGATGTTATAGACGAAATAACAGATAGATATGGAAATATACCAAAAGAACTTGAAAACTTATTAGATATTGCAAGAATAAAAAATCTATGTAAAGAAAAGAATATAATTAAGATTACACAAAAACAAAACAATATTGTATTCTTCTTTAATGTAAATGAATTTGATACAGCAATAATAGATATACTAGTAAAAGAATATAAAGACAATATAAGATTCTCACCAGGAACAGAACCATATATTACATTAAAAAATAAAGAAGACAATGCAAAAGTAATCTTAAAAAAAGCAAAAGAATTTTTAAGTAAATTGTAATTTGTCTTGCATATCATTGTTCAGCTTAAAGGTTGTAGTTGTCCTG
>OIYG01001191.1_pt1 | contig 20587 bp, 17 predicted proteins | sample 1587861 | NCBI WGS metagenome assembly OIYG01 (sample SAMN03283272) | human gut metagenome | biome: human-associated habitat; material: feces | host: Homo sapiens | place: Peru | collected 2012 | reverse complement strand
CTTTGTCCACATCCGCCGCAACAACTGGAGTAAGGTGGCAGAAGAACAACTCCGTCAGATTGTGGGCACTGCTTACGATTCCCATTCCAAAGACAAGAGGATGGAGAAATCAGCCTCAGCCAGAAAAGGACGTGCCGACATCCTGCAGATGATCAATTATCTGGAAAGCCGTTACCAGTTCCGCTACAATACCGTGATGAAATACACCGAATACCGTCCCAACAACTCATGGATTGGCGATTTCAAGCCGGTAGATGCGCGCGTACAGAAAAGCATGACGCTGGATGTTCTGATAGCAGACATCCACGTGAGCATCAAGGACGTAAGGAATTTTCTGGAGTCAGACCGCATCAGAAACTACAGTCCGATAGAGTCCTATCTCTATGACTGTGTGGGGAAATGGGACGGCAAGGACCGCATCCGTGCCTTGGCTCGCACTGTGCCCACCCAGAATCCACATTGGGAAGACTGGTTTTACACCTGGTTTCTGGGAATGGTAGACCAGTGGCGCGGCGTATATCGCAAACAATATGGCAACAGCACCATGCCACTGCTCATCTCCAAGCAGGGTTACAACAAGAGCACCTTCTGTCGCCGTCTGATACCGAGCGAACTGTCGTGGGGCTTTACCGACAATATGATTCTGTCAGAAAAGCGTCAGGTATTGCAGGCGATGTCACAGTTTCTGCTTATCAACCTCGATGAGTTCAATCAGATTTCGCCACAGGTTCAACAGGGTTTTCTGAAGAATCTGCTGCAGTTGCCAACGGTAAAAATCAAGCCGCCGTACGGCAGCCATGTTGAGGAGTTCCCTCGTCTTGCCTCCTTCATTGCCACAAGCAACATGACGGACATTCTTTCCGACCCATCCGGCAACCGCCGTTTCCTGGGAGTAGAACTGACGGGACCTATCGATGTGAGTGGCAGACTGAACTATGAGCAGCTTTATGCGCAGGCGATGCAAGCTCTGGAGCGTGGCGAAAAATCCTATTTCGACGCCAAGGAAACTGCCATCATCATGCAACATAACAGACAATTTGAGCAGATTTCCCCTATCAAGCAATGTTTTCTGCAGGTTTTCGAGCCTGCAAGTACCCCAGAAAAGGGTGAATTTCTGATGGCAGCCGCCATTTTTGACATTTTGAAGCAGAAATTCGGCTCCTCCCTCCAAGTTTCGAGTATACAGAAATTGGGCAGAGAGCTCCAGAATATTGAAGGATTGAAGAGCCAAAGAACAAGATTTGGCACTGAGTATCTGGTAGTTAGAAAATAACCCCTCTCCTTTTCATCTCATTTCCTCAAAAAAAAGAGCGTGGCAATGCGTGGCATTAGGTGGCAATAGAAATACCGCTTATTGCCACGCATTATTCACTTATAATCAGATAGTTAAATGTATACGTGGCAGATATGGCAATAAAAACAGGAAACATTTTCGTGCAATAACCATAAAAGTAGGAGCAAACTTCTCTAAAGGCAGAAGATGGAAGGAGAGGTGGAAGATGGAATAAGAATGAGATTGTTTTTCATTAGATTAAGGGAAGCATAAGCAAAACTTTTTTTTCATTGTAATCTCATTCACTACTTTTTCTTATTAACAGCATCTAGTAGTCGTCTAATAGTATGTTTCTATTTTCCATTCTGCACCACCATCAACGTGGCACGTTGGTCATCACTGACGAATATTATTTCTCCCTTGCGACCAGATGTGAACTCCGATGTTCCATTTTTTAGTTTCTCAACCACAACGTTTACCATCGTTTGCCTCAATGAAAGGTCATCGTTCACATCGGCCTCACCTTTCACAAGTTTCTTGGCAAAGTTGCCTGCCTTACCAAGCAAACCTTGTTTCTTCTTCGTAGCGAAAGTCACAGATACCCAATCGGGCTTCGACTCCACACGCCAATTTTGCTCGTTGTTGTCTTTAACCGTAGTCTCTGAGTTACAATAAACCTCTATTGTTTTGTCACCACCTTTCCACGAACACTCCCAAAGATTTTCGCCCAATCGCAGAATGATGGGGACTCCTTGCTGTTCTACGACAATCACCTTTTTATAATCGCCTGTTGTTACTTCGACTTTCTGAGTGCGTTTCTTCGTTGATGTGTTCTTTTCGCATGATATATCGAAAGAATCATCGTCCCTCTTCTGTACAATCACGAAATTAGTTCCATCAGAACCACTGATAGCGTTTGCTTCCCACGAATCGTTCTTAGTTGTAACGGTAACAGATACAGTCTTTGGGTCAGGCCCCAACTTAAAGTAGTTGTTGCTTACTCCCAACACGGATTGTGAAGATGCCCTGACCTCTTCCGTTTCTACATGGCGGTTTCTGTTCGTGTTGCCACCTGAGTTCCGTAGCTTCTTTTTGATGTTTACGCTGACCTGTATGGCGTTGTCGCATTTCTTCTTGTCTTTAGCCGCATCATACATTTTTTTAGCCTTGACGAAACGCTCAATTGCCTTGTTTTGTGCGGCAATGGTCATCTTCTGTTGATAACTTTGACCTTGTTTGAAAGCTGCATCTGCGTTGGCTTGCGCCGATGCGGTTATGGCAAAGATGCAGAAAAATGACAATGTCAGAAAATATTGTAATACACAGTGTCTCATACCTTTATTTCGTATTTAGAATATTGTCGATTTTGTTTATACGCTCACGTGTCAACTTTCCTTCGGCCACCATCAGTGGGTCTGGGTCTTGTTCGAGCATTTCGGCTTTAGCTTCCAGCTCGGCCTTTGTGTTAAGCAATGACGATTTCAAGCTGTCTTTATCTACATCGTAGTTTGGTAGCGATACGCTTGCGCCTTTCAGTTGAGAGGCAGCAACGTCGGCCTTGTTGTACAAAGCCATCGCATCTACAAGTTGCTTATCGAAGCCCTCGTCGTGCAAATAACCTTTTGCGGCGAGTTCAGCCGCTTGCTTAACGCTCGTGTTTACGACATTGACAAGCGAGTCTATGTGATTTTTTTCTGCAAGTTCCGCCTGTTCTCGCACTATTTTTGCGTTGTAGGCGTTGAAGCCAACGACCGAACCGATGACAGCTAACAACACCAAGCCAACGGCGATGCCTATAATTCGTCTTTTCCGAGGGTCTGCGGCACGCTTTACATCGATAGACTCTATGTCAACGCGCATCTCAGCTGAAGTCTGATAACGGTTCTCTTGTTTCTTCTCGCAGGCTTTCTGCACAATACGTCGTAGTTCCTTGTTTGTAATGTTCTTTACAGGAACTTTTTCTTTCAGCTGTTTGTCAAGCACTTGGTAGCGAGTTCCATCAAAGGGGATATGTCCAACGATGCACTGATAGAGAAGAATGCCTACGGCGTAGATGTCAGTGGTTTGGTTCTGCGACTTCAAGTCGCCCAAAGCTAACTCTGGCGAAGCATATTCGGGCTTGCCCATGAATGCGCCTGCCACGGTAAGAGCCTTGTCATTAGTCGTAAGATTCTTCATCTGCTTACAGATGCCGAAATCGATTAACTTAATATGCTCGTCATCGGTAATCATGATGTTCGATGGGTCAATGTCGCGATGAATGTAGCCCGCATCGTGCAATGCCATGAGACCAGACAAAACACTCTTGATGACTATCTTTGCAAAGTGGTCAGGGCTTTTAGTGAAGTCGTTGAGCAATTTGCGTGCGTATGCAATCTCGTTGCCATTGGCATCCACACACTTGCCATCGAGAATGTCAGCTAACGACACGCCATGCAGCAACTCGCTCACTACGTGATAGTGCTTCACGATACGGTTCTCTCGTTGTTCATCGGTCTCAATGAATCCAAGCATCTCAATGAGATTGTCGTTTCGCAACTGTATGGCAGCCTCGCGCCTCGCTCTCTCAATAGCCTGTTCGGGCAAGTCCATGAACATGAACTTTATCGCCACAGGGCGCGTGGCTCCAGTTCTGGTATTCACGCTTTTGCCTATATACACCTTGCCCATGCCTCCTTCGCCTATGGGCGTGCTTGCGGAGTCCACCTCATAGTAAACACCGTTCGCCTTTTCCTTAGCTCCTTGTAGTCTAACTATTGCCATATTTGTTATAAACTCTATTACTTTATGCTTAATATCTTTATTTGCTCAATGTAAGTCTTTATCTCATCTTTTGCTTCTCTTGTGGGTCTACCTTGACTGTCAGCTCTGGTAATCTTTATGCCCTTCTCAATACGATTGTGCAGTTCCAAGATTTTGTTTTTGTCGGCATCAATACATACGCTTGCGGCCTGTATCAAGTTTGAACAAACGTTGTCGCGCATCTGCTTCCTCTTGTTTTGCAACTTTTTCAACAGTGCATTCCTGTTCTTGTTTTTCTGTACTCCATCTTTGCCGAGAGTGTCCAGCCTTGACAGATATTCCACTGCCTTCAGCAAGAACTTTTTCTTATCGTCAAAATGGAAGCCTTTGTCTTGTTCTGGTAGTTCCTCTATGGTATTTTTTAGAGCATTATCTTGTTCTGCACCATTCTTGCCTTGAGTTTTCACAGCTTTTCCTTTGTTCGCCAGCGAATCTCGCAACTGATTGCTATTCCTTTTAAGTTCGTCTATCTCCTTGTTGAGACTGTCTATCACTATCTGTGGATTCCTTTTGATAGAAGATGATGATTGCGGTTCTGTATTGCTGTTTTTTAGCAAAGGGCTAACGCCAAGATACGCATTAATGCCGAGGCTGAACACAAGCAAAGCGGCCAGCAGCCACAATAGGCGTGGACTGTTAGATTTCGGCGCATTCTCCGTCAATGAGTAGCCGTTTCCATTGGTATTGACATCTGCGGGCTTTGTCGCATTATGCTTATCACTGGCTGGATAATCGACCACTGCGAGCGTCATGTTGTCGTGCCCGCCGCCGTTGTTGTGTCCCATTGCATCTATGCGGTCGGCCAATTCGGACACTACGAGCGGCAACTCTTCGTCTGAACAGAGAGCGTTGACGAGATGAACCTCTGGCAAAGCTCCCCATATACCATCGGTCATAAGGGCGAAGCGGTCACCGTTTTTTACGCTCACCTTGTCAATTTCAGTCTCAACCGCTGGACGAATGCCTACCGCACGAGTTATGATATTAGAATTGTTGGACTGTCGAGCCTGCTCTTCTGTCAGTTCGCCCTTTCTGACCATCTCCGCCACGTATGAATGGTCTGCGGTGCGAAAAGTGATTTTCCTCTCACGAAGTAGATAGCAACGGCTGTCACCGACATGTACGATATATGCGTTTTTCCTGTTTACGAGCAGAGCAACGCAGGTAGTGCCCATGCCTTGCAATGATGGATTGGCACTGACAGCTCCAAGCAACGCACTGTTAGCCGATTCAACGGCTTTTTGCAGTATGTGTTCAGGAATATCCTGCGGCTTGCACGACTTTACCACGCCAACAATAGTGCTTGTTGCCAACGCTGACGCAGTTTTTCCTGCTGGGCCACCTCCCATGCCATCGCACACGACTACAAGCAGCCCAAGCGGAGTGTCCGCGAAGCCGTAGGAGTCTTGATTCTCCTGTCGTCCGCCTATCCGTGAGTCCACGTAACCTTTGAACCCGAATCTATTTGTTATATCTTCCATGCCCTATTCTAATTACCTTTTGCTATATGTTGCCACGCTTCCGTGAGGAGGGAAATACAGCGTACATCGACACTATTTGAAATCGTCAGAAGTCAATGTCATGACGATAGAGTCCGTGCCTGAAATGTATGTATATTTCACTATCGCTTTTGCAGCCAACAGCATCTCCAATATTTCTTGACTGTTGAGGTTTGTCTTCCAATTACGAACCGTGTTGCTTCTCAATGTATCAATGTTGATTGCCGCAAGACTGTCGGCCGTAGTCTCTATGCGGTACGACAATGTCTTGTCGCCGTAACTGCACGATGTAAGCGTAGAACCAGCACCAATATTCTGTGGAACAGCAGTCGCCTTTGCCTTCGTGCCCAGCCATTCGTCCGCTTGCCTTTCCGCTTTGTTGCCTTTGCAGGCAGACATCGAAGCCACCAACAGAATTACGAAGAGTGAATATAAAGCCTTTTTCATGTTTACAGAATGTTTATCGTGTTTGAATAAATTTTCGTATCGTCCTCGTAGAACTCAATCTTGTATTCGCCAGCCTTCCATATCTTGCCATTGTCAGAGCCGAATTTCAGCAACTCATAAGTTTTGGTCTTGTTGGCTTTCGGAACATTGATGGAAGTAATCGTGGTGAAGCGGGCATCTTTGGTAGGAACGAGGAGTTTGCCTTCGGGTGTGTATAACTTCACTCCCAACTTATATATGCCATCGTTCTTGGCCGTCAATTCCACACGCTCCTGCAAGTAACGGCAACTATTCTTGCGAATGCTCTTGTCGTAATCGGAAATGACGGAATTACCTGCATCCACCACACGGACAGAGAACGAGCTTATGATCAAACTCCTTTGTCTTACCACCTCTTGGTAGTTGTTCTGTGGAACTACGACAACAGTCGTATCGAGATTGCTCCAATAGCTGTGAATTGAGTCGGCTATCACGCGACCTTTTTTGTAATTATTGTCAAACACCTGCTTTATGTTGTCAAATGTAGCCATACTTGCGCCGAACACCTTTTGGAAATCTTCGGGTGTCGCAGCATACATCGGCAGACAGAAATCGACTTTGTTGCCATTCATATACGCCTTTATCACACGTTGGGCGCAAACCATGTTTGCGGCTTTCTCAGCAATCTCACGACGGCGGTTAAGCGTGTTGTCCTTGTCGCTTGCGAACTTTATGCCTTTGCGGTGGATGGTGTAGAGCAGTGGCGAGCCGCTACCCTCAAAGGTAATCCAATAGAGTACATCATTCTTCTTGAAACAGACACTTTGGTCGTTGGTGTCGATACTTGGAGAGTAATGCTTTGAGCGCAGAAACTCTATAATCGATTTCTGTGCTTTCTTCTGTACCTCATTGAGTGTTAAGTTTTGTGCCACGGCAACTTCGCCACAAAGCAATGCCACGGCAATGCAGAAAAACTTGATGATTCTCATAATTATATGTTTTTATTTGTTCTTAAATCATAAATACGAAGTTTGAAGACTTGTCATAGACGTATATGTCAATGCCGACGTATGACGGAGTTCCAGTGTTTTTCCTCAACAACGTCCGCATCTGACGCACGGCTGACTTAAATTGGTCAATATTTGCCTCAATGTCACTTTGCGTTAGCTCGGTGAGTTTCATATACAAGGATATGTTGTCTTCTATCAAGGTTATTCGCGTGATGTAAACACCTTGAGTCAACTGCGCAGGACAGGAGCGTTGGATCTCAATCCACGCGTTCTTCCAATTCGTCGTGGTTATAACATTCCGCGAACCGCCGACAAGGTTTGTAGTTCCCCATTGGTTTGTCTTCGAGTTGTATGCCTGCGTAGCAATCAATTTGCCCGATGCGTTATAATACTTGCGTTGCGTAGGTATTATGCCATTGCTTTGGTAGGACACGTCTATCCTCGCAAAGCCAAATTTCCTGTCGTTCTGCTTTCCGCTTGCGTCACAGACAAATAGTTTCGCCTGCATATTATGTGAGTTGAAGGTTGAACGCATCTCATAATCGAGTTTTCCCTTGTCGTCATAATATTTGGCTGATGTATTATTTCCCTTGCCGTCATACGTATTCACGAGTTTTGCGTAGCCATCGCTTCTGCTCTTTGCGAGCCTACCGTTAACATCGGTCATCACGTCAGTAAGCACATGGTTGCGCTCGTCATAAGTCCAGGTCCGCTTGTGGTAGCCATCGGCGCACGTATAAGCCTTGCCATACCCATTGAAGCAAGTCACGCTCGTCCTGTTTCCTCGTTCATCGTATGTAACTCTGCCTTCTGGACTTGCGTTCTTCCCAGATATAGGATTACCATTTGCGTCTATGCTTTTTTCGTATATAACGTTATTTGCGGCATCAAACTCATGAATGCGCTTGTGCGTTCCCATGTTGTCTGCGCCAGCACCGCCTGATGAGTTCAAGAACGTCTGCACTGTGACATTTCCTCGTTCATCGTATGTGTTCAGTATTTGCGAGTATTTCGTCCCCGGACAATTAACCAATGTTCCCGAGAGATTGGTGTACCACGTTTTCTTCACTCTGTTGTTTTGGTCATACTCGTAGTTCTCAACTACAGAACTGCCCTTCAGTTGGCCCGATGCTGTAACGGTATATTTTTTCAAGACATTTCCATTGCTGTCGTACTTGTAGTGTTCAGAATAGAGCAATCCATTCAACCCCGAATATTTCACCTCAACAAGGAAGTTTGTCTTTGGTTCGTAGGTCATTTCCATTTTGTGGAAACCACTACTCGTCAAACAGTTTCCGCCTTTTTCATCACAGAACTCACGCACGGTATTGTTGCCTACATCATCATATTTGTACACAATGTAAGCGTACCCATCATTGCATCTTACTGGTGTTTTGCCGTCTTTGCCGATGTTGATGTATTGGTAGATGTTGCCTTGTGCGTCATATACCACGTTATAACCGCAAGTGCCATCGCCACAATCCGTCAGTTGCCCTTTCGCATCAAGGAAACGCTTTTTCGTCTCTCTGTAGAAGTCATCATATTCGAGCGTAACAGAGCTGAAGAACCCATTGCATAGCGCAGGATTGCCTTTCTTGTCATAGTCACTGACTCGAATGATATTTCCCACACTGTCGTATTCCCAGACTACGCGAGCAACACCTGTAGTCTGCTCCATCAGTTCTCCTGCGGTGTTGTAATATGATGTTTCCAAGTCAAGCCCGACATCATTAGGCTTCGACTTGATAATGGAAACGGCTTCTCCGTCCTGCGAGTTGTTCGCAGGTTCGTTGTTCAAATCAAGGAATCTCAATTCCGTGCAAAAGCCATTTTCATCATATTTGATGGCTTCCGTAACCCATCCGAATTTGTTGGTCATTGGCTCCCCCTTGCCATTTATGCAGGTCTGCTTAATCCTATTGCCATCATCATCGTATTCATATTTGAAACCGAACACGGCATTGTCTGTACGCAAGGAGGGCTTGCCATCTATGGAAGTATAGACCTCGCTTATACGGTTGCCCCATTCGTCATAACTGAGCGTAACGAGAGCGCAGTTGTTGCCGTCGTGTGAGGGCTTGCCGTCTGGCGAATAGTAAGCCACGGTAGCCCAGTTGTCGTCATCGTCGTATGTGTATTTCTTTATGCCAAGACCTATCTTGTTACCTCTCACCTTTCCGTCTTGACCGAGGAACTTGACTGTTATTATTCTGCCTTCATCATCATATTCGTATGCCTGTCCATAGATGTTGTCCTTGTCGCCTACACGGTCATTGTTTTCGCCGCCAGCGTAAAGCAATTGTTCAAGCACGCCTGTCTCTTCGTTGAAATGGAGCAGGTAGCGTGATATTCGGCTGCGCTCAATGCTACCGTCACTTCTGTCCACATAAAGTTCAGTCGTATTTGATTGCAAGCGCATGGCCGTTCCGTATTCATCGTCATACTTGAATGTGGCGGTCTTGAGGTTTTCATCGTAATCCAACTTGAAAAGCAGTTTCCCGTATGGATTATACACCTTCTTATAGTCGATGTTTCCATTGTCAGTATAGAAATACTCTACATCAGAATAACGGCTGTTCATATATTCCGTATCAGAATGATTTATCGCCTTTCCTTGCGAATTGACAAGTGTCATTCTGCGCACCTTATGGCGGCTGGATTCAATGCGGTAACTTGCGCTGCGATGTCCCATTTCACGCGAACTCAACTTGCCAATACCTTTCGGCACACCATAATACTCCACATAATCCTTGTAGTAGGAAACCTTTGTGCGATAATAGTCCCAAATGCCTAATGCCACTCCAATAATCACCACGGCAATGGCTATGCCGCCATAAAGCGCAGTCTTGTTCACTGGATCAGGGTCAACCACCTGCTTTATGGCTTTCTTCATCTCGTCGCAACTTGAATAGCGTTGGCTGACATTCTTGCTCGTCGCCTTGTCAACCACCTTCTGCAAGCCTTCTGAAACGTAAGGATAATAATCCTTCATGCGAGGCAAACTGTCATTTATCACCTTGCGCTTTATCTCCAACTCACTAAGCGTTGTGGCATCGTAAGGCGCACGACCCGTCAGCATTTGATGAAGCAACACACCGAGCGAATAGATGTCAGAACGCTGGTCAATGGCATGTCCGAACACTTGTTCCGGACTCATGTATTCGGGTGTCCCCATAACTGGGCCTGCTCCACCTGCGCCCACATCAGAGAGAATCTGTGCGATACCGAAGTCCATTACCTTGATAAGCCCCTCGCTGTTGATGAAGATGTTGCTCGGCTTTATGTCACGATGCACGATGCCATGCTTGTGGGCATAAGAGAACGCATCCAATATCTCGCATATCATTGGATAAGCTCGTTTCTCCACTATCAGGCCGTTCTTCTTGTTGATAAAGTCCTCAAGCGTGTAACCGTCAACATACTCCATAATGAGGAACACACCATACTCGTTCTCAACATAATTCAAGAATTTCACAATGTTGGGGTGGTTCAGCGAGCTAAGCATCATAGCCTCTTGCTTGAAGCGGTTGCGCAGAGCAATGTTGTTGGCATATTGCGGATGCAGCGACTTTATAGCCACAAGTTGGTTGATGTTCTTGTTCTGCGCCAAGAACACCTGTCCCATGCCACCACTACCAAGTGGGCGTATCAGTCGATAATTGAGTATTTCTGTAGGTATCATATTAATGCATTGAGGCGATTATAAAAATACGTGTAACAAAGTTGAGTATCATGCCAATTGCGAAACCAATCCAAGCCCATTTGCTATAAATTTTTGCTCTCTTGATATCCTTTTTTCTAAAATAGAAGTATAAGATCCACCCAATTAATGGGAATAAGAACGATAAAATGCCCAAAAGAACTTTCATCATCGTCGTGTCAGCCTCTTCATCGCTAAGGATTTTCTTTACCTCCTCAGAACTCAAGCTGACAGTTTTTCCCTTAACGTCTTCTTTTTCTTCTGTGGCATGAACTTCTTTCAAACGTACTGCCATCGCCGCACGCACATCATCCCAATTGAGTTGACTTGTAGGGTCTGCGGCAAGATAAATTGTTGGCGTTGTTCCATTGGGAATATTGCACGACATACCTTTGGTGTACACCTTGCCATCAATCATCGTGCCATTACTGCTGCAATCTGTGTAAACGTAAAAAGTTCCGCCAGTGAAATTCCTTAGATGTATGTCTGCATGGTGACGGCTCACTTTGTAATTGTTGACACCCACACATATATCACAATTTTCACGACCTACACTTACGCTTATATCTTGCTGTTTATTTCCAGAAACATGTGTGCCAGTTCCCGACACTTTCATAAGTTCAGAGCTGAACTCACGGCACGACTGATAACGCTTTAGCATATTCTTGTCCGTGGCATGGTCCATAACGTTCTGTATGGACTGCGGCACACCTTCGACATACTTGCTAATGCGAGGAAAAGGAGTATTCACAATATTCAACTTGGTCTCAACATCGCTGTCCAATTTGTTGTAGGCATGATGACCAGTCAGCATAAAGTAGAACACGCAACCTAAAGAGTATATGTCGGAGCGATGGTCTATCGACATTCCGTCAGCCTGTTCGGGGCTCATGTATCCGTCTGTACCTATGACAGTGCCGACAAGCGTTCCCCCCATGGTTGATGTAGTGTCCTTAGCGATGCCGAAATCAAGCAGACATATATCATCGTTGGGACGTATCATAATGTTGCTCGGCTTGATGTCGCGGTGGATGATGTTCTCTTCGTGCACATACTGCATAGTCTGCAATATCTTGATCATGTACTGTACGGCACGTTCCACTGGGATGGCACCGTGCTGTGCCACATATTGTTCAATGTTGTAGCCTTCCACCATCTCCATGACAATATAGAGATTATTGCCTAACTGGAAATTGTCGTATATCTTAACGATATTGCCACTGTTCAGCTTCTTCAAGAAGTTAATCTCCCTGTCGATGCGTGAGCGGTATTCCATATCCATGACAAACTGAGGCAATATCTCCTTAATTGCCACAGGAGTGCCGTCGGGCGCATAGCCCTTCAGCACTTGTCCCATGCCGCCACTGCCTATCGGCATGTCTTCAACTTGATAGTTTGATATCTGTCTCATGGCTGTACTTCTCCTTCTTTTTCTTTTGACAAATCTTTTAGAGGAACAGACTCTTCCTTGCCTTTTCTTAACAACTCTTGCTTTTTACCAGAAGTTTTTTCTTTTTCTGATATCCTCACAACTTCTTCAGTTACCTTTGACTTGTCCTTTTGTTTATTTCCATTAAGTATGTCTTTCTGACTTTTTGGCTTTTGCTCTTTCGTCTTGGGAGAACCTCCTCTCTTCACAGGCTCAGGTTGAGCCTTAACAGGTTCTGATGGCTGAGCAGTTTCTTTGTTTGTGACTTTCTGTGTGCGATTGTCTATATTTTCTTTCTTTTGCTCTACAACTTTTGTTTCCTTTTTATTGAAGAACACGAAATAGCCGCCAACAGCAAGGGCAACCACAATGACGGCGGCGGTGATTAACATCCACAGGTTGTTTTTCTTACCACTTCTTCTTTGCGGATTTGCAAAAGCACCACCATTTCCACTTCTTGGAAATTCCACGAGTTGCACGGAGATATTGTCGAGTCCACCGTTTCGGTTGGCGAGAGCCACCAAGTGTTCGGCTTTCTCCTGCAATGACAGTTCAGGCTTGCTTACGGTTCGTTCAATCTGTGCATCGTCAACCATTCCTGTGAGGCCATCAGAACAGAGAAGGAACACTCCTCCTGGCTCTGGAGTGACAGGCATTTGGCAGAGCATGGGTGGCGTCATGCCTTGCAGACCGAGAGCATTGGTTATTTCGTTTTTCTGCGGATGATGCGCTGCTTCTTCAGCTGTTATCTGACCACTGTCAACAAGCGACTGTACGTAAGATTGATCTTTCGAGATTTGACGAATGGTGTGGTTGCTGATGTAATAGATGCGGCTGTCGCCAACCCAACCGTAATAGACTATGCCGTCTTTGATGATAAGCATCACGCACGTTGCCCCCATGCCTTCAAGTTCGGGTTGTTGCGCTGTGCGGTGCAGTATGCCTTGATTAGCCGCCATCATAGAACGAGTTATTGCTTCCAACGGATTGCCAAACGTGTTGTTCTCCAATATGTCGCGGATGATGTTGCAAGCCAATTGGCTCGCAACATCGCCTGCGGCTTGCCCACCCATACCATCGCAAACCGCCACGACGCGGCCATTGGGCGAGTCAAATGTAATCATACTGTCTTCATTGACCTGACGAGTTTGTCCTACGTCGGTCTTGTTTGCTATGATATAGTTCTCCATTTCTTCTTATCCTAATTTAGGTATCGCTATGAATATAAATAATGTGCTTCCCACACGAATAATGTCGTAGTTCTCTAGTTCGCCATCGTCCTTCAGTTCTTTGTTGATGAAAGTGCCGTTGCTGGACTGCTCATCACGGAACTTGAACTTGTTGTCAACGTTACGGTATAGAATGGACATATGGCGACCGCTCATCTGCGAGTCATCACTTATACAAATGTCGCAACTATTGTCACGGCCTATGTAGTTGCGACCCTCGTAGATGTTGTAAGCCTTTCCCATCGGGTTGCGGTTGTATGTTACGAGGAAGCCCACCAGCTTGCGCCCTGCGGAGGTCTGTGCAGCACCGCTTGCGCTTGGACGGCGAATCACGGTGTGTCCGCCACCATTCGGTTGCACTGGCTCGGCATCCTTTGGTCTAACCTTTGTAGCGCCCGAAGCGTCGTTGCCCATCATACCACCAAAGTTGGGCTGCATGGGCTGTCCAAAGCCTCCGCCAACGGGGGTGGCTATGTGGGTATGTCCGTCAAAAGCCATCGGCTGACCACCACCGAACTGGGTGGCAGGACCGCTGTTTGGCATTGCGCCTATCTGCGTGCCCATTGCAGGAGCGGCAGCCCCCTCTTGTGGGCACATCGGGCATTTATCCCCATAGATGCTGGGGTCATAAACATGTCCATTAGGACAAACTTTCTTTGGCATATCAAATAGTTTTTAGTCTGTTATTAAACAATGTCGTACTGGTTGGTGTCGTCAATGCTGTCATCAACCTCATCACTCTGAATGTCGTCGTTGTAAGCCATATCCTCGTCAGATGAATCATCTACAGAATAGTCGTCATCGTTGTATGCCATGTCGCTGTCATCTGAGCTTTCTATGTTGTCTTCTTCGTTCAGAGCGTACTCCTCGGTATTTTCCTCTCCAAGAGTGTCATCGTATGCATAGAGAGTGTCATCGTCCTGGGACTCGATATCGTAGTTGCCATCCAATCCATCTTCTTCAGAGACGAGGGCGTTATCATTTTCTACACCTGCTTTGTATTCGTCATACTGATGCACATCTTCGTGGTTACGATAGTCTTGGTTGTTCTGTGCAAGATCATCCCTGTACTCTTCTCCCGATTTTTCATCATCAAAATCGTTATGAATGTCGGCAAGGTCATCGTTGTGTCCACCTTTCTCGTGCATATAGGCAATCTCTTTGCCTGTATTGATGTTAACATCATGATGGGCACCGCCATGTGTTCCTATCACATAATTAGCACCAGAGACATCCGCAAACTCATCCTGACTGACTTTACCATCGCCATTCACATCATACCACATTACATCGCCGTGTCCATCGCCATCATTGTCGACAATAGCGAACTGCTTGCCTGCGTAAGTGCCCATATCTATACCTTTAACAAGGTTGCCCTCATCGTCATAATAATGGGTCGTCTCCTCGTATTCCATCTCTGGCTTATGATCTGGCTGAGGATTTGGTTGAGGATTTGGTTTCGGGTCTTCCACATAGTGGTGATAGACGTGTACGTTCTCTTCGGTGTGCACTGTCTGTGGTTCGGGTTGGCTCTGCGGCTGTTCCGCCACGCCTTCACCAACCGCACCAGCGGCTGCGCCCGAAGTCAAGTCGGGTTGTTGTGTGCCTTCTGCTACCACATTGTTGCCGTCGTCGCCCATGAGTTGTTCGGCTCCGTAAGCCGTTGCCGCACCTGCCGCCAAAAGGCCTGCGCCCATTGCAGCTCGTTTCGCCATCGCGCTCTTGTTCACTGCGGAGTTTTCCATTTCCTCCAGCTGGTAATCATTGTCGTTTGCCATAATTTTATCGTTTTAAATGTTAGTAAATAATATCATTCAGTTTGGCCAAGCGGTTGGCAAGGCTCATTGTGGTATTCCTCAATGTCGATGAAATTGATGCATTCCTGCGTTCCATCTGGTTTGTACAACTCAACGTAGCTGTCGTATGCGTCGTCGCCGATGTGCTGGCTTACGATGATGCCAGTCAGCTTTTGTCCGTCGTCAAGCACGATGGTGTTGGTGTAGGGGCGAACTTTCCAAATGTCGATGTCCACAGACTTGGCTATCTTACTTGAAATCTTTATGCTTGACTGCTCCAAGACGCGGACCTCGCCGTTGCGCAGTTTTATTTTTGTGCTTTCACCCGGTCGCTGTTCCACGACTAAGCCGATGTATGATGTGCCGTCGTCGAGCGTTATCTTGTCGTAGAGGCTTTGAGAAGACAGGTCGGTGTCGTCGCGCGATATTTTCTGTATATCTGTCCAATTGAGATTGTATGAGTCATCGCAGTGCTGCTCATACCTGATGGTAGCTCCATGCTCTGTTATCTTCGCCATCGGGTGTTGGCTTGTGCCGTCGCTTATCGTGCAAAGGCGCAGCCCTGATTCTCCATCGCTTGTCTTCTTCTGCCACCCTTTCGGCAAAGATGAGAACGGTACGAATCTCTCTTCAATCTCAAGTACGTCCGAATTGTCAATATACACATCTGCATCAGTCGTACAGAACGTGATGTATTGCCCCGGGCGCTGCACAGCTATGTAGCCTCTAAGCACACTGCCGTCCTTGAGTGTAAGCGTAGAACGTTGGGCGAAAGTTACAACTTGCAACGCAACCAAGAGAAATATGATTGTGAAAAGCCTGTTTTTCGCAGCCGCAATCCTAAGCGCGCTTCCTGCTACATTCGTTTTTTTACTTTCCGCCGTTTTTCTCAATACATTCTCACTTGTTTTAGCCATATTCACATCCTCCTAATATATCAATGGGGCTTCGTTCGTCTTTGACGGTGAGTCATCTTCAAACACAGCGACCGAGTCGGCGAAATCTTCGCTGTATGACTGCCGTTTTCTGGACTTAGACTTTTGCTGTTGTTTAGTTTCATTCACCGTCCTGTTCTTCGTCCGATCAGGTTCGGCGGCTGGAGCTGGAACTATGGCGTCTTGACTTGACCTTACGCTGTCCGTAGTCAAAGTATCGGTTGACATCACTTTCTGCTTTGGCTCGTTCATCCTACGTGAGGTCGGGAAAATGAGCAATGCGCTGGCTATGACGAGCAATGCTACGATGGCACACGCCAAGACCACTCTCGTATTTCGATATGGGTCTTTTACCACCGACCAGTCCAAGTCCCATACACGTCCGAAGTTGATAGCGTCCTTTCGCGTTACCACCTTTGCCTCTTGCTTCGCCAGACGCTGCCCGTTGACGAACGTTCCGTTGGAACTTGTGTCGTAAAGCGTCATCTTGCCCCAAAACGTGAACACTATCACGGCCTGCCTACGGCTGACCACATCGGTGGTGTCGGCCAACACAACGTTGCACTCGCGACCGCGCCCTATAACGACCTTTCTCATAAATCAGTTCTTTTTTCTGTTCGTAAATCTATCCATCATCCTTTTCAGAATAGATGGTTGATATTTGGAGTCCACCATCATTTCCACTACGATGACCGTTAGGTTGTCGTGGTGTCCGCCAGTTTTCTTCCCGATGCAGTCCACCGCTGACGTTATGCTTTCAACAATGTTTTCCACTGTGCCGCTTGCCGAGAATAGATGTATCAGCTCCTTTTCGGGCATACTGCCCCACACGCCGTCACAGCATAAGACGAAACGGTCGCCCTTCTTGTACGGCAGTTTAGCCGTATCCACTATGATTTCGGGTCTTATGCCCAACGCACGCATTATCACGTTGGAGTCTGGGCGCAAACGAGCCTCCTCCTCAGTAATTCTCTTTGCCTTCACCAACTCGAACACTCGCGAATGGTCGAACGTTCGGAAAATCTTTTTCCCTTCTCTTATCTGATATATCCTGCTATCGCCAGCGTATGCTATGTATGCGGCTTCTCTGTCGATGGCTACCACTGTCGCCGTTGTTCCCATGCCTCGAAGCTCAGGAGTCTTGACAGCCTCTTGGTAAACAGCATCGTTGGCGGCCTTGACCGAAGCAGCCGCTTGTTCCTCGCCACTTTCCGTCGGGTGACTCTCCGAGAAATATCCCGTTATAGCCTCAACCGCCATTTGCGAGGCCACCGCACCGCCGTTTGCGCCGCCCATGCCGTCGCAAACTGTCGCAACCAGCCTGTTGTCTTCAAAATGCTTGAAGTCGAAGCTGTCTTGGTTTTCACTTCTTCCGCCAATCATCGATTTCCCGTAGCAAACCAACTCGGTCGTGCCGAAGCCCTTCGCGTCTTTGTTTTCTTCTGCTTTTGTCGTCATAGTGTCACCGTTTTGTTTGTAGAGTGGTCTTCGTCCGTCTCTTTTGTGCGTCCATAGAATGCGAACTCGTCTCCCTCACCTATTGTGCTGGGGATGTTTGGCTGCGAGGCGATGCGCTGGAATGGCATGACGTTGGCATCATCGTTGCCTGCGGCCATTGCTTTCTGTCGCACGATGACCTTGAAACCGTTACTGACTTGCAGTCCATATCTGTCCGCGTCGAACAAGCACAACAAAAATTTATAGTTACAGCCAACGGATATGATATCGTGGTCACGACATTCTATCTTGTCGTATTCCAACGCAACGTCGCCAACCATTGTACCAAACTCCGAATCGTAGTCCGTCATGTATATCTTCAAAGTTCTCTTGCCGTCGCTTTCCTCCACTGCTCTTACCAACAGAACCGCGTGGTTGGGCGAGACCGTCTCTTCCGATAGGCAGATGTCGCTATCTTCGCTTGAGCCGATGGTATTGCGACCAATGTAAATAGGAAACAATTCGCCAGTCGATAGATGAGAAATGGAGAATAACGCCCCAACGATTGTCCTGCTTTGCAACTTCAGTTCAATATCGTTTTGTGACGTTTGCTCGTCGGCAATTTCCTCCGCTGCATTCCTGTATATGTCGGGAATGTAAGTCTTGCTCCTGTCCACGACTGATGCGGAGCGTCCGTAGAGACCTCCCATTCCGTCATCATTGGCATTATCGAACCCAGGTATTATGGTCTTGTTCTGTGACATTTGTGTGCTGTTTTTATTCCTTGAACAATATTGTTGTCATTCCCAAAAGAATCTTGTCGCCCGCTTTTAGCGTTACTGCGCTACCTTGCGGTATCTTCTTGTTATTGATGAAGATTGGGTTTGTTGATGTTAGACCGCACAACTGGCATTGTGTTTTTCCATAAGATGTGTTTATCACAAGTCTTGCATGTTGGCGACTCATATATGGATCGGGCGCAAGTTTAAGTGTTGCTTTACTATCGCTACTTGCACGCCCCAATATGTACGTCCCTGGCATTAAAGGAAAACACATTCCTGTACTTTCAACAACAAGAGACATTGAATTTTTTGTTCCCATCTGCGCTTGCTGCGCCACTTTTGTCTTCTGTCCACATGGTCCAGCATTCTGCGAGGGTCCTCCACCTGCGATATGGGTATGCAAGGCGAAATCGTTTACGCCATGACCGCCAATCAGCATGGAGAAGGGTGCGGAGAAACCACACTTTGGACATCTAAACTCCTTGCCCATTATGGCACTTGTATTCTGCGTCTTAAGCGTGAACGACTTATGACAGCCCGGACAGGTTATCTTAATTTCCTTCATAGTCTTTTACTTTTACAACAACCATATCATCATCAAATTTGCCATACATCTGAGGATGCTGTTGACCATTTGTAATGTCTATAACACCGGAATTTACATAGTTGAATAATTCGCGTGCTGTCACGAGATTGTCGCCATTTTTATCAGCATATCCCTTGAGACCTTTTATAAGGTACTCAAAGAAAAAAGATCTTGTCATCAAGTTCGTTTCCCATGAACTTTCATTGGCTCTACTGCTTAAATACAGCATTACATTTGACTTCTTTGATTTATAATCATATTGCTGCTTGACATTGCCGTACTTCTTCGTAAAAGAACCTGAGTGGCAGCTCATTATAAACATAACCTTGCGTCTTGCTTTGCAGTTCCGTAATATTTCTTGTATCTCATAACAGTAAATCACGTTTTTCAAGTCGTTAGCAGCCTGCGTGTCGTAGCATGTAATGCCTCCGTCAAATCCATGCCCGCTGTAGGCGAAAATTATCTCATCTTTTTCCGTTGACTTTGCAAACTGCGCTTTAAGAACTCTTATAATATGGCTGCGTGTTGCGTTCTTGTCAAGTAACATAAACACCTCGCTGTTGTTATATTTATGGAAGAACCGTGCTATGCTACGTGCATCTCCCTTTGAACAAGGCAAATGGTTTATTTCACTACTTGCATAGTTTCCCACGCCAACACATACTATATATGTCTTTTGTGCATTGGCTGTATTCCAAAACAGCATTATAACTGCCAATACCGCTATTATAAGTTTAATTCTTCGATTCATAATACTCAGCTTTACATTTGGGGCATCTTCCTTCTGCCAATATATTCTCATAAACCTTGCCCTTGAATGAGGTATGACATTCCGGACAACAATACTTAACTGCGTAGTCGTGCTCATTTTGTGTACGTTGACGGATTATTTTGGACTGGTGTTGGTTAATCGAGTACCAAAGTATGAAAAAAAGTACTGCGGCCAGCCCTACACCGAGAAGCAAAGAATACACTTCCGCGTTTTCGGCTTCTTCGCCAAGTAATTGATATGCCAACAACTTTCCACCCGTACCAGACAATAAAGAAATGATTATTGTGCCAGAACGAAGTCCATTCACGCCATTCATTTTGGAGTCAAGACGAATTTTCTCATTGCTATAATGTTCAGAAACGCGTCTAAGCCCTTTTATATCTACTTTCTTTGGCTTAGGTTTTTCTTTATCTTTTGGCTTCTTGGCAACAGAATTTGCTTGCTGAAACAATCGCCGAACATGAAATCGCGTTTCAGTTCCCAATTGTATCATCGTGTCGAAAGTAACAGGATAAGGCTGGTTTGCATACAGTCTTACAAACCCACTACCATTATATACATATGTACCATTGGTTGAGTTGTTGTCAATCAACTGCATCTGCTTAGACACCTCGTCTATATTGAGAATAGCGTGCTGTCTGCTTACTTTGGGATCGCCGATCTGAAAAGGTTGATTTCCCTCTTTTCCTATGATTATTTGCATCATGAAGCCCTCCAAAAACTACTTTTTAAAGTGAACTCAAGAATGATTATTGAAAAAAATCCAAGGAATCAATAAAAAAACAAAAGCACATAAGCAATGCCCAAGAACATACCAGTTCATTGATGACAGGTCGAAATAATGATAGTACCTATTGCCATTCTCTGTTAGAGGTCCATAATGGGTATAGAGCATGAATAGTGAAATAATA
>OIYG01001179.1_pt1 | contig 20741 bp, 18 predicted proteins | sample 1587861 | NCBI WGS metagenome assembly OIYG01 (sample SAMN03283272) | human gut metagenome | biome: human-associated habitat; material: feces | host: Homo sapiens | place: Peru | collected 2012 | reverse complement strand
CATATATCAGAAAATTTTCGTACCTTTGCATATAGATAAAAGGTAGTACTTTTGGTTTACCAGGTCGCTATCTTACAAGTTGAACCAATTAAAATTATAAAGATTATGAATAATTCAGTCGAGACAAAGAAGGAAGAGGTTAGAAAGAACATTAAGAATGCGTTCGAGTCAGCCACAAAGAAGATAAAGGACATTATTTCTGTTTGTCCTGATTGGGAAGTAGAGGGTATTGACGTAGGCTACAAGTCACTTATCGCTCATTTGAATTTGAAAGGAGTAGGAAGAGACATGATGGTGATTCGCTACCAAGCAAAGGTAGGTAACTTCCAGGAAGAGTCATTTAACACAAATGTAGCAAGCTTCGGCAGCTTTGATCTTCTGGAAACAAACGAAAACCTTAAGTACTACACTGCAGTTGGCGATATCCTCAATCATAAAGACATGCTTTCGCTTTTGAAAGAGACAATGGTTTTCTTTGCAAATAAAATTGCAGAGCTACGTAAGGAGTACGATAAGTTAGACAAGGAGGATTAGTTATGACAAAACAAGAAGAAATCGATATTCTGCAGTCCTTGAAGGGTGATACCTATTTCGCTCAGTTCTTTGGAAGCAAGGACATTGATCAGATGTGTCAGAACATTAGTAACGACTTTGCCATCGAGGGCGGTTGCGGATTCTATCAGAAAGCAGAAGCTTTAGAGCGAATCAACGCAGACCTGAAAAAGGAATTCCAGCAGAAAATCCATGATTTGGGAATGGAGCTTATCAAGGTTCTCGACAAGGGATATGATGAAGATGCCATCTACCAGTTGGTTGAAGGCGAGGTCGGAATTGATGCTATCATTAAGTACAAGCACAAGGAAGGCTTGAAATTAACAAATGATGAGTTGAACTATTTAGTATCGAGACTATGAGAGTAATTAACACATCTGGAGAGCAGATTCCGGTCGAGCTAAGGGGATTGGTATCATCTATAAAAAGAAAGCAAGGAGACTGTGAGCAATGGCTGAAAGGCTATAACAAGAATCCATATAACTTTACTTGGTATGGCTACAGTATGATAGTAGAGCCTCTCTATGCTTCTTACGGAGTTATCGGATATAGCATTCAATACAGAACTTATGAAGTCCATGTTGATAACGAAATGAGAACAATCGAAATTATAGATTAATGGAACGTATATGTAGATATTGCATATTCTCTGGAATATGCTATAAAAATGGTAAGAATCCTACAGACTCCTGCTCCAATTGGGAATGGAAGTACGCAGGTTCATGGTTTGACAATTAAAAGTAAGACAATGGGAAAAGAGAAAGTTACAGCTAACGATTTGAAGGTTACTCTTTCGGAGCAGGGAGTGAAATCGGGTTTGAAGCAGGAAAAGATTATTCAGCGCTTGCAGGTTAATGGGTGCTTGATTGCAATGGTAACAGATATATTGGACCAACTTATCAAAGATGAGCAGTCTATGTTCAGATTGCTAAAGGTTCAGTACAAACAAGAGCAGAAGATGCACTACAACCAAATGCGTGATGCAGCAGAGAAATATTACTTCCACTTGAAACCCTTCAATAAGAGTTTCTTTGGTGACGAGAATATTTGCGCAAACCTGGAGGATAACGCAAATGACATCTACGACATCATCAAGCTTCTTGCGGACCACACAAATGACCACAAGGACATGGAGACGATCAAGAGAAATCTCAGAAAGAGAAAGAAAGCCTTGGGCGGCTTAATGAACCCAAATATTAAATAATGAGTAGAGGAAAACATTTTAGCGCAGAAGAGATTGAGTTCATCAAGGTTAACGCTTTGGTGATGACGACAACGGAGATTGCAAAGCAGCTCAATCGTAATTATTGGGCCATCCATCGTAAGATGAAGGAAATGGGTATCAGCAAGAGCCACGTGTTTACTGCAGACGAGGATTTCATCATTCGCAGAATGTATGGCAAGTACCCGGTAAAAGCCATTGCTACCAAGATTGGAGTGGATGAGAACGCTATTTACAACCGTTGCAAGAAGCTTAAGCTAACGAAAGGAGGTGCGCAATGATTGTCATAGTTACTGCTATGGATAAGGAATACAACCTTATCAGAGAATGGCTTATGAAGTCGGATATGCAAAACACGGTGTTGTTTAAGACGGGAATAGGAAAGGTAAATGCTGCTATCGGTTTAACCGATTTTCTCTCTTCTGTCGCAAATGACGTTGTTACAAGAGTTATATCGGTAGGATGTGCCGGTGCTGCCGTTGCAGGATTGAAACCTGGTAATGTCGTGATTGGCAATTCATACTGTTACCACGATGTATATTGCGGCGAACCGAATGCCAACGGGCAAGTTCAAGGTATGCCGGCAGTCTTTCCTTCTGATTTCTCGTGGATTGATATGGATGAAAGATTCCGATTAGGAACCATAGCTACGGGAGATAAGTTTATCACTACGAGAGAGCAGGTATTGGCGATTAAGGATTTCCTTCCTAATTCGTATAACGTATGCGCCATCGATATGGAGTCTGCTGCCCTTGCGCAAGTATGCTACAAGAAGGGTATTGGTTTTACGTCCATTCGAGTTATTAGCGATAATCCCCTGGAGCCGAACCAGACCGAACAGTATGCAGGTTTTTGGGATAGTCTTGCCGAAAAGGCATTTAGTGTTGTTTGTAAATTATTAGAGAATGATACCAAGTTTTAAAGTTGATCATACGAAACTGAAGCCTGGTCTTTATGTTTCGAGAGTAGATAAATGGGGCATGGAGACTGCTACCACATTCGATATTCGCGTGTGCAAGCCAAACAAAGATATGATGTCACCTGCTGTCGCGCACACAATAGAGCATTTGATGGCGGACTACCTACGCAATGATAGCCCTCTTAGCAATTCCGTTCTGTATTTTGGACCGATGGGTTGTCTTACAGGTTTCTATCTTATCCTTAAAGGTACGTGGACTTCAAAGCTCATAAAGGAAATGATAGTAGAAGCCTTCAAGGCTTGTTCGCTAGCTGACACTATTCCAGGCGCATCGGAAGTAGAATGTGGTAATTACAAGCTGAACGACCTAAACGGAGCAAAAGAGCTATGTGGTATGTTCTCCGCATATCTATCCACAGCTGGACCGGATAAGCTCAATTATCCAGATTAATATTTATATGTAACCATAAAGTGTTTAATCATTAAGTATATTTCCTTGCAATATATTTGGTGATTAAATACTTTTTTTATAATTTTGCAGCATTACTTATTGCTATCGCTTCGTACTGGGATATTTCTTGAATTTATTGTTCAATTAAATATTTAGTTAGAATGAAAAAAAGAACGAAGCAAGTTTTAGTTATTCTGAAACCCAAATCAAAGGCGTTGGGGTTCAGTAGAGAGGAGTTAGAGGGTATTGCTGCCGATGTTGCCAATAACTTAGAACTCGATGAAGAAGCCTCAGACGAGGATGTAAACGCAGAGATTGAAAAGCAGGTCAATGCGGTTCTTCCTTATCTTAAGATTGCGCAAAAGACTGCGCAGCGTACTATCCAGAGCTTTAAGGATAGTCAAGACTTGGATGACGACGAGGTCGATGACGATGATGATGACCCTGCCGGCAACAAGAAACCAATCCGCAAACAGAAGAAAGAGAAAGAGGAGCAGGTCCCAGGATGGGCGCAGGCACTCATTACTCAGAACAAAGCTTTGCAGACCGAAATCCTCGGTTTGAAGTCAGAGCGTGAGAATGATGGCCGCCGTTCTAAGCTGAAGGCACTCCTTAAGGACAAAGGTACGTTCGGAAAGACTGTCTTGAAGAATTTCGACAAGATGAAGTTCGAGAACGAATCTGAGTTCGACGATTTCTATGATGGTGTTGTGGAGGACTTGGCAGCTATCGATCAAGAGCGTGCTAACGAAGGTCTCGGAAAGCTTGGTGCTCCTGCGGCTCAGAGAAAGCCTAAGAAGGAAGAGGTTGAGGTTATCAAGGGCGATGAGATTGATGAGCTTGCCGCAACTATGTAATCTTTAAATTTTAAAAGTTATGTATGGCGTAAGCAAGACAAAAACGTTTGATTCAGGCAAGGAGTCTGTAATCATCAGAAATTACGTGAATGGCATCATGGGTGGTGTCATTCTTGACATGACAGGTTTCTCTGGAGAGTTCATCCAGTGCGGACACATTATCATTCGTGATACCAAGTCTGGCGAGTACAAGCCTATGCCGGTAACAGGTGAGGCTTATGCTTCATTGCCGGAAAGTCACGAGTATGTTGGCATCTGTATGACAACAGCTCCGGTAGATACCCCTCATGTAGGTGTTATGACGGCAGGTGAGGCTAATGATAAGGCTGTCCCTTATCCTGTCGATACAATCAAGGCAGCTTTGAAAACAGCCGTTCCTACTCTTCAGTGGGGACACGATGCAATCGGTTAAGGAGGTGATTTATGCAACAGAGTTCTTTATTTCTTAAGTATATCTTGAGTTTCTTCCCAATCTTGAAGACCTTGATTGAGAAGATTAACGGTAAGCGCAAGAACGAGATGACGTATCTCCACAAGGATACATCCATTCTCCGCCGCGTTTATTCTACCGACAACAAATGGGAAGCTGACACAGTTGATACCTCTTACGTAGCTGCTGACTACGTGGCAGTGGATTCTCCGGTTCCTTTGAAGTCTCGTGACAAGATTTCAACCGCCAACGGCAAACTGCCAAAGGTCGGTATGAAGAAGTTCTTGAAGGAGTCAGATATTCTTTCCCTCCGACTTATGGAAGCCCAGGGCGGTCAGACAGCAGAGATTCGCCGTAAGTTGGCGCAGGACCCGGTAGCTTGTAATGTCGGTGTTGATGAGCGTAATGAGTACGCACTTCTGTATGGTCTTTCTAACGGCTACGTAGCTGTTCGTGACGACGATAATCCAAAGGAGTTGCTCCGTATCAAGTATCAGTACTTGCCGAAAAATCAGCTCGGCATCAACAACGTTGATAATGGTGTTACAGTTGCAGACTTGAAGGAATGTATCGAGCGAGCATCGAATGATGGCAACACCATCTTGATCTTCTGGATTGGAAAGGCTAAGTTTGACGAATTGAAGAAGGCACAGGACGCTCGCGAGCTTGTTGCCAACTATAAGGGTCAGACTTATGACTCCAACACAAAGCTGCCGGTTCCTACTTCCAGCGTATTCCAGGAAGCATTCTTGGACGAGACCGGTGTATCATTCCGCATCATCAACCGTACCGTCCGCTTGGAGCATGATGGCGTGAAGAAGAGTGTTAAGCCATGGAACAACAATATGATTATCGGTGTATGCTCACAGATGATTGGTGCCCTCGTCTACGGTCAGGTAGCAGAGGCAACCAACAGAGTGGCAGGTGTAACCTATCAGCAGATTGATTACAAGCTTATCTCTCAGTATTCAACAACTGATCCATTGCGTGAGACTACTGCGGTGCAGGCATACTGCTTGCCTGTCATCGAGGACGTTGACACAATCTATCAGATTAATACTAAGCTGGCAGACCCAACCGTTTCTGTCGACACAGAGAAGGAGGCAGCAGATACAGAGGATGTCAAGGTTACAATCTCTGATGTGACCTACAAGAAGCCAGAGGCTATCACAACTCTTAATGCTCTTGGTGCTACACTTGCTAGTGACGCCAGCGACAAGGAGATTATTGATGCCTACAATGAGCTGCCTCCTACAAAGAAGAAGGAGTTCAAGGATAACGCAGCTAAAGCTGAGTAATCATGAAGACGGTCGGACAAGCTTTGGTGGATGAGATACACTTCCCTATCCCCTATGGTTTCGTGGAAAACGCCTGCATAAAGCGTGATCTCGAAATCGAATCAGAGTTCATTGGTGACGTTGCCAGAAGTGACGCCTACAAAGGAGCGCTTGCCGACTGTCTGCTTTCTCTCATACAAGCCGTTAGCTTCTCCGAAGCGGACAAATCAATAGGTTCTCTCTCGGAAGACCAGCGAAAGGCTATATTAGTTCAAGTCAATCGTTTATATAACTCTATCGGAGAGGAGGAGGTTTCACTTACTCCGAAGCCGACAGTTTACATTAATTGCTGATGAGTCTATTGAGTTTTCATGCCTCAAAGCTATACCGGCAGCAGAAGGTAGCTGGCTATACAGATGATGATGGAAATTATCACCAGGGCAAGACCGAGTGGAAGTTCTGCTGCACTTGTGATGTAGTTCCTGCTGGCAAGGCTAACAAGTTAGTTACATCTGACGGTTCTATTGATTACTACTCCTATGAAGTGCATAACTTGCCCGTAGGAATTGAAAAGTTCTCTTATGGGGATTTTATCAAGCTAGAAATTTTAGGGGCTGAGGATGTAATTATCAAGGTCAAGGGATTTCATCGTTATCAACTCCAGTGTAAGATATGGGCATAAGAATGACAACCAGCGCTTCCGCTCTCGATGCCTTCCTACAGAGAGCCGCAAGGAAGATACAGGAGAATGTGCTTAAAGCATTGAGCAAGCTAGGAGATGAATCTGTGGTTAGAATCCGTAACAGGTCTGCCAAGGAAAGCTGGATAGACCATACGGGCAACCTAAGAAGCTCCATAGGCTTCGCCGTGTACGAGCAGGGAAGTAAATATATGGAATCAGCCTTTTCGCAGGTTCTCAGTGGCACAGACGGCTCTGCAAAGGGCAAGAAGATGATCAATGACCTTGCTAAGGAATATTCCAGGGTTTATGCTTTGGTTGTCGTTGCCGGAATGGAATACGCAGGAGAGGTGGAAGCCTTGGAAAGCAAGGATGTCCTCGCATCAACGAAGATATGGGCCACATCCATTGTAGAGCAGCGTGTGAAGACAGCAATAGACTCAGCAGTTAATGAAATAAACAAGTGGAAGATATGAAATCAGATGGAGCAATTAAGACAGATGTTTACCGGTACATCAATGAAAGCGGTTTCATGAACAACGTCAATGGCAAGCTGTCAAAGACGATGAGACCGCATAATTCTCATAAGGAAGATGTCGTTATCTCCATCTTGGCTAATGAGGGAACGCAGCTTCAAACGGCGATTATAAATGTAAATATATATATACAAGACCAGGACGTAGATGGGCAGTTCGAGGAGAACACTATCAGAGTTGACGAAATCTGCAAACTGGCTTGGGATCTCTTGGAAACGTTCAGAACGAGCGAGTATGCAGCCCACGCTATTGAGCAGAGGGTATATGCAACCAGCACGGGAGAACATGTAATAAATAATCAAGTTGAATATAAACTCATAAACGATTAAATTATGTCAGCAACATCATGGGGCAAATGCACTATCTACGTTCAAGAGGTAGGTAGCAAAAAGAACGAGTGGACTAAGCTCCCAACTCCAAAGGATGGCACTACTGCTGTTAATCCAACGAAGGGCGATACAATGACCCAGGTTGAGGAAGGTGGCGGAATTGTTGACCGAAAGACAAAGAAGTCCACCTACGAGGCCGTATATCAGCTCTTCATCAAGAAGAACCAGTCGCAGCCATTCAAGACCATCGACGGTATCGTAGAGGGTAACTACCGTTTGGCTATCCAGCCGGAAGACGCCGAGCTTCCTGGCGTTTACATGGGTAATACCACAATCGGTGCAGAAGAGGCCTATACAACTGAGAGCGGTGCTCTTATCACGTACACTCACTCAGCTCTCATCCCGGAGGGTGACGTGGTGGCTAAGACTACAAACGCAAAGGGTGAGGATGTCTATTGTGCTTACCGCTGGCGTGTTATCACCGCCGTAAAGGGAACAGGTGGAAAGTATGCCTTGACTTTCAAGAAGCCGCAGGACGGTGAGACCCCTCCTGCTGAAATCACGGAAACCTACGCCGAGACATAGGCATATTCTAATATCCCCTTCTGCCGACTGAGGGTTATCAGCCGGCAACCTACCCAAGTAGCTCAGTTGGGAGAGCGAGACCAAATAGTCCGTCGCATGCAAAAAAAATCCAGGGTCTTCAAAAGCTGGTTGAAAGACGCAGGTTCGAGTCCTGCCTTGGGTGCCAACAATTTAAATTCGAGTGATATGGAAGAGTTAGGAATCATTATATCGAATACGCTCACAGATATGCCGATAGGCTTTGATACTGAGCACGCTCACGTTAGCATCTACCCTACTACACTGGGCATGATGTATCTAACGTCGCAGTTGGTAGATAGCTTGGAGCTAGACAAAGAGTTACTTCAAGCTGATCCATTCTTGGAAGCATTGCGAGTTGCAAACACCAAAAGGGAGACATGCTGCAGATTGATTGCATATCACTCACTCAATACAAAGAACGAAATACTAGACTCCAAATGCGTAAGCAGGCAGACGGAGTTAATCTTCAAAGAATGCTCCAACGAGGATATAGCTACTCTTCTCATCATCATCCTTAAGGCTAACTCATACCAGACAATAGCCAAAGAGACAGGAATGGAAGAAGAAGCGAAGCGTATGGCAAAAGTCAACGCAGCGAAGAAGTCGGAGAATAGCTTCATCTTCGGAGGCAAGACAATATGGGGAACACTCATAGACGCTGCTTGCGAAAGATACGGATGGACTTTCGATTACGTGGTATGGGGAATATCGTATAACAACCTGACTCTCATGCTCAAAGACAAGATTACTTCAATCTATCTGTCAGACGAGGAGAGGAAGAAAGCCCATATACCGGCAGCAGGGGAAGAGGTCATCGATGGAAATAACAAGGAGGCGGTCATGAAGGCGGTGATAGAGTCCGAGACCGAGATTTAACCGAAGTCTTCCTGCGCACGCACGTAAAGTTCCCATATCGAACACTCACATTTGGTATTTCCCCGGTAATTCTTTATAACAGAGTATAAATTCAAGGAAAAATAGAACATTATGCCAAGCATTAAATTCGATACAATAGTCGAGACTGCCAAGGTTGTTTCCGGTTTTCGAGACATTCAGAACGCAGTTCATCAGACTGCCGAGAGGGTTGAGAAGGATGGAAAGTCTATTGACGATGTAATCTCGAATATACAGAACAGTATGAACATTGCCATTGGCGGTTGGAGCATTGGCAAGTTCGTCAATCAGATGATGCAGGTCCGCGGTCAGTTCCAGCAGACGGAAATGGCATTCAAGACGATGTTGCAGTCTGAGGAGAAAGCCGATGCTCTCATGAAGCAGATGATACGCACGGCAGCCATCACTCCTTTTGGGGTTGAAGATGTTACTGAGGGAGCCAAGCAGCTCCTTGCGTTCAACGTAGCGGCCGAGGATGTCAACAAGACGCTTATCGGATTGGGAGACGTGGCGGCAGGTATGGGTCTGAACCTTAAAGACCTCGTGATGCTTTACGGTACCACCATTGCCAAGGGTAAGATGGACACGATGGACTTGTATCAGTTCCTCAACCGAGGTATTCCTATCGCAGACGAGATAGCCAAGGTTATGGGTCTTGACGTTACCAATGCCATCAAGGAGGTCCAGAAGCAAATCAAGGCAGGCAAGGTTACAAGCGACATCTTCATCCAGGCAATGCAGAGTATGACTGCTGAGGGTAGTAAGTTCGGTGGCTTGATGGAAGCTCAGTCCAAGACTATTACAGGTCAGATAAGCAACATTGAGGATGCCATCGAGCAGATGTTCAATGAACTCGGCAAGTCCCAGGAGGGTGTTATCAATACCGGTTTGGGAGTCGTTTCCACCCTCGTTGAGAATTGGGAGACGGTAGGCAAGGTGCTTATGACTGTCGTAGCAGCGTATGGAGCATACAAGGCAGCGGTTATAGCAATGATAGCAATATCAAAGGCACAGGTAGCCTGGGAGAGCGCGAAGGCATTCTTGTCTTTAGCTAAGTCTATCACTTCTGCAAAAGATGCTATGGCACTCTTCAATATGGTCTCTTCCTCAAACGTTCTCGGTTTGGTACTCGGTGCAATAGCAGCAGGAGTGACGATGTTCAATCTTTTCGGCAATAGCGCTGAGGATGCCGCCACCAAGACCTCCAAGTTTACCGAAAGCGCAAATGAAGCATCAAGCAAGGTCGAGTCGCTAGTCTCTATTCTGAAGACCGCCAAGGAAGGCTCTAAGGTTTACAAGGACACCATCAAGGAGCTGTCGAACATCTATGGTAACTACGGTATCGCCATCGACAAGATCAAGGAAGACGAGAGCAACCTTGTAGATGTCAAGCAGCAGGAGATAGACAAATCCAATAAACTCATCGAGCAAATCAAGCTGGAGGCTACAGAGCGCAACAGAGCTAATGCAATCTCCAAGGCTAACGAAGACTACAACAACCGTGTTGATAGCGCTCAGCAAGCCCTTTTGGGTAAGTTGAAGGATTATGGAACCTCTAGCAGCGGTATAGCCGTCGGCATACAGAACATCGTATCTGACTCGGTTATCAAGCAGTTTGATGACCTAACACAGAAGATGGCTGGCTTGAATGAGTATTCCAAGGAGTATCAGACCTATCTGAAGCAATACAATCAGTTAGAGGCTTCTTTGATATCCGAATCTGAAAATCTTGCTAATGCTTTCGGTTTTACAGGAGACAAGACAAGCGATGCCAGAAAGGCTTTGATAGGTTATCTCTACGAACTTCGAGCTGCAAAGAAGCTGCATAGTGAAGAGGCAGATAATATCAACCGGGCGGCAGATGCTACCGAGGATTTCGGAAACAAGGTCACTTCTACTAAGGAAAGGATTAATGCTTTGCAGAAGCAGCTCCAGGGTGCCGGTGAGGATGTACACGTTCTCTACAACCGTGTCAAGGAGTTCATGCAGAACTATTCCGAAAACAACATCAACTTCCACGTCAACTTCGATGCCAAGATACCATCGTGGATGCAGAATATGAATATTCCGGAACTGGGACGCTTAGGTAAATACTTCTCTGCTTTGGCACGCGACCTTGCAAACAACAAGAAGTCTGGTGCGCTAGTCAATGGCAAATGGATGTCAACAAACGATATTGCCCAGCGAGGATGGGATTACACCAATGCGGCGAACACTAAGCAGACCAAGGCAGAAGACGATGCTAAGAAGAAGCGGCGTGAGAAGGAAGAGGCAGAAGCCAATGCCAAGAAGAACGCTTCCAAAGCCAAGAAAGCAGCCGCCGATGCCAAGAAGCAGGCAGAAGACCGCAAGAGGGCCCAGGAGGAACTGAATGAGGACTTGAAGCAGCTGCAGCAGGAAAATATCGATACTGATATATCTCAGATGCAGGAAGGCACGGAGAAGAAGCTTGCTGAAATCAAGAACGACTATGCCAAGCGCAAAGCCGAGATTGACAAGCAGGAAGCAGAGTTCAAGAAGAAAAACAAGGAAGCTGGCAAGAAAGTAACCCTCACCTCTGCTCAGTCCAATGCCCTCTCCAAGGCTAGAGACCTCGCTACCCAAGAGTATAACAAGAAGCTTGATGAGGTCAACAGGGAAGCCCTCACCTCTATGCGTGACTACTTGAAGGAGTATGGCTCACTCTATCAGCAGAAGCAAGCCATTGCCGAGGAGTACGAGGAGAAGATTGCCAAGGCTCAGACGCAGGGCGAAAAGCTCTCTCTTCAGCAGCAGAGGAAGAAGGACCTCCAAACCATCGAGATAAATGCCATCAGACAGAACATTGATTGGGGAAGCATCTTCGGAGACTTCGGCGCTATGTTCAAGGACCAACTGGAGCCTACCATTGAGAAGCTGCAAGAACTCTCAAAGAGCACAACAGATGTTAATGAGCAGAAGACCATACAGGAGCTTATCTCCAAGTTACAAGGCTCTGCCACCGTCTGGGATAGTGACATTTTCAAGAAGGTCTCTGACGATATCAACTCCTATCAGTCAGCCATGCAGGGCTATATTGACGCACAAGAGCGAGAGATTGAAGCCTCGAAAGCCGTTACCAAGGCGCAGGAAGACCTCGCCAAGGCTAAGAAGAGCGGTGACAAGACAAGTATCAGCAAGGCTGAAAGCAACCTCTCTAGAGCGCAGGGCGTACTTGCTACCGCATCTAACAACGTTTTGGAGTTCGGTTCATCAGTTCAGAAGGCATCATCAGACTTACAGACATCTGCACAGAAGGCAGTTTCTCAGTTCCAGCAGCTTGAAAATGGTTTGCAGGGTCTCACATCGGGGTCACTCAAAGGCATAGGAAACTCTATTCTAGGGCTTGACAAGCTTTTCGGGGGTACTATGCAGAAGGACGTTGCTAACACGCTTGCAAAGGGCATCCAAGGGTTGCTCGGTAAAGACAGCAACGCAGCCAAGGTTCTGACGGAAGCTTTAGGGGATAGCGGTATGGCAGGTGAAATAATCTCCGCAATACTCGGCATCCTCGATATTCTGAAAGATGGCTTCGGAACACTCATCAGCAACCTCATGGACACGGTCTTTGGCGCAGTAACGGGCATCCTCGATGATGCTTTATCGGGTGACATCGTTATGAAGCCATTGAAGAGTATCGGAAACAACGTTTCACATATCCTCAACACGCTTTCATTCGGTGGTTTCAATAGTCTGTTCGGTGGAGATGGAAATGCAAAGAAGGTCAATGATACCATCGAAAGGCTGACTGACAGAAACACCCTCTTGCAGCAATCCATCGAGGATTTGACTGATGCAATGGAAAACTCCTTTGGGTCCAAGGCAACCTCATACTACGAGCAAGCCTATAAGAATCAGCAGGAGACCAATCAGAACTACCTCGACATCGCCAAGGCGCAGGCAAGCTATCACGCTTCTCACGGCTCATGGAACCGCTATTGGAGTGGCTTCGGTAGTGATGAGATGGATTGGATCAAGAAGAACGTCAAGTCCGACTTCAATGGCGACCTTTTCTCCCTCAGCCCAGAGGAAATGAAGCTCCTCCGTGGCAACGTTGCCATTTGGGAGCATATCGAAAACACAGGAAAGGGTAACTATGGTGGGCGTCTGACAGAGAAGTTGAATGACTACATAGACCAAGCGGGCAAGCTGGATGAGTTATCAGACAAGCTGAAGGAAAACCTTACACAGATTTCCTTTGACAGTATGAAGGATAGCTTCGTATCAGACCTTATGGATATGAGCAAGTCAGCGCAGGACTTTGCAGACGATTTCGCTGAAATGATGCAAAAGGCTCTTCTCTCCTACTCTATGGAAGACCTCATCAACGGCGACTTGAAGAAGCTCTATGATGATTGGGCGAAGGCTATCAAGGACAACGATGGCAAGCTTACAGAAACAGACATAGAAGCATTCAACAAGCGTTACGATGATATAGTCCAGGAAGGCTTGAAGAGACGTGACGAGTGGGCAAAGGTGACAGGCTACACTGGTTCATCATCCTCATCACAGACCGCAACAAGCGGAGGATGGGCATCTATGGGGCAAGATACCGCAGACGAGCTGAATGGTCGCTTCACGGCTCTACAGATTGCAGGAGAGTCCATCGCTCAGAACATGACTACCACCATATCACAGATGGAGAGCATCGTTACACTCGGAATCTCAACCAATGGCGCAGTATTGGAGATTAGAAACATGATGATCATGACAAACAGCTACCTCGAAGACATCGTGAAGTATTCAAAGCTCACCTATAATGACTTCGGAACAAAGCTGGATGACATGAACAGAAGATTAAAGGATATTTAACCTCTATAGGCTTTACGCTTGTCAGCCCTTACAACTATACTCAACAATAGCAAAAGCGGCTCACAGCGAAGCCTACGAGGTTATTTAATGATTAAATAGTTATGCTTAATGGACAACTTTACATCAATGGCAAGGATGCCTACCTTACGTGGGGCATCTTCCTAGACGAAACCGCCCTCAGCACGCTCATGACCCCTGCACCAAACAAGGAGTTCATCAGCAACAAGTATCGCTCAAAGGACGGAAAGTCGGTTATCAAGCACAATCCTAGATTGGATGAGAGGGAGATAACGCTGCCGTTCAATATGACCGCCAAGGACTCAGATACGTTCATGATGAACTATGCTAAGTTCTGCGAGGAGGTTCTTGCTAAGGGAGAGTTGGTTATCCGCACCCGATTTCAGCCTAATGTGTGGTATCGGTGCATCTATCTCTCCTGCACACAGTTCAGTCAGTTCATTCGGGAAATGGCAAAGTTCAGTCTAAAGCTCAACGAGCCAGACCCTAGTGACAGAGGTGAAACAAGTAAATATACAAGCTAATGATTCAGATAAAGAGAAATAACAAGGTATTCTTCACATTAGAGGACTTCGGTGAGGGCTCTAAGCTGTCATATCAGCTTATGGACCACCACTACATCATCTTGAAGTTCACTACGGCTACTCCTATCTATTTCGAGATTGGTGATTCAGTGGAGATTCCAGACTTCGGCTACTTCGAGCTTACGTCGTCATACTTCCCTAAGCACAATGATAGTGATGGCTACGACTATGAAATGCAGATGGATGCCTACTATATGTCTTGGAAGAATAAGATTTGCAAGTATCGCCCTCAGCACGGAGCCAACGAGACCTCCTTCAACCTCACCACAACGGTAGGTGTACACATGAATGTTATACTCGGCAACCTAAAGGCACTAGGTCTTACGTACAATGGCAAGGATTTCTCCGTTGACTACACTACGTACAACAACAAGGCTTTCGATGTTCAGAAGAGATTCTTGATCGAGTACGGCTCCATCAGTATTCTTGATGCTCTCAACGCCATCTGTTCCGAAGACGCACTCAACTGCGAGTGGTGGATAGATGGTTCCATCATATACCTTGGATATTGCGAAATGGAAGGGCAGACAACATTCGAACAGGATGTTAATGTTCTGTCTATGTCCTATTCGGAATCTAAGTCAACTTATATTACGAGACTGTACGCATTCGGCTCAGATAGGAATATTCCGAAAGGATATTTCACTGGTGCCGATGCGGACGTCACCACAGATGGTGTTGCTACTGATTACCTCATGCTTCCAAACAAGGAAGTAGATAGTGATGGTTTCTACGCCAAGGATGGTTACCTGGAGAATGTGAATGTCGTGAAGAACGACAAGCAGGCTATCGAGGGTGTTGTGATGTTCGAGGAAGAATACCCAAAGGTTGAGAGTGTTGTCAGCAGTATCAAGACCTATGATAGCACCGTTGATAACGAAGACGGGACGAAGACTACACAGACGTTTTGGCAGGTCACGGCTACGGATTCGTTCGCTACAAACTTTGAAGCTAGCTGGATAAAGAGCAACCTCACTCTAGGTATCAAGTTCACTAGCGGTGCTCTTATGGGTATGGAGTTCGAGGTCAGTTTCAAGGTTATTGACAAGGCTAACTACTTCGAGATTGTTGCTAATGATACATACGGAAGAACACTCCCAGATGGCGTTATGAGCCCGAAGGTAGGTGATAAGTTCTTTCTCTACAACTGGGACGCAACCAAAATTACAGATACGGACCTCATCCCTACTGCTCAGTTGTCTCTGTTCGATAGAGCGAAGCAGTACTATCAGAAGACTATGATCAGCAACTCAAACTTCACCTGCACGATGGATGGTGACAAGTTCTACAATGATGGGACATACGATTACCATCCTCTCGGTGAACAGGTAAAGCTGATTAATAATATGTTTGCGCAGGTGGACGCGGATGGCAAGCACTACCGAAACTCTCGTATCATCGGCATGGAGATACCTTTGGATATACCTTACGACCATCCTCAGTACACGGTTGGCGAGAAGGCAGCTACAAGTCGATTGGGTAAGTTGGAAGACAAGGTTGATTCCATTAAGGTGAATGGAATGCAGATAGGTGGCACGGGAAGTGGTAATGGTGGAGGTGTCTATGTCATTGGCATGAACGATACCACTCCTGCATCCGATAGTAACGTTTATTCTGCTAGACGTTCGAGGATGGAGTTTGTATCTAGACTACAGGATAACACCGCCAAGGGCACTATCACTTTCGAGAAGGTGCAGAAGTTCTTGCAAGGATTGCAAGTTGGCGAGTCTGGAAAGCATTATATTGATAAAAGTGGTGGCGCAAGTCTCTCCGACGTTGTTGTTGACCGCATTCATGATGCTGCCTCTACGCCTTCAGATAGAGTTATTATTGGTGCTCAAGGTTTCGACCTCTATATGGGCGATGACGGAAAGTCACATATGTACCTCGATAATATTGTCGTTCGACAGAAGTTTTTCGCCTCTTCCGCAGAGATACGAAAGATAAGTTATTCGGGTGGAACTACGATATTCTCGAATGCAGGTAGTACGCTTGCTAAGGTGTCAGTAATTTTCGATGCTGATGGTAATTGTATAGGATATAAGTGCTATGCGTGTGCCGATGATGGTACTACCAGGACCATGAACTGGTGGCGTATAGGCATGATGGCACTTTGTCAGACCTTTAATGTTAAAGCTGGCAAAAATGAAAAATTGCAAAATAGATATTATTGGCGACTTGTCGTTGGCGTAGGTCAGGAGATACTGGATGATGGTAAGCTCTATGATTACGTGGTGCTATCTAATAAGGAAAAGTTTCTTGGTTCTGAGTCTATCGTGCCGACTTATACAAATAAATTGGTAACGGCAGATGGAGTTAATATGCTTGTATTCGGAGATTATGGCATAGAGGTGTCTGTTGCTGAAAGCATGGGTAGTATGGCTGGTATACTTATGGAACTTGAAGATAAGGAGACAGATGAAGGTGGGAACTTAATAGCTAACCGCTATTTCTACGGCTATGAGAGTGGTATTGCTCAAGATGCTCCAGCGGAAGGTGATGTCATTGTACAAGTTGGTGACCAGATATGCTGGAAGAGCCGCGGTAATCTCATTAAAATCTCTACATCGACCGAGGACAATGCTACCGATAATGCTCCGGCAATCACTATGTATCATAACTTAGGAGCACTGTATTCTACGGGAAAAAAGGATTCTGCTGGTATGGAAATTATCAGTCCATATCAATGGAAGACCTGCACGTGTGTTATATCGCCAGAGCAGGTGAAGTTCAATGCTAATAATTTCATGTGGTTTACAGAAGACCCTGAAAAACCTTTCTCTCCTATCACGGTGTTTTATAATATCGAAACTAACGGTATGTTCCGTGTTGGCTCTAGTGGTAGGTTGTATGGTGATAATGTAGAAAACGGCACTGCAAAAGTGGCTGTTTGCTGCTACAAGGTGATGGGAGATACGAAAGATGTGCTTGATAAATGCTGGTGGGAATCGTCTTGTCAGGATATTAAGATAGATTCTCCATATACAGGTAGAACAGATTTGCAAACGAATGATGCTGCCGCTCAGAATCTCCCTGCCTATTTCACACTGGATTGTTATACGCTTTCAGTTACAGCTGATGGAACTAAACATCGTGGGGACGTGCTTCTTGCAACTATGGATATTCCTGTACTCAAAGATGGCGATAAAGGAGAAAAAGGTGACAAAGGAGATAAAGGCGAGCAAGGTGAGCAGGGCTTGCGTGGTCTGCAAGGTGAGACTGGTGAGCAGGGTATTCCTGGCACTCCAGGCAAGGACGGCAAGACTACTTATTTCCATATCAAGTATTCTTCTGAAGCCAACCCTACTACAGCGGCACAGATGACTGAAACTCCAAATACGTATATCGGTACGTATGTGGACTTCCTTCCTAACGACTCTACAGACCCTAACGTTTACACTTGGAGCAGATTTGAGGGTTTGCAGGGTAAGGACGGCACGAACGGCATACCAGGCAAGAATGGTGCAGATGGACGTACCAGTTACCTGCATATCAAATACTCAAATGATGGTGGTCAGACACTGACTGTCAACGACGGCGAGACACCTGGCAGCTGGATAGGTCAGTACACCGACTATGAGCAGAAAGACTCTACGAACGTTACCAAGTACACTTGGAGCAAGATTAAGGGTGAGCAAGGCGACAAGGGTGAAAAAGGCGACCCTGGCGTTGCTGGAGTTTCCCCAGTCACTTATACTGTAGATTTCTTGTTGCAGGAGAAAAAAGTCTATATCTATGTTCATAAGATACAGGAGAAAACTAATATAACACACCTTATTAGCAAGTGGAATAATACGCTGACGTGTAATGTATACATTAACGGAGAATATCTTGCGTATAAGGACAGTGACGTGATGAGTGATAGCTATATTGACCTTTTGGCTTTTCCGTCAGCTAAGACTATTGATATTATTCTGAAGCAGAAAGACGGTGACGAGCAATTAGCTATAGGTAATTATACTATCGGCAGTGAGTTCGAATACCAGATAATTCCAGAGGTGGTTATATTTGATACTAACGATGAAGGGAAACTTCTCACTCCCAAGCAGTCGGCTGAGATTAAATGTTATCGTAACGGTCAGGATGTAACGAACAATTGTGGTTTTTCGCTTACCAACAACCATCATTTAAATTGCACTCCTGGTCCTGGTCAAAAAAAGAACATGGTTATTATCCAGAATATAACTAATGTTACTGTAGACGGGATTACAATGCCCGCTCAGAATGGATATGCTCAGGTTCAGATTACAGACGAACATGGTGGATTACACTACGCTTATGTAAAATTCCAGGTTAATATCACCAAGTTTGTAGCCCATGTGTATAGCAATAATAAGACTTTGACTTCTCAGTATTCTGAAATATCGGGTAAGGTGAATGATATGTCGGGTAAGCTGGATGGTTTGCCGACAGGCAATGAACTAAATGAGTGGAAAAGCTCTATCATACAGACGGCAAGAGAAATCTCCCTCTCGGTGAGCGAAAAGTCAGTGGGCAGAAGAAATATGCTTGTGGGAAGTGCGTGCCGAAAATATGGGGACGGATTTGTGTACATGAGCGGTGCGGGATCGCAGTATTATGATGGCTATCCTTTAGAACAGATAGAGAAAAATAGTGGCATTAATGGCGTTAATTGCATCCATTGCCGAACTAAACAGACAGGAACGAACAGGTATTACTTGTCTGGTTTTAGCTGGTGTGGTACTTCGCTACAAGGCAACATCAAGTTGGAGAAGGGGAAGAACTATGTTCTCTCTTTCTATGCCAAGACGCATACACCAAATGACATTGAGTTTGTAGCGGAAGTTCTATATCAAGGTTCCAAGATAGACACTTCTCGTCCTGCTGGATATGCTGGTCCTACAGGCTATAGCACGACTTTTTCTGCATCAGAAGCCGATAAGTGGGAATTGTTTACCGTTAAGGTTTCTGTTCCACCTGATGCTCTGTATGAGTATGTAGAGATAAATATCTTCGGAAAGGCGAGGAGTTACTCTTTCGTTAGTGGCTATATCTGCAAGCCTATGTTGGAGGAAGGCGAAAATTATAACGGATGGACGTTAAGTGAACAGGATTACGACTATGTGGGTGGCAATCTGCTTGATAACGCAAGGACGCTCGACAAGAGTGGAACGCTGATTGAAAGTCATGATACTGTCATACAGAATGGATATGGAACGGATTCCGCTTGCATTAAAAACTTAATGAAAGCAAACGCAACTCCTTCCGATTACAAGGAAGTGTTGCGGTGGCGTTTCGGAAGTACGTACCTCGTCAACGGAAATGATTACATCCTCTCGTTCGTTGCTAAAGCAGATGTGGATGATGCGAGAGTAGTTTGCTATATGTGGAGCGGTGATATAGAAAATTCGTGCGATATATTCACGGAAGGTAATGGTGGAACTTGGGATTCTCGAAGTGATGGTAAAATCGTATTTATACTGTCTCGGCAATGGACGAGATATTGGGTACACTGGAGACCAAAGGATGGCTATGCGACACCTAAGGAAGTGATAATCCGTCACACAGGAAACAATAGTACCTCTGCCTCCACCGTCTATGTAACCCAGCCTAAGCTCGAAATTGGCGCAACCATGACGGAATGGACAGAGCGCAAGAGCGACCTCATTGATAAGGCGAGCCTGAAGGCAGCGGGTATTGTTGTTGACTCTGAATCTGTCACGCTCTACGGCAATCAGGTACACATCAAGAAGAACAAGACTGATACAAACGATACCGTGCTTATCGACAACGAGACAGGTCAGATATCGGCTGGGCTAATAAATGCCGATGAGGTTGTAGCGAAAGGTATTAAAACGCAGGAACTGGAAGCGCAACACCTCAAAGTGACAGGTAATAGCCGACTTGGAATCTTCGAGATAAAGACATCGAGCATAGACGAGAGGGACCAATATTCCATAGCTGGTGATATGATTACATATAGGGGTAGCTATAAGCTTCCTGACGGGAAAACGGACATTACTTCTATCGATGGTTTAGCTTACTTGATGTACAAGCCTTTGTTTATCAGGCAAGGAGCTCCGGAAAATGGTAGGTATATGAGACTCGGAAATAACTACACGGAATGGGATGATTGTGGAACTGGTAATGGCGATAGTTATCTATTCAACGGTGCGTCGGCAAGATACGTGTGCAGCGGAAGCAGTAACTGCACGTATTATGCCCTACCGAAGAATCTGTCTTACAATACCGGTTATTTCCCAGTCTCGTACATATATGCAACTAAGGCCACGCAGAATGACCCTGCGTTTGCTATTAATGTTGTTAAAACAAAGGATAGTAGCGATGGAACGCGCACGGCTATACAGACAAACGGCGCTATACGAGGAGTAATAGCTCCTAATCTGAGAATTATGAATTATAGCGGGCAAATAAGTAGCTCTGATTGTATAGTGATAGTTACGAAAGGTGGTATTACACTAAAATTGCCTGCTGGTCCTGTTGTAGGTCAGACTTTGCTGATTTACTCTAAAGTGTCGTCAAACGTGTATATCGAGTATGACAGTTCTGGTGGTAACGGTACAGGGAAGATGTAT
>OIYG01001174.1_pt1 | contig 20802 bp, 19 predicted proteins | sample 1587861 | NCBI WGS metagenome assembly OIYG01 (sample SAMN03283272) | human gut metagenome | biome: human-associated habitat; material: feces | host: Homo sapiens | place: Peru | collected 2012 | reverse complement strand
AAAGAGGAGAAAAAGTTGTACTTGTTAGACTTGAAACTTCTCCAGAAGATATTACAGGTATGAAAGCATCTCAAGGTATCTTAACAGTTCGTGGAGGTATGACTTCACATGCTGCAGTAGTTGCTCGTGGTATGGGAACTTGCTGTGTATCAGGATGTGGAGATATCATAATGGATGAAGAAAATAAATGCTTCACATTAGCTGGTAAAACATATCATGAAGGTGACTTCATTTCACTAGATGGTACTACTGGTAACATTTATGACGGAGCTATTCCTACAGTTGATGCAACAATCGCTGGAGAATTTGGTCGCGTTATGGAATGGGCTGATAAATATAGAAAACTAGGCGTTAGAACAAATGCTGATACTCCAAGAGATACTAGAAAAGCTATCGAATTAGGAGCAGAAGGAATTGGTCTTTGCCGTACAGAACACATGTTCTTTGATGAAGAAAGAATTTTCAATTTAAGAAGAATGATCTTATCTGAAACAGTTGAAGATAGAGAAAAATACTTAAATTTATTGATTCCATATCAAAAGAATGACTTCAAAGAAATGTATAAAGAGTTAAAAGGACGTCCAATGACAGTTCGTTATATTGACCCACCACTACATGAATTCATTCCTAAAACAGAAGCTGAAATGAAACAATTAGCTGATGCAATGGGTGTAACAGTTGAACATGTACAAGATGTTTGTAATGGTCTACATGAATTTAACCCAATGATGGGACATAGAGGATGTCGTCTAGCAGTTACTTATCCAGAAATTGCAAGAATGCAAACTCGTGCTTTATTAGAAGCAGCAATTGAAGTTCATGAAGAAGATGGATATGATATTACTCCAGAAATTATGATTCCACTTGTTGGAGAAGTAAAAGAATTAAAATATGTTAAAGATGTAGTAGTTGAAACTGCTGAACAAGTTAAAGCTGAAAGAGGCTCTAACATTGAATATCATATTGGTACAATGATTGAAATCCCAAGAGCAGCATTAACAGCAGATGAAATTGCAAAAGAAGCTGAATTCTTCTCATTCGGAACTAACGATTTAACACAAATGACTTTTGGATTCTCAAGAGACGATGCTGGTAAATTCTTAGGTTCTTACTATGAAAAGAAAATATATGAACAAGATCCATTTGCTAGATTAGACCAAAAAGGTGTTGGTCAATTAGTTAAGATGGCTGTTGAAAAAGGTAAAGCTACAAGACCTAATATTAAATTAGGAATTTGTGGTGAACATGGTGGAGATCCATCAAGTGTTGAATTCTGTCATAATGCAGGATTAACATATGTTTCATGTTCTCCATTTAGAGTACCAATAGCTAGACTTGCTGCTGCACAAGCTGCAATCAAAGCAAAAAATAATAAATAAATCGAATTAAACTAAGATATTTTATATCTTAGTTTTTTTATGATACAATTATTACTATAGTAGAGGTGAAAGAATTGAATAGTACATTCTTAATATTCATAATAATGATTGCAATATCAATAGGAGTATTTGCATTAATTAAAAAAGTTTGTAAACCAATAAAGACATCGACAGCAATTTTATTAGTTATCCTAACAGTGGCAACGTTTGGGATTGCACTTTTGATTTATAAGTTTTTTAGAAACAGTTTTGAAGTGACTAGCTATCATGGAAAGAATTCTTCTGGTGCTACTAGTCTTCATTCATCTGCTTCTTATGATATTCCAACTTTTGACGAACCAAAGAAAATCGAAAAGAAAAAGCCATCAAGAGCATTTACTGATGTATCTGGTAAAACGGCATATTATGATGATGAAGGAAATCTTATTGGAAGTTCAACAGATAATGGTTTTGGCAAAAAAATATTTACTGATAATGAAGGTAATTATGTAGGTGAAGGATTAAATAATGGATTAGGTCAAACTGTATATACAGATAAAGACGGAAATATAACTTCTAGTAATACTAATTATCGTGGGGATGAAGAATTTTCTGATGGAATAACTGCTAAAAAAGATTCCTCTGGAAATACGTACTATTAATGAGAGATAATTATTGTTAAATATTGAGACTGATATTAGAAAAGCAAGAATAAAAAAATAAACTTTGTGACTGGCAACAAAAAAGTTGCTTTTTTTATTGCCAAATCCCTAGGGGGGGGGGGTATAATAATTGTAGATAAAATAATAACGGAGGATGGAGATGGAAGAAAGATATATGAAAACGAAAAAGATAATAATAATAACAATGTGTACATTAATATGTATAATGGCAGTAGGATATGCAGCCTTTGCAACCCAATTAACAATTAATGGAACAGCAAGTATAGAATCAACTTGGAAGGTGGAATTTACTAACATAGCAGAAGGGTTGAAAACAAGTGGAGTAACAATTAAGAATCCTCCAACAGCAAAAGGAACAACAGCAACATTTGATGTGGATTTAACAAGTCCAGGAAATTATATTATATACAAAATAACAGTAACAAATAATGGAACACTAAATGCAATAATAAACGATATAACAGCAAGTGAGACTGGAAGTGATGCAATAAAGTTTGTAATAGCTGGTATTAAAAAGGGTGACAAACTAGCGAGTAAAGCATCAACTACTTTTAATATATTAATAAACTATAATAACTCAGTAACAAGTCAACCAACTATAACAAATAATAAATTAACAGTAGATATAAATTATGTTCAAGATGTAGGACAAACTATTACCAGTGAAGACGTTGAAGTAGTTACAACAGTATTAGGTCCAAGAATATTGAAAGATAATACAGTTAGAGATAATATTAATACAACATTTACCGCTGGTTTATATGAAGTAAACCAAGATACTGAAAATAATAAAAAGACTTATGTTTTTAGTGGACCTGTTGTTAATAATTATGTCTCATTTGCTGGTTTAACATGGAGAATAGTAAGAATAAATGAAGATGGAAGTATAAGAATTATTCTTAATGAAAGTGCGGGAAGAACTCCATTTAATACAAAACCAACTACTTATTATTTTAATCCATTAGTTGGATATATGTACGGAACTCTAGGATCAACCTCTATTTCGAGCGCTCATGCCAATGTTAACTCAAGCACTGCTAAGACATATTTAGATGATTGGTATGTAACTAATCTTTCAAGCTATTCTAGTTATATAGCTGATGCGGAATTTTGCGGAGATAGAACATATACTTCTGGAACGCCTCTTGGAAATTTTGCAGCTACTTATGCACAAAGTACCACATTAGCATGTCCACAAGAAAGTGATTTATATACAACAACAACTAGTACCAATGGTAATAAGGCACTAACTTACCCAATTGGATTAATAAGTTCTGCTGAATTCAATTATACTACAAAAGCAGGAAACACATTTTTGCCACTTACTAGTACAGATGGATTTTGGACAATGACACCAAGTAAATATGATAATGCCCCATATGTCGAAGGAATCTATCGAGGAGGCTTGCAAGATGTTGAAGTTTCTAGTACGATATATTCGGTTTTACCAGTAATAAGTTTAAAAGACAATGTATTAATTAGTTCTGGTAATGGTAGTAGTACCAATCCTTATGTAATACAAACAAATTAAGAGAAGATATCAAAATATCTTCTTTTTTATTTAAAAATTAAAAAAGTTTAAATTTATGTATTCAAAAGTAGTAAAAGTATGATATAATCAAAGAGCATTGGTGATAAATGGACTGTTAGCTCAGTTGGTAGAGCAACTGACTCTTAATCAGTGGGTCTAGGGTTCGAATCCCTAACAGTCCACCAATTTGATTTTAACTAACTGTTATGGTTAGTTTTTTTATACAAAAGATTTAAAATAAAAGGTTGACTATTCTTTATATATTCATGTATAATGATATATGTCAACCGTGGTCATGGAGACGTACTCAAGAGGCTGAAGAGGCGCCCCTGCTAAGGGTGTAGATCGGGTAACTGGTGCGAGGGTTCAAATCCCTCCGTCTCCGCCATTATGATTTTAACTCTGTATTTCATTACAGAGTTTTATTTTGCCATAAAATATGTTATGATCGCCTTGGTAAGCGGAGGATATATGAAATTAGTAATAAAAAAATTAAAAAAAAGTTTTGATAATAACGAAGTATTAAAAGACATAAATTTTGAATTTGAAGAAGGAAAAATTTATGGACTTTTAGGCAGAAACGGTGCCGGCAAAACTACTTTGTTTAACTGCCTAAATGAAGATATTGAAATAGATTCAGGAACCTTTTATTTAGTAGAGGATGGAAAAGAAAGAAATATTAGTGATGATGATATTGGCTATGTATTATCAACACCACTGGTACCTGAATTCTTAACGGCAAGGGAATTTCTAAAGTTTTTTATAGATATAAATAAAGATAAAATAACTAGTGAAAAGACCATCGACGAATACTTTGACTTAATTAAAATGGATGTATCCTCACGTAATAAATTAATGAAAGAATACTCTATGGGAATGAAAAGTAAGATGCAAATGCTTATTAATATAATTTATAATCCTAAAATAATGTTACTAGATGAACCTTTAACATCTTTTGATGTAGTTGTTGCTGATGAAATGAAGAAGTTATTAAAATCAATAAAGAAAGATCATATCTTAATATTTTCAACTCACATAATGGAGTTAGCATTAGATTTATGTGATGAAATAATAGTATTAAATAATGGAAAATTAGAAAAAATGGAAAGAGATAACTTAACTAAAAAAGAGTTTGAAAATAAGATAATTGATACTTTAAAAGGTGAAGAAGATGATTAATACAGTAATCAACTCTTTCAAATTAAATAATGCTTATTCTACTAATTCGTTTATTTATAACATAAAAAAAATACCATTAATCGGTAAATATATACCAACAGATTTATATGGTAACGAAAATATAATTGGTTTAATAAATATCTTGGTTGTAATCTTTAAACTAATAAAACCTTTTATTGGTAAAATTATTTATGTAGGACTAATGATATATATACCAGTAATTTCTTATAAGGATCCAAATTCATTTTTAAATGTTTTCGCATTTCTAACCATAGTAGGTGGATTTTGTAATACTGATATGTTTAATCCTAATAGAAGTAAATACTATTCTATAATTCTAATGCGGATGAATTCTAAGAAATATGCTATTTCTAATTTTATTTGGTTCCTAGTTAAAACATTAATTAGCTTTTATCCTGCTATTATAGCCTTTGGAATCTTATCTGATGTAAATATTTATTTATTACTTTTACTACCACTATTTGTTATAAACATGAAATTAATAGGTAACTTTGTTTATTTAAAGTACTATGAAAAAAAGAAAAAAGTATTAAATGAAAACAATTTCCTTATTACTGGTATAATTGGTACTATTGGTTTATCTTTAGCTTATATTTTACCAGGATTTAATTATAGTATTAATCCATTTATATTTATAATAGTTCTAATAATATCTTTATTCTTAGCAGTTTATTCATTAATATACATATTGCATTGTAATAATTACAATAAAATTTATAAGAGGCTTTTAACTTTGAATAATATAATATTTGATGCGTCAAGTACTAATACAACAAATATGAAAAAACAATATGAATCCAAAATAGATTCTGATATTAATATAGATAGTAATAAGAATGGCTATGAATACTTTAATGAATTATTTATAAAAAGACATAAATATATACTAACTAAATCAGCAATCAAAATAGCTTTAGTTGCTTTAGTAACAATTATAATTATCTTTATAGGTACAAGACTAGATAGTGGTGTATATAAAGATATTAATAAAATGACTTTGTCATATTTACCTTATTTTGTCTTTGTTATGTATATAATAAATAGGGGAACAGTAATAACTAGAGCTATGTTTATTAACTGTGATAATAGTATGCTTAGTTATAGATTTTATAGAAATCCAAAAGTTATCCTATCTTTATTCAAATTACGACTTAAAACTTTAATAAAAATTAATATGATACCTACTATTACAATAGCATTAGGCTTACCTTTCTTATTATTTGTAACAGGGGGAACTACCAATAATATCAATTATGTATTACTATTTATATCAATAATTTTTTTGTCGATATTCTTTTCTACTTATCATTTAGTAATCTATTATTTATTACAGCCATATGATATAAATATGAAATCTAAAAGTGCTACCTATTCAATTATCAATACTGTAACTTATATATTATGTTATTATTGCACGGTAGTTACTTTTCCTACCATTACATTTGCATTATTAATAACAGTTATCTCTGTTGTTTGTATATTTATATCGCTATATTTAGTGTGCAAATATGCACCTAAAACTTTTAGATTAAAATAATATATGATATAATAAATAATTATTGAGGAGTGATTTTATGATTAAAGCAAAACCATTTGTTAAATGGGCTGGTGGCAAAAGACAAATTATTAATGAGTTAAAAAAATATGTTCCAGAAGATTATGATTGTTACTATGAGCCTTTTATAGGTGGGGGTGCCTTATTTTTTGAACTTGCTCCTAAAAAAGCAGTTATTAATGATAGTAATAACGAGTTAATGAATGTATATGAAGTAATGTGTGATGAGCATAAGTATAGTAAAATGTGTCATCTTTTAAATAGTTATGAAGTAAAAAATAGTGAAGAATTTTACTATGAATTAAGAAATAAAGATCGTGATATGAAAAAGTTTGAAAAACTTAATGATTATACTAGGGCAGCTAGAACTATTTATTTAAATAAAGCATGTTTTAATGGATTATATAGAGTTAACTCTAAGGGTGAGTTTAATGTTCCTTACAATAAGAAAAACAAGGTTAATACATATGATAAAGAGAATTTACTAGTAGTTCATATGTATCTTACAATGAATGATATTACAATTATGAATACTGATTTTGAAGAAGCATTAAAGCAAGCTAAAAAAGGAGACTTTGTATATATAGATCCACCATATGATCAAATTAATTCATCTTTTACATCATATACTTTAGAGGGATTTGATCATAATGAACAAAGAAGATTAGCAAAGGTATTTAAAGAGTTATCTGATAGGGGCGTTCAAGTAATGCTTTCTAATCACAATACTGATTTAATACGTGAACTTTATAAAGACTATAATATTCATGTAATAGAGGCTAAAAGAAATATAAATTCTAATGGTAAAAAAAGAGGAAAAGTAGAAGAAGTTATTATAACTAATTATTAAGCGACACTTATCGCTTTTTTTTCTTGAATTTGATTAAGGTTTATTATATAATTAAGTAGAAAGTAGAGGGGTGTCCTATGGATAATGAAGAGAAAAAAGTAAAGACAACTACTCCAAAGAAAAAAGCAACAACTAAAAAAGAAACAGTTAAAAAACAAACAAAGACTACTAAAAGTGCTAGTAGTAAAACAAATACAACTAAAAAAGTAACTGAAAAAAAGAAAACAACTAAACCAGTAAAAAAAGAAGAGGTAAAAGTAGTTAAAGTTACTAAAGAAGAAGCAATAAAAGAAAAAGATACTATAAAGTTACCAGAGACAAAGAAAAAAGAAGTAAGTAAAGAAATATTAGAAATTAGAAAGAAAAGACATCTTATTGAAGCTATCATCATTCTAGTACTTGTATTAATTGCAATTATGCTTATCTCAAATCGTACTTTTTTAACTACTAGTTATAAGAATGATAATATAAATATATCAATTCCTAGATTTAGTTATTTTGTAAAAGATAAAGATAATAAAGTTAAGTTTGTTACATTAAGAAAATCTAAATATTTAAATGATTACTATAACGAATATTTAGAAGGATTTGTTTTTTATAGTTGTTCTGAAGGTGAAAAAACATTCTACTATAATGAAAAAACATTCTCGTTAATTAAAGAAATTAAAGTAGAAAAGAAATTTGCTATTAAAACAGTAGAAATAACTTACGATACTAGATCTCCAGAAGAAGTTTGTGGTATTAAGTAGTAATATATGTAAAGTATTAAAAGCCTTATTATATAAGGCTTTTTTGATGCTTTAATCTTAAAAAAGGTACTAAATATGCTTCAAAAATTTGACAAAAATCGATAATTTTGATAAAATATGTAACTGTCACGTGAAATAAGAGGTGTATTTAAAATGTTTTATGATGAAACACAAGCGATAAAAGCGTGTGAAGAAGACCCCTCGCTGATATTTGAACTTATCAAAGAAGGGCACTACCAAATAGTTGATTTATTATTAACTAAAAAGAAAGTAGATATTAATATATGTGATGAACTTGGAAATAACGTTCTTGTTAGATTACTAAAAAAAGGACAATATGAATTAGTTCTAAAACATATGAAGAATAAAAAGTGGGATGTTAACCATCAAAATAATGAAGGTGATACATTCGCACATATCTTAGTACTATACAATTATGTAAATGTACTTGAGATAATTAGCCAATTAAAAAAGAATAAAGATTTTATGCCAAATATAAAAAACAATAAGGGGGAGACTATACTTGACAAATCTATTAACGATAATTACATTTATACAACAGTTAAGATACTTGAGGATAGAAGATTTAATAACATTGATGTAGTATCATTTAAAAACTTATATGATACATATATTAAAACAAATCATTATGGTAAATATACTAAATTAACTAATTTACAAATAATATTAGATAATCTTGAAGATAAACCATTATTACCTAACATGGCTAAGTTAATTAATATTGTAAAAGAAAACTTTGATGTTATTAAAGAAGAAGTAATTAACAACAAAACAAATGAGTTAGATAGTATTATTACTAGTGTATTATATGAAAGTAGAGCGTAGCATCTACTTTTTCTTTTATTTTTAATGTATTTTGTTGTATAATTTAAAAAGAAATGAGGGATATTATGGAACTACCTAGTTATATAGAAGCAAGAAAAAGAACTAAAGATAAAGTTGCTATTGAATATTATAGTAATGATATTAAAAATATAGGATTAAATAAAACTTATCATATTAAAACTTATGGTTGTCAAATGAATGAACATGATAGTGAAAATATTAAAGCAATGTTAGAAGAACTAGGCTTTACTTATAATGATAATTATGAAGATAGTGATTTAGTCCTTTTAAATACTTGTTCCATTAGAGAAAATGCTCATAATAAAGCTTTTGGTATGTTAGGAAGATTAAAACATTTAAAAGAAAAAAATCCTAATCTTATTGTAGGATTATGTGGGTGTATGGCTCAAGAAGAAGGAGTAGTTAATGAAATATTAACTAAATATAAATGGGTTAATTTTGTATTTGGTACTCATAACTTACATCGCTTACCATATCTTATAAATGAGAATTTAAAGACTAATAAAAGCGAGATAGAAGTATATAGTAAAGAAGGCAACATCATAGAAGGTATGCCAGTTAAAAGAGAAAGTAAATACAAAGCTTTTGTAAATATAATTTATGGTTGTGATAAGTTCTGTACTTACTGTATAGTACCTTTTACTAGAGGAAAACAAAGAAGTAGATTAATGGAAGATATTATTACTGAAGTAAAAGGACTAGTGGATAATGGTTATCAAGAAGTTACTTTATTAGGCCAAAATGTTAATGCTTATGGTAAAGACTTAGGATTAGGTTATGGTATGGAAGAATTACTAGAAGAAGTAAGTAAAACTAATATTCCTAGAGTTAGATTTGTAACTAGTCATCCTTGGGACTTTACTGATAAAATGATAGATGTTATAGCAAGTAATAAAAATATTATGCCTGCTATTCACTTACCAGTACAATCAGGGTCATCTAGAATTTTAAAACTAATGGGTAGAAGATATACTAAAAAAGAATATTTAGAGCTATTTAATAAGATTAAGAATAAAGTACCTAATGTGAGCATTTCAACTGATATTATAGTAGGATTCCCAGGTGAGACTTTAGAAGACTTTATAGAGACTTTAGAACTAGCCGATACATGTAAATTTGATAATGCTTTCACATTTATTTATTCTCCAAGAGAAAATACAGCAGCAGCAAGACTTAAAGACGATGTAACATTAGAAGAAAAAGAAGACAGATTACATAGATTAAATGAAGTAGTAAATAAATATTTCTTAGAGAATAACAAGAAGTTAGTAGGCAAAGTTGTTCCTGTATTAGTAGAAGGTATAAGTGATAAGAAGAATGAACTATATGGTTATACTGATACTAATAAATTGATTAATTTTAAAGGGGAAGATGCATTGATAGGAAAAATAGTTGATGTAGTAGTAACAGAAGCTAAAACTTGGAGCCTAGACGGAGAGTTAAATGAAAAATAATTTATTAGATGGTATAGATGATATAATCACTATTATTGAAAGCGGTGATGAATATAAAAAGTATCAATTATTAGTAAAAAAAATGCATAATAATAAAGAGATAACCAATCTAATAAGTGAAGTTAAAACCTTACAACAAAAACTAGTTAAGGAAGAAGCTTTAGGTAACGATATAAAAGATATAGATAATGAAATAAAAGAAAAACTAAATAAATTAAAAGAGTATCCCATATATTTAGAATATACTTATTTGCAAGAAGACTTGAATAACAGTATTTTATTAGTTAAAGAAAAATTAGAAAAATATATAAATGATCTTACTAATTAAGAGGTAAATTATGGATGGAATTATATTAGTAAATAAACCAAAAGATATGACTAGTAGAGATGTCGTTAATATTGTGTGTAAAACACTTAATACTAGAAGTGTGGGACATACTGGTACTTTGGATCCTATAGCAACAGGTCTTCTTGCTATTGCCATAAATAAAGGCGTTAAAATAGTAGACTTCTTAGTTAATGATACTAAAGAATATATAGCAACAGTACAATTTGGAATATTAACTGATACTTTAGATGTAACAGGAAAAGTACTTGATGAAGTAAAAGACTATGTTATAGATGAAGAAAAATTAAAACAAGTATTAGATTCTTTTGTTGGTAAAATGATACAAGAAGTACCAAAATATTCAGCCGTTAAAGTAGCAGGGAAGAGATTATATGAATATGCTAGAAAAGGTGAAGAAGTAGAAATCCCTAAAAGAGAAATAGAAATATTTAATATTGAACTTTTAACTTTTGATAACGAAGAATTTTCATTTAAAGTTACAGTAAGTAAAGGAACCTATATAAGAAGTTTAATAAGAGATATAGGTATAAAGCTAGGCATACCTTGTTCTATGAAAGAATTAATTAGAACTAAACAAGGTAATTTCAAAATAGAAGATAGTTACACAATCGATGAGATAAAAGATAATAATTATAAAGTAATACCTATAAAAGATTGCTTGAGTAATTATACAACTATTGAAGTCGATGATTTTATTGCTAATAAAGTATTAAATGGTAGAATCTTAGAAAATAGATATAAAGATGATATAATTGTTTTTACTAATAAAGATGAAGTACTTGCTATCTATAAAGTATATGATAAGGATACAACTAAAGTGAAACCAATAAAAGTATTAAGATAAAGTAGATTTATATTTTATCTTTTTTTATGTTATAATGATTAAGAAGTGGAGGAGTAATATGCATACTTATATAATTGAATCAAATGATTATGTTGTTATAAATACTAAAATAGATGAAATACTAAAGACTAATAAATTAAGTAAAGATATGATAATTAAGTATGACCTATTAGAAACTCCTATAAGTGTTGCTATAGAAGACTTAGATACTTACAATTTTTTATCGAGTAATAAAGTGGTTATATGTGATAATGCTTATTTTTTAACTTCATCTAAACCAAAAGGTGCACCAGTCCATAATGAAGAAGAATTAGAAAGATATTTAAATAATCCAAGCGAAGATAATATACTTATTTTGATATGTGACAAATTAGATACAAGAAAAAAACTAGTAAAACTAATTGATAAAAAATATATTCTAGGCGGAGAAATAACAATAGAAGATATAATAAAAAAACATTTAGAGGATTATAAGATGGATATTAAAACTATTCGTTATTTAATTAGCTATTGCGATAATGATAATGAAAGAATTATCAATGAAATAGAAAAACTTAAATGTTATAAATTAGAAAAAAAAGAAATAACCATAGATGATATAAAAGAAGCTGTATTAAAGTTAAGCGGTGATAATATCTTTGCTCTTATAGATAGTATTGTCCAAAAGAATAAATCTAAGGCATTTTCTATTACCAATGAATTAACATCTAAAGGAGAAGACATAAGCAAAATAATCATTATGGTAGCGGATCAATTTAGATTAATGTATCAATCTAAAGTATTTCTTAGTGAAAGATATAGTGAAATAGAGATTGCAAGTAAGCTAAAAATTCATCCATATAGAGTAAAACTAGCTATTGAGAAAGGATATAATTATTCTTCTAAAGTTCTTATGGAAAACTTGAATAAATTAGCTGATTTGGATTACATAATTAAAAGTGGTAGTAATGATCCTAAACTTGCCTTTGAACTATTTTTAGCTAATTTATAAAATTTGTAAAAATACATAATTTCTTTTCATATACTTTTATAGGTGAATAGGTATATGTTAAAGAAATTTTTTTCTTTTGTTGGGGCTTTATCTCTAATTTGTTTCAGTTTTTATTATACAGATAGTGCAGTAGATATTGTTAAAAGAAATGATCCTATTATGAAACAGATAAAAAGTGTAGTAGCGAATTATGAACAAGATTCTAAAGATGCAGTATTAATAAATAATAATATTATTCCAGGTGTAAATGGTATTAAAGTAGACATAGATAAAAGTTATGAAAAAATGAAAAAATACGGTTCTTTTGATGAAAGTTTACTAGTATTTGAAGAAGTTAGTCCTGTTATAACTACAAATAATAATTATGATAAATTTATTGTTGGTGGTAATGGTAATGAACAAAAGATAAGTTTAATTTTTAAATTAAATACTACATCATATATTGATACAATATTAGATAATTTAAAAAATAAAAACGTTAAAGTAACTTTCTTTGTAAATCAAGATTTATTAGATAATGATGTTGATATACTTGAAAAAATTTATTTAAATGGTCATGAACTAGAACTATTAGATAAAGAATATAATCCTAGAGATGTAAAAAAGATAAATAAAAATGTTAAAGCACTAATTGGTGAAAAGTTAAAATACTGTTATAGTGAATCTGATAATCAAGAATTAATAAACAACTGCAAAAAGAATAAAATGCATTCGATAATTCCTAATATTATAACTTCATCTTTTCCGTATAATGATATAAAAAATACAGTAACAAGTGGCTCTATTATAAGTGTAAATAATGATATAAATACAATAAGGGAACTCTCGTCCATCCTAAACTATCTAAATCAAAAAGGATATAAAATGTTTTTATTAAGTGATTTATTAAAAGAATAGTACAAATATCGACACAATTTAATGTGTCTTTTTTATATTATATTCTTGGTGGTGATAACTTGAAAATATATGTAGATTTAGTATTGTTTTTAAATATTGCCATGGACTTTTTATTACTTTTATCAGTTTCAATAGTTCTAAAGAGAAATGTTAAGTTTTATAGAATAATTCTAGGAAGTATTACTGGGGGTATATCAATCTTACTTTTATTTATAAAACTTAATAATATCAGGCTATTTATCATTAAAATGTTAATAAGTATCTTAATGGTATTAATAACTTTCTCGTATAAGAACTTTAAATATTTCTTTAATAATCTTCTTTATTTGTATCTATCAAGTATTATTCTAGGAGGTGGCATATACTTATTAGATGTTCAAATAAACTATCATAACAATGGATTAATGTTTATTAGTAATGGTATGGAAATAAACATAATAGTACTTTTAATAATAAGTCCTTTTATAATATATAGTTATATTAAAAGTATGAAGCAAATGAAAATAAATTTTAATGATTATTACAAGGTAGATGTCTATTACAAAAATAACATATATAAATTTAATGCTTATTTAGATACTGGAAATAAACTTTATGATCCCTACAAAAAACGACCAATTATTTTAATAAGTACTAATAAAATAAATATTGATTATGAAGAAAGTATTTTAGTTCCTTATGAAACTGCAAGTGGTAAAAGTATTTTAAAATGTTTTGTTGCAGAAAAAATAGTAATTGATAATAATTACGAAGTAAAAAATGTATTAGTAGGTATCACTAAATTCAAAATGGAAGGTGTAGATATGCTTTTAAATAATGAAATAATAGGAGGAATAAAATGATAAGTATTTTATTATTAATAGGGGATTTATTAGAATTAAGTAGTGTTTTATTTTATGTAGGAGCAACAGATAAATTACCAGAACCTTTATCTAAAGAGATGGAAGAATATTATTTAATGTTATCTAATGATGGTGATATAACAGCAAGAGATAAATTAATTGAACATAACTTAAGATTAGTTGTATTCTTAGCTAAAAAGTATGAAAATACCAAGGTAGATTTAGAAGATTTAGTAAGTATAGGTACGATTGGTCTAATTAAAGGAATAAAAACCTACAGTATGGATAAAAATATTAAACTAGCAACTTATGCATCTAGATGTATAGATAATGAAATACTTATGTATTTAAGAAAAAATAAGAAAATAAAAACAGAAGTTAGTTTTGATGAATCTTTAAGTTATGACCCTGACGGAAATGAATTACATTTAGAAGATATCCTAGGAACTGACCCTGATATTGTAACAAGAGGATTAGAAGAAGATATTGATAAAAGAATAGTAATTGAAGAGATTAATAGATTAGATCCAAGAGATAGGGAAATAATGGTTTTAAGATATGGTTTAATATCAGGTGAAGAAATGACTCAGAAAGATGTGGCAAAACTTTTAGGAATAAGTCAATCGTATATATCAAGAATTGAAAAGAAAGTTATAAAGAAAATTAAAAACATTGTTAGAAATTACTAAGAAAAAAAGACCTACTGGGTGAGAGTTCAGTAAGTCTTTTACTATATTGACTTAATCAATACAAATATATTCTAATAATCTTTTGTGAAACTAACGTGAAAGATTTATGTTTTTTTTCTAATAAATAACATCAAAAAGAAGTGAATAACTAGAATAGGTAGTAATAACCAAATAATCATTTTAAGACTAAGACTAGATAAATAAATACTTATAATAAGAATAATTAATCCAGGAATTATAACTATATTGTTATGCGGTTTAATCTTAAATAATGAAATAATACCTTCTTTTATATAAAATATTGTAACTGCAATTGTTAAAAAGCCATCAAACATAAATTTAAAAGAAATAATATCTTCAATACGTTCAATAAAGTTAAGTAGTGATACCTTTTGTAATACGATAATATCCGGGTAATTTAAAATACTAGTTAATTTAATTCCAAGAATAGATATTACTAAAATAAAACTTATAAGAACATAAACTGAATTAACAATATAAGCAGTTATCATATACTTAGAATATTTGTTATTACACTCAATTTTATCCTTAGGAATTATTAACAAAAGAAATAATGGCGTAACACTTAAAATACTATAATATATTGAACCCTCATAAATATTAAAGAATTTATTTGTAAGAAGTGGATACAAATTAACTGGATTACTATAGTTTAGAAGTGCAATTAGCGAAATTATTACTAGAAATATTAATATAAAAATAAATATACCACTAGTCCTTGTAATTGTATTAATACCTTTACTAGATAAATAAACACAAGATAAAACAAGAAGAATACCTATAGGAAGAATATTAATATCATTTAAAAGATTATAATTAATAAATAGTGATAGGTTATACAAAATATAAGAAGAAATAAGAATAAATAATAGAATTAAAATAAAGATAAATACTTTAGCAATTGCTTTAGGAAACGAGGCATTAATTTTTTCAAATATATTTTTACTAGGCATTTTATCATTAATATAGAAATAACACTTAACTAAAATAAGTCCAAATATACTTCCCAAGATAACACTAAATATAGAATCATTTTTAGATATAGAAATAATTAAATTAAATAGACCAATTATATAAAAAGAACGATATAAGAAAGTAGATAAGAAAGATATGCCTAAAGGAGAAATTTTACTATCATTATTCATAACTATCATCTCCTTTAATATTAGAATTATTTATTTTATTAGAACTTATCTTAATGTTGAACTTAAACGTTATATCTTTATTATTTTTGTAATATTTATAATCATACTTTTTTAAAAGATTACTAAAGTAGTTATAATTATCTAATGCAAGATAACTATTTATATATTTTTTTACTCCTTTTTGAAATAATAAATCTAACTCTTTATCATCTTTTATTTTAGTATTATTACTCATTATTTGATAAGTACTAGTAATATTAATATTTATCTTATTCTTATTTATTTTTAAATTTGTCTTAGAATAATTTATCTTAAAATTAATATCATTTACCTCAAACTCGTTCTTTATAATATTATCAGTAATAAAGTTATAACCAATACTTTCATCCTTAGTAAGCAACTTATTTTCATTATAAATAGAGTAGTACCCATCTATTTTAATTGAATCCTTATCATCTATTTTAGGTATATAACTATTTTTAATTTCTAGGATATCTTTTACAACATCATCAAATTGCTTAATTGCAACTATTCCTTCATTCTCATGATTAATATTAATTAAGTTATTAACATCATCTTTTTTATAATTTTCAAGATTAGTTTTAGGATTAGTAATAACTGTACTAAAGGTGTTTCTAGAATCACTCCTATTAAGGAATAGATTAATAACTTCATCATAGTCATCTTTTTCTAAATTAGTAGTAAATAGAATTAATTCTAAATGGGAAAAAGATATTTTTTTATTTGATTCTAAATACAAATTAGTTAAACACTTATCTAAAGATTTATCACTAGTAGTATAAACCTTATTACTTTTTAAGTCATCCTCAGTAGGCGTTAACATATTTAAAGATACAACATATTGATTATTATCTTTATCAATTAAAATCATATCAACAATTCCTAGTTCGTTTAATTCACTATAACTAACACAACCAGTAGTAAAAACAATTAAAAGAATTAATACTAATAATTTTATATATTTCATCTTATCGCTCCCTTATAATGTTTTTATCAGTTAAAAGAGGATTCCTTTTACGAAGTCTTTTGCCTTTAACTCTTATAACCGCATCATTTAACTCAGATTTAACAATAGGAGATAACGGGGCCATATAAGGAAAACCAAAACTAGTAATACTGCAAAGTTTAGTAACTAATAAAACAAGTCCAATGAATATTCCATAAATACCAAAAAATGTTGCAATAATTAATAGGAAAATACGATAATATCTAATCGCTTGTGATAAGGCATTACTTGTAAATATTAATCCACTTATCGCACTTATTGCTACTACTATTATCATAATAGGAGAAATAATACCGGCATTAACTGCAGCATCTCCAATAACTAATCCACCTAGTATTGATACAGATGTACCCATTTTAGAAGGTATTCTAGTATCACTTTCTCTTAATATTTCAAAACTTATAATCATCAAAATAGCTTCTATAAAAGCAGGAAAGGGTACAGTTAATCTTTGTGATGTAAAATTAACTAATAAGTTAATAGGAATCGAAGAGGTATTATGAGTAGTAACACTTACGTAATAAGCAGGTAAAAATATTGCAATTATAAATCCAATCAACCTAATTATTCTAATAAAAGAGGCATTTATTGGTTTTTGATAATAATCATCAGGAGTATGTAAAAAATCTATAAAGAAAGTAGGAATAATTAAAACGTAAGGAGAGTTATCAACAATAATTGCAACTTTTCCTTCTAATAAAGCTTGAGATACTGTATCAGGTCGTTCTGTTATATTAATAACTGGAAATAAGTGATCTTTTTTAGTGATACGTTCTCTTATATAACCAGAATCAATTATCCCATCAATATTTATTTCTTCTAGTTTTTTCATTATCTTTGTAATTAACTCATCATTAGCAATATTATTCATATAACAAACTCCAACTTTAGTATTGCTATTCTTTCCAATAAATAAAGTTTTTAAATATAAGTTATTACTTCTAATTCTTCTTCTAATTAATCCAACGTTAGTATTAAAATTTTCATTAAAAGCATCTTTAGGACCAATAATAGAAACTTCACTATCAGTAGTATTTATTCCTCTATCAAGCCTAGCTTTAACTTCTACTGCAATAAAATTCTTGTCTACTAAAACAATACAAAAGCCTTTAAATATATAATCGATAACACTATTTACGTCATCCAATTCTTTTACATTACTTAAAGGTATAGAATTTATGATTAAGGAGTATGTATCTTTAGTAGGAACATTAATTAATTTAGTAATCTTCTTTAATAAAAAATCATTTATATCATCACCACTACATAGTACTTCATTAAATATAATTGTTACTGTACTAGAGTAGGCATCAATACTTCTTATAACTATATCACTACTATTGCCACATTTATTTTTTATATCATTTATTAAATTATTCATAAGTCTTCACCATTAATAATATTATTAGTTTTTTTATTTCAGTTTATACGTTATAATTAATATGAGGCTGATAAATATGAACCAAGTAGTAATAGAAAAATTAGATCATTTTGGAAGAGGAATTGCTAAAATAAATGAAAAAATAGTTTTTGTTCCTAATACATTAAAAGGTGATGTTGTAGAAATAGAAATAGTAAAAGATAATTCTTCTTATGCTTTAGGGAAAGTAGTTAAATATATAGAAAAACAAAAAAGATTGAGCCCTTGTAAATATAGTAATATTTGTGGTGGCTGTCACTTAATAGATATGGATTATTCTAATCAATTAGAGTTTAAAAAAGAAAAGATAAAGGAATTATTTAAGAAAAATTTGGGATTAGACATTATCCTAGATGACGTTATAACAGGAAATAAAAGTAATTATCGTAATAAAATAAATCTTCATGTAGATGGTGAAAAAGTAGGTTTTTATGCTTTAGAAAGTCATGATTTAGTAGAAATAGATGAGTGTTACATTACTAAAAAAGAAATTAATGATTTATTACCTAAAGTAAAAGACTTGGCCCAAAATAACAATATAGATGAAGTAATGATTAGATATCATAATGGATTAATCTTATCTATAAAAGGAAATGTTTCTAAAGATTTTCTTTTAAAGAATTTTCTTGATTGTTCTCTTATTTATTTAAATAATAAAAAGATAAAAGGTAATGAAGTAACAGAAAATATTTTAGATAAACGCTTTAGAGTATCACCAAAGTCATTTTTTCAAGTAAATACTAGCGTATCTAGTAAAATGTTTTCAAAAGTAAGAAGTTATATTAAGAATAAATCCTTTAATAAAGCTCTTGATTTATACTGTGGAACAGGTGTTATTGGTATTTTAATCTCTGACTTAGTAGGCGAAGTAGTAGGAATAGAAGTAGTAAGTGACGCTATAGAAGATGCTAATTATAACAAGAAAATAAATAATATTAATAACGTAAGCTTTATATGTGACAAAGTAGAGAATAGGATAGATAGTTTTAAAGATATAGATTTAGTTATAGTAGATCCACCAAGAAGTGGACTTGATAAGAAAAGCATTGCTAATATAATGACTATCGCCCCTAAAGAGATAATTTATATTTCGTGTGATCCTGCAACATTAACTAGAGACTTAAAGGAGTTAAGAGGTAAGTACGATATAAGTAATGTATCTATTGCTGATATGTTCCCAAATACTTACCATTGCGAAAGTATCACAATTCTTAAGAGGAGATAGAGCTAAATATGTTAAAAATGATTAAAGGTGTAAAAACCAATGATTCAGATAAGTTAAATGAGGAATATATGATTACTGAAAATTGTATAATGGCGAATATTGATGCTAACAAAATATTAAAGATAATTAACGATTTTGTTGATATACAAAAGGATCACCTATTTTTAATAATTGAAGTTCCTACCAATGAAAAAGATGAAGAAATTGAAGGAAATATAATCAGAGAACTTCATAAAGATGTTTATTATCTTGATAATATGTCCAAACCATTTGCTAAAGAATTATTAAAAACATTTGGAAATTTGTTTATTAATGATGGATTATCACAAATTGGTATAGGAAATCATGTTAGTAATGCAGAAATAATGACTGACAAATATAATGTAATAGAAATTTTTAACGGTAAAGACAAAATTGATAATTACGAAAAGTTAATGGATAAATATAAGATTAAAAAAGTGGAAGATTTAGTAACTGCATGGGCTTTCTTTAACGATTCTAACCCAGGTGAATGTATTTATGTTGATGAAGATGGAAAGTCAGTATATGATGCTATTGAAGTATTAACAAAAGAATCAGGATTATATTTTGCTGAGAGAAGATAATGTTTGATTAAATGTTAATGCGATTGCAAATTTATTTAATGTCCAAAGAACTGCAATTGTAAAACATATTAACAATATATATAATGCTGAAAAATTAGATAAAAATTCAACTTGAAGGAAATAGAAAAGTTTCAAGAAAAAAAGACTATTATAATTTAGATATGATTATTTCTATTGGGTTTAGAGTTAATTCCAAAACTGCAATAAAATTTAGAATAAAGCAAGATAGAGAATATATTTCAAGCCTGGATGAAATGTGTAAAAAATAATAAGATGTTACAAAACAGGTATGAATTAATAACAATGTCTATAACTAATTATGCTAAAGCAATATTAGAATTTAAAAAGGTCATTTAAAAGGTATTTTAACTAAAGAAATGTTTTTTGCTATTCATATGCTTTTTAAAAAAAGCGTTAACTTGTGGTATAATTATATAAGAAAGATATTAGATTTATTTTTTAGAATGGAGTGGTAGGTGATAAATATTGTGAAAAAGATC
>OIYG01001170.1_pt1 | contig 20826 bp, 24 predicted proteins | sample 1587861 | NCBI WGS metagenome assembly OIYG01 (sample SAMN03283272) | human gut metagenome | biome: human-associated habitat; material: feces | host: Homo sapiens | place: Peru | collected 2012 | reverse complement strand
TGACCTTGTCAAAGCCAGTCAACGACAGTGGAAGGCTGTAATGCGCTACATCGGAAAATCAGTTTTCGCAGATCGCAAAATGCTAAAGGCTACAGAACTAGTTAAATATAACAACAATCCATTCTGGTGCAATAATGACAAGTATGACGATGAGATGCTTGTTATTTTATATAATTATTATCTGGATATATCTGACAGGTTTAATAAATTAATTAGTGCTGAAGCATTTAGTTTATTTCTTGGTCTTAATAACACTACTGTTAGTGAGTGGAGTAGATTAGAGCCAGGCAAGGTAAGGTTCGAAATTTTCAAAAATTTGAAGGCCGGAAGATTCGAGTGCATAAAGGATCGAGCATTCGACAATCCTAACGTTACAGGGACAATGTATGTGGGAAATGTCGAATATCAGACCAATCTCCCAGGGGTGCGTGAAGATACCAGTAAGAGGGTACTTTCCGTTGAGGAATTGCCAAAGCTTGGGGATGTAAACAATGGCACGAAAGCACTAGATGTAGTAGCTGACGTAATACCGAATACAACACCTTGTACAACACTGGAATTACAGGCAGAAAATACAACATAAAAATAGGGTACACCCTAATTTTATGCAGTGAGAAGCGTTAGAATTTTGTGCAATATGCCGATAGAAAAGACACCGCAGCAGAAGCTTGGAGGAAAAAGACCGGGTAGGGGTCGCACAGAAAACAGCCGCCCACCCCTCTCTAAGCACCACAAATATTTTTTAAATAAAAAATCGCCCTTCACATAACCGTAGCAATAATTCGCAGGAGAAAAAAGAAAAGACCTCTCCGAAGAGAAGCCTTTAAGAATCAAGACGGATCTGAATTATCAACAGACATTAGGTAAGCGGAAACAGCCTTGTCAAGAATCCTGGAAATAGGGATAGAAGTTTTAGCTGAATAGTCCTTAAGCTTTTTGAGAATTTCGTTATCCATGGAAGAGCATATCTGGGAACGATTTTTAAGTAAAGTTTTAGACATAAACAAAACCTCCTTTCAAAGGAATTATAAATCCTGTTGTGACACAATGCAACACAAATAAAACACAATAAACTTCAATACAAGCATTGAATGTGTAGCATTTGCGGTGTATAATATAGGCAATAGGGAAAGGAAGGAGATTTTGGAGGAAAATGAATATTGGGTACGTCAGGGTGTCTACTGTGGAGCAGCATGAAGAGAGACAGATAGAAGGACTTGAGAAATGGCACATTGAAAAATGGTACATTGAAAAAAAGTCCGGGAAGAACATGGATCGTGAGAAGTTGAACGAGATGCTTGAAGATGTGCGTGAGGGGGATACGATTTATGTTCACGATTTTAGCCGTTTGGCCAGAAGCACAAAAGACTTGTTGAACATTGTTGAATTGCTGAATAATAAGGGAGTTCACCTTGTAAGCAATAAGGAGAACATAGACACATCTACACCTCATGGGAAATTAATGTTGACTATGCTTGCTGCTATATATGAGTTTGAGAGAACAAATATGTTGGAGAGGCAGGCAGAGGGAATAGAGATTGCGAAGAGGAATAATGTTTACAAGGGAAGAAAGAAGAAGAAGGTATCCAAGGATTTGCTTGAATCAGGAATGGTAAGAATGAACCTCGGATTTATAACCAAGAAGGAGTTGGCAGAAGAACTTGGAATATCAATACCGACATTAAATAATCGGATTAAAGGGGCATGATGGAAGTATTTGGGAAAAGCATAAAGGATGAATGCCAATATTGCGGTAAAATCCTTCAATGTGAAAAATTCAAGAAAGGTCATGGCATTGATCAAGATAGATCCGGTGTTGCGGATATGGTTAAGTGTCAGATGAGACACTGGGAAAACCGGGTGAAAGATAAGACAGATGAATCTTGACGGCCATTGAAATAGACTTTGAAGGGATGGTGAGAATAATGATTCTGCGTGAAACAATGCATCCTGTTTAGCAATATGTGAATATGCCATAATAAGTAAAAACAAAACATACCACAAATTATTTGAATTTTACACCCCCGTAAATTTCAAAAGTATAAATCGTGGATAGTTGGTCTGTCCACGTAATGGGCTATCGCCAAACGGAAAGGCAAAGGATTTTGGTTCCTTCATTTCCCGGTTCGAATCCGGGTAGCCTAGTTCAGTGCTTTTTGGGGCATGCACTGACTTCTTTCTTTAGGTATTACCAACTAGCGGAATGCTGTTAAGGATCGGCGCAAGATCCGGTGGGGATCAGTATTTTTTTCCTCCAAGATTGAAATACTTTGTGAAAATCAACTTATATCTTTCCATGAGGATATATCCGTTACAGGCGGAACCCCAACCCCCTATAATTAATCAATGCACTTGCCTGGGGTGCAATTACCAGGAAGGATAGGCACACTCCTTATAAGATGTGCCACATGGCGAGGTAGCTCAGATGGTAGAGCAATGATATGAATACGCAGATCATGTTAGTGATCTCAGCAGCAATCTCATTCCAATCGTCCAGGCATGTGTCGGCGGTTCGATTCCGCCCCTCGTCTCTGCCCCGATTGCCGGTTATGGTAGACCGGAGGGAACATGACTGCGATAACGCTTGTGTTCCACACAGCAATCGAGTATACGGGTTCAAGTCCTGTCGGGGCAATCAAGTGACGCTTACAGAAATTTTTCAAAACAGAAAAATCCATTGACATTTTTTCCTTGTTTGAAACAGCGTCATGTAAAGCAATGAGGTTTACTATGAACAGAAAGATTACAGAGATATGGAGAAGTTCCGTAAGACTTGTAACAGGCAGAATCGACGGTATTATGGAAAAACTTCAAATATCTATCCGCGTAAAGAATGGACTAATAAAGAGGACTCTATGGTTTTAGATCATAAAATTTCTGACAGCGAATTGTCAAAGAATTTGGAGCGTTCTGTAAGAGCAATTCAAATCAGGCTGCATAGATTGAAATACTAGACAGAAAGTTAGGGCAGAAAGCCATAAAACTTTACATGGGACGCTAACAGCAAATTATTGGATATGACTGTTAATCATAAAAACCAATAGCGTCCTGAATGAACTTACAAACAATTTTATTATGGGACTCCTACAGCAATCACAATGGTTAAAACAATTTCTGCAAAACAATGTGAAGTGGTTCAATTCCACAAATGAGAGTCCTGGAAAGAGAGGAAACAATGAGCTTCGCAGATGCAATGAGAAAAGATGGTTCATTTACCAGAACTGAAAACGGTGCTGTGGCTTTGAATACCACAGGAGACGCAAGACTGGATTTGTTCGGTACAATCGGATCCCTGAGAGAAGCTGATGAGGGCAGAATCGAAACACTGTTCGCAGAGGCATATAATCAGGATGCCCTTTTTGCTACAAAGATTGCGTTCTACGCAAGGGATATTCGCGGAGGTCTGGGAGAAAGAAAGACTTTCAGAACAATTATCCGCTACATGGCAGAGAAACACCCGGAAGCACTCAGATTGAACCTTGATTTGATTGGAGTATTCGGAAGATATGATGATATGTATTCTCTGATCGGAACTCCGTTAGAGGAAGATATGTGGGCTGCCATGAAGAAACAGTTTGAGGAAGATTTGAAGAACCTCAACGATGGCAAGACAATATCCTTATTGGCAAAGTGGATTAAGACTGCGGATGCAAGCAGTAAGGAAACACGCAGGATTGGCGTTATGACCGCACAGAAACTTGGCTATCCGGTCTACAATTTCAAGAGAATTGTCCGTAGCATGAGAAAACAGATTGGCGTTGTTGAAAGCCTTATGTCTGCCGGAAAGTGGGATGAGATTAAATACCCGGAAGTTCCGAGCCGTGCAATGATGATTTACCGCAAGGCTTTTATGAAGCATGACGAGGCACGATTCAATGAATTTATCGGCAATGTAGAAAAGGGAGATGCGAAGATTAATGCGTCCACATTATTCCCTTACGATATTGTTGAAAAATTCTTATACGGCAGAGAGAACAGCAAAGTCCTTGAAGCACAGTGGAAAGCACTGCCGGATTATGTAGAAGAGGGATCCAATGTTCTTGTAATGGCGGATGTGTCCGGTTCTATGTGCGGCAGACCTTTGGCTACATCAATCGGACTTGCAATCTATTTTGCAGAGAGAAATACAGGTGCATATCACAATCTGTTTATGACATTCTCCGGCAGACCAGAGACGGTTATTCTGAGAGGAGAAACACTCAGACAGAAGATCGACAATGTGAACAGAGCGAATTGGAATAACAATACAGACCTTAAAGCGGCTTTTGAGAAAGTTCTTTCAATCGCTGAAAAGAACGATGTTCCGAAGGAAGATATTCCGAAAGCAATCGTTGTTATCTCTGATATGGAAATCGATAATTGTGGAAACCGTGAGTGGTCTTTCTATGACAAGATGGCAAATAAGTTCCATAAAGCCGGTTATGTCATTCCGAACATCATCTTCTGGAATGTGAACAGTAGACACGATGTATTCCATGCAGACCATGACCGTAAGGGAGTGCAGCTTGCAAGCGGACAGTCAGTTACCGTGTTCAAACAGATTCTGCAGAACCTTGGTTACAATCCGGTTGAGGCAATGGAGAACACAATCAACTCAGAGAGATATGATTGTATAACTATTGAATAACAAGAATAAATATAACTGGTTCTTTATGAAAAATGTAGAGAGCCAGTTTTTTAAGAAAAATGGGCTTTGCTCGGTTACTTGTTTCCGAGTAGTTCACTTGGGGATATTTAAAACGATGATTAAAAATTGTGTAAACTGCTGTGCACCAATAAATAAACTTTATAGTAAATGCCCGTATTGCGGTACACCATATGACTTAACCGGATTCTATGGGGAAATAGATAAAAATAGTTATGTTCAAATGCATACCTCGTAATCCATTAAAAAAAGTATGCACATGCACTGTGAACATCCGCTAAGAAATAGCGTTTTTGAAAAACTTAAGCAAAAGTGTATGCGGCAGTAAGGCTAAAAGCAACTTATCGTTCTGTAAAATGGACGCATATGGAATCCGCAAGATGAAGTATGAGAAATTACAATTAGGTGCAACTCTAAGAGACTGCAATCTCTGAACCTCGCAAGGGATAATGTGCTGAAAGGAAATCTATGAAACCTTATTGCAAGAGTTTGCCGGCTTCCACTGAAACCGGTGTTGCTTCAGACTACTGATTAATCGTCAGTGTGACAATCTGCTTCCAACGGCAGAAAATTTTTGAGAAAAAGGTCAATGTCTCAGCCTTTTTGGAGATGATATAAGATGATCCTTGTAAGGTGCAAATCCTTAATCTCAATTTATATAATTTGCAAATGTAGATGGAAATATATAAGAATTTTTCCATCTATAGTAGTTTGAGGGGAAATTATGATGGTTTATAAAGAAATTGAAAGATTAATTAGTAATGATTCGGAAAAAGAAATGATAGAAACAACGAGTTTGCCAGATGAACCAATAATTCATGCAAATAATAAGAAAGATGAAAATATATTGAGAAATGTTTTTTATGATCGTGGCATGTAAGGAGTATTATATATTTCTAATACTGAAAAAGATATTGGTGAATTCCACACAGAGTGAAAATAAAATATTAATCTTTATTTGTAGAATAAAATATAAGTAACCGACTACGAGTAGACGTAGCCGCTAACCTAAAACAATTATAGGCAGAGTAGTCTATAGTGGCATCTCTGCGAAAGCAGGAGGTGCTTTCTTTTTGGCAAGTTCAAGCCTAATTTCAACAGTAAACAGCTATGAAAATTACATACAGCGACATGGAACAGATGAATCTGTAATAAATGCTATGGTAGAAGCATCTAGGATCGCCATTAAGAGTGATAAAGATACGCAGTACGGATTATCTTTAAGCAACAGGACAAAGGGTCTTATTCAGGCTTATATGCTCAATAAAACAGGTGGTACAATTTGGGATCTTGAAAAGTATGCGCAGCAGCATGAAAAAGAATATAAACTTTTGGATTTGCAGTACGATTTACTTCTTTTGGAATCAAGGGATATATTTGAAAGTTTTATGCTGTACCTGGAGAGAAAAAGACCTGTTGAGGAAAGGTTCTATCAGCCTAGAATAAATCCTCTTAGAAGAGTGGCAAATGGCATACAGGATCTTGCAGATGACAAGATGGATGAGTTGTTTGTGAATTGTCCTTCAAGAATCGGAAAAACGAGCATTGTTAAACTTGGATTTGTATGGTATGGATCTAAGTACCCTGAAAAATCAAATCTCTACACTGCATATTCAGACAAGATTACAAGTGGATTTTATGATGGAATAATAGAGATTATTACGGATCCGACATACACATATGCAGATATATTTCCTGAAAATGTTCAAACACGTTTAATTACGGATGGAAAAGATACAACAATTGATTTGATTCGAAAAAAAACATATCCGACATTTACCATGAGAAGTATTTATGGAACGTTAAATGGAGCCTGTGACTGTTCCGGAATGGGTGTTGCAGATGATCTTTTCAGTGGTATTGAAGAAGCATTGAGCCTTGACCGGCAGACTACTGTATGGGGTAAGTTTGATAACAACTTTATGAAGAGATTAAAGCGAAAAGCAAAACTTATCAACATGGGTACTCGCTGGGCACCTTTGGATGTGCAGGGGAGAAGAAAAGCACTTCTTGAAAACAATGAAGAATACAAGACAAGAAGATGGAATGCAATTATAATTCCGGCTTTAAATGAAAATGATGAAAGCAATTTTGATTATCCATATGATCTTGGGTATTCAACACAAGATTACCTGCAGATCAGGGCATCATTTGAGGAAAATGATGATATGGCATCATGGTTTGCGCAGGATCAGCAGGAGCCAATAGACAGACATGGAGCATTGTTCACAACTGATAATCTGCAATATTTTAAACCGGAAGATTTGCCTGAAAGAGTGCCTGACAGAATTTTTGCAGCTATTGACCCAGCATATGGCGGTGGTGACTTTGTATCAATGCCTATTTGTTATCAGTTTGGAGTTAATTATTATATTGTGGATGTAGTTTACAGTGACTGTGATAAGACCGTAACGGTGCCGGAAGTAACAGAAAGGATTGCTTATCATCTTCGGAAATATTTCCCTAAAACTGCTGAAGTACATTTTGAAGAAACAAAATCAACCGAAGAGTACAGAAAATTATGCGATGAAGAATGGAAGAAGTTAAATGTTCCGGTAAATACGACACATGATCCTGCACCAAACGATATTTCTAAAAAAGACAGAATCAGAAATCATGCACCGGACATAAAAAATCTTAGGTTTCTTGAAAGGCAATATAGAACAGCAGAATATCAGAAATACTTTACCAATATTTTGATTTTTAAGATTGAGGGTAAAAATAAGCATGATGATGGAATTGATTCTACAGCACAGTTATGCGATATGATATATGGTGACAGAAGAATCAGAAAAACAGTAATAAGAAAAAGTCCAATATAAAAAAGGAGCGGAATTATGACAACAAAGGATTATTTATATCAGATACAAAAATATGAAAAATTAATCGTAAACAAAATGAATGATATTGGAAAGCTAAGAAATCTAGCAGCGTCAACTTCCGTTCATGTGAAAGAGGTAGATGTGCAAGTATCATCAGATAAAGACAAGCTTGGATGTTTTGTTTCAAAGATTGTAGACATGGAAAGAGAAGTTGATTCTTGATTGATAAAAGATGGGATATTATCAGGCAGATAGAAGATATAAAAAATATTGACCAATATGAAGTATTGGTTCAAGTATATGTAAAAGGGAAGGGAATAGAGGAGACAGAATTGACAAAAACAAGATCATCCAGGCAGATAAGAAGAATCCATGATAAAGCCATAAGAGAATTTGAAAAAAAGTTTGGAGAAACATATTTGAATGCATAATGCCTTATCTTGTCAGAAAGCGTCAAGATATGTCCTGAACAGTCAGTTGCAATTTAAATAATGTTAATTTACAATTAAAATGTAATACAAGGTAATCTTTTTCATTGGCTATATCCTTCTTAAAGCACCGCAGTAAATTGCGGTGTTTTTTGTTTGTAACGAGGTTATTATGAGTTTTGATGACAACTGGAAAATATATTGTCCTTTATGTAAAAGGAAAGTTGGAACGTATGATGGGAAGTCTATGGTTCCTAAAACATATAAATGCAATAAATGCAAGAAGATAGTTTTGTTTAAACCGGAAGAAAAATCTATTGAAATAAAGCCGATTCCTCAGAGGAATTGCAGTAGTGGTATGACGTTTATGTAGAGGTGTAGTAATGCAGAATGGAAGAATTGTTCTTTATACTGACGTTAAAGAAGTAACATACGAGAACGTAATTAATATTTTAAAAGATATTATGCCTGCACATAACATAAATGCTTCCAGAATACAGTTCCTTGTAGATTACGAGGAAGGTGTTCAGCCTATTCAAAGAAAAAAAGTAACAAGGCCGGATATTGACTGCCAATGCGTAGATAATATAGCAAATGAAGTGACGGAATTTAATCTTGGGTTTAAATGGGGCAACCCCATTACTCTTGTGCAGCGTGGAGATGGGAAAGAAAGCCATGTTGCTGATGGAATAACCATTTTAAATAATTTTTATGAATCACAGGGCATAAGGGCAAAAAGCCAGGAGCTTGGAAGATTTGTAGAGATTGGCTCAACTGGATATGTATATGTCGATTCGAATATGGATTATGAAGAAGGCGATAGCTTATTTACTATTGATATTCTTGATCCAAGAACAACATTTGTGGTGAGATCAAGCTATTATCCTGACAAAAGAGTTATGCTTGCCGGTACGTTTAGGCAAGATAGCATTGGGAATAGATACTTTACTTGTTTCACAAAAAACACACGTTATGAGATAACGAATATTTATAAAATCACAAATGGTGAAAAGGAAGAAAATAAATGGGGGCATGCAGTAAGGAGCGGAGAAGAAAATCCTTTGCATAGAATACCTATTGTTGAGTATATCAGATCATATGACAGGATGGGATGCTTTGAAAGACAGATATCAGAAATGGATAATCTGAATCTGATGATTTCTGATTTTTCAAATGATGTAGACCAAAATACACAGGCCATATGGCATGCAAATGACGTAGATTTTCCTGAAACGGAATCTACAGACAGCGAAGGAAATAAGGTAAAGTCTGAAAGAAAACCAGAAACAAATGAATGGGTATGTACTTACAGCACAAAAGATGGGAAACAGCCATTTATAAAGCCACTTGCTGTTAGTTATGACTACGCAGGCATGCTGAACAACATTATTGCAAGACGTCAGCTTATTCTGCAAAAGTGCAATGTGCCGCAGAGAAATGACAATAGCGGTGGATCTACTGGTGTGGCAATGTCTGATGCTACCGGTTGGAGCCAAGCAGAAACAGCGGCAGCAAAACAGCAGATGATTACAGACAGTAACAAAATGGAAGAGGTTGCTGTTGTTCTTGCGGCTATTAAAGCATCTCAGTTTACACCTGTAGACAGTCCTTTGCTTAAGTTGAAGGCTTCTGATATGCAGCCAAATATTAAGCGGCAAAAAACCTATGAAATGACTACAAAGGCGAATACGATAGCAACGCTTCTTAGCCATGGAATTTATGGGGAAGATGTTCTTAATGCTGTTCCGTTTTTTGATGATCCTAATGAAGTATGGCAAAGAAGCCGCAACCTGATTGAAAAATACCAGGAAAGCATTTTTGACAAGTCAAAATCGAAGAATCAGGCAGAAGGTGGAGAAGGAGAAAAAGATCCAAACTCTGGAAGAACAATGCAGGATCTTAGTGATCAGGTTGATAATAGTCCGGTTATTGATAAGAGCCGTACAGATAAGTAAGGTGAAGTATGGTACAGAAATTTGATAGGTTATCAATGCCATATGAACAGTATTTTGGAGAAATGGAAATCACTGATAACCAAAAAAATAAAAGGATTCAGGTAGCAGAAGAAATAGAGGATATCATGTTTTTCCTTTATGAGCTTGTATCGCTTATGACTGATTATCGGTATATTTCTCCGGAATTTATAAAGCAGAAGGTATATGAAAAATATATCAGTGTTTTAGAAAAATATGGGAAAACAGATAAGTACATTGAAGAATATGCAAAAGAATTTTCTGACATGGTGGTTGATACCACAATAAAACATACCGGAAAAGAATTTTACCTATCTGAAGATAGAGCAATGCTGGTTGCAGAAAACGAAGCAAACAGCGCAATCAATTATTTTGAGTATAAAGAAGCTGTTACAGGTGGAAAGACAAGAAAACAGTGGATCACACAAAGAGATGACCGGGTAAGAGATACGCATAAGGAAGTCAACGGAGAAACAATACCGATTGACAATGCCTTTATTGTTGGAGACAGCCTTATGGCATTTCCAAAAGACACATCATATGGAGCCAGCATTAATGAGATAGCAGGATGCAGATGTACAATTAAATATCTTTGATATTAAGCCATTAGGAATTTACCTAGTGGCTTTTTATATGCCCTAGAGAAAGGGTTTTTAAATTTCGCAAACGTCAGAGAAAGACGGTATAACGAGCAAATTAATAAGAAAGAATGAGGTAAAAAACATGGATGCAGAAACTACAACGACAACTACTGAACAGACAACACAGCAGACGGCAGCAGAAGGGCAGCCTGATACTGCAAAGGAAACTCCGGCTATTCCCAATGCAGAAGAATTAGCTGCAAAATTGGCAGAAGCCAATGCCAAAATCGAAAAGCTGAAACTGCAAAATGATAAGTCCAGCTCTGAAGCAGCTGAGTACAAAAAGCAGCTCAGATCAAAGCTGACAGCGGAAGAGCAGGCGGCAGAAGCCAAGGCAGAAGCTGAAAGGCTGGCAGAAGAAGAAAAGGAAAATATGCGCAAGGAGCTCAACCATATCAAGGCAGTAAATGCGTATACAAGCCGTGTATCTGAAAAATCTATTGAGAAGTTGATTGAAGCGGTTTCTGACAATGACCATGCTGCTGTCGCTTCTATTTTTGATTCAGAAGTCAGGGAAGCGGTAAATAAGGCTGTCGCAGAGAAACAGGCTGAATGGATGAAGTCAAGACCGCCTGTAAATGCTGGCACAGGAGAGCAGTTAACTGTGACTAAAAGCCAGTTTGAAAAAATGAGTTACAGAGAAAGGGTGGATTTCAAGGAAAAGAATCCGGAACTTTACAAAAAGTACACAGAATAATGGAGGTATTTTAAAATGGCACAGACCAAGTTAGCAAATCTTGTTGATCCCCAGGTAATGGCAGATATGGTGTCTGCAAAGTTGCCTAAAAAGATCAAGTTTTCTCCAATTGCGAGAATCGACATAACACTTGTCGGAAGACCGGGAAGTACAATTACTGTACCAAAATATGCGTATATTGGTGACGCAGAAGACGTTGCAGAAGGTGTAGCAATGGGGACAACCGTTCTTACTGCTTCTACAACGGAAGCAAAGGTAAAGAAAGCAGGAAAGGCAGTAGAGATTACTGATGAAGCAGCAGAAAGCGGATATGGTGATCCTCTTGGGACAGCAATAAATCAGCTTACCATGTCTATTGCGGCAAAGGTGGATAATGACAGCTATGACGCATTATGCGGTGCAAAGCTTGTACATGATGGAACAGCAGGAGCAATCAGCTATGCTGGTGTGGTAGCTGCTAACAGCAAGTTTGAAGATGAATCTGATGCTTCTCTTAGCAAGATTATGTTTATTCATCCTAATCAGGAAGCAACACTGCTGAATGATGCAGACTTTAAGAGCAACGACAAATATCCGCTCAATGTGATCATGAATGGAACTATTGGTTCTATTGCTGGTGCACAGGTAGTTAAGTCCAAGAAGGTTAAGCTTGTCAAGTATGAAAAGGACAATGAGGCAGGAACCATTACCATTGTTGCAGATTCCGTAGCAGAGGAAGCAACAAAGAAGCATCTTTCTACTATTATGGCAAATGTGATTGGTGCTCTTGCAGTTGGCGATAAGGTAAAGACCGTTACCACAGAGTATTATGCAAATCCTATTGTCATTGTCGCAGCAGAAGATCCTAACGAGGATGCAGGATCAGACGGTGTTTCTGAAGAAGAAAATGCACTGACCATCTATCTTAAGAGAGCGGTAATGGTGGAATCCGACAGAGATATCCTTGCTAAGACTACGGTAATTTCTGCTGATGAGCATTACACTGCTGTTCTGAGTAATGAATCTAAGGTAGTACTTGCCAAGTTTAAGGCTTAAGGCGGTGATCATATGTTACTGAGAAGATACAAAATTAATTCCGCAAAACAGGGAACTGGTGCACTGGAGAAAGATCCGGTGCATCAGGAAGCTCTTTACGGTGATGAACTTAAGTATGAAGAAGAGCCGGAGAAACATTCTGACAAGCCTACAAAGACAGAAATTAACAGAATGCCGATTGCTGAATTACGGCAAATGGCGGTTAATTCCGGATTAGAAGGTGTAGAAGAAATGACCGGATCGGAAATCAAAGCATATCTGATTGAAGTTTTTGGACTGTAGGAGATAAGAAATGGCAGCATATACGGTATTAGAACAAGTGAAAATTAGATTGAAACAATATCATATGGACACTGCGACTAATGCCGTGGTGTTTGACAAGATAGAAGATAACATTCTTTTGGAACAGCTTATTGAGCAGGCAAAGGCAGATGTAGCCGATGTGAGAAGGTATCCAGCTAGTTATACGAAAGAAGACGTGGAAAATGATCTTAGACGTTATGAATACGTGATTATTAACCTTGCGGTATATGACAGGAAAAAACTTGGTGGAGATTTTCAACAGTCAGACAGTGAAAATGGAAAATCAAGGTCATGGATTGACAGAGATAAGTTGTTTTCTAGTGTATCACCTATAGCAAACATAATATAGAAGATTGTGCGTGATCATTTTACTGACATTAGTAAAATGGTCGCAGGCGGCACACACTAGAGTGGTGGTGGGCAGTGTGCCATGAATAAATAAGCAGGAGACATAACATGAAAGAAATTCTGTTACAGTCCTATCTTGTGGCATTACCGGTTTTCCTTGGTTATATCACATGGCTGCTAAAGAGGCAGAAAAAGGACAGGGATGCAAATAGCAAGGGAACAATGCTTCTTTTGCGTGTGCAGCTTATCGAGTATCATGACAAATATGTCAAGCTTGGAGAAATCCCATCATATGCCTACGATAATTTCGTGGAAATGTATAACGCATATCACGATCTTGGGGGCAATGGAATGGTAACTAAAATGTATAACGAGATTCAGGAATTGCATTTAAAAAGCAATGGTGGACGAAATGCTTGATATCAATAAGCAGGAAATGAAGTATTCTTTGCAAACGGGGAAAATTCCAAAATATGAAACGGATAGCAAGGGAAATGTAGTTACTACGATGGTAGATGGTGTGGAACAGCCGAAAAAGACCGGAGAGTATGTGACAGGGTATAGCGACCCTGTTATTTTTTATGCCAATATCAGCAATAAGCTGAGTGAATCACTTATAAAAGATTTTGGTGTTGATGATTCCACAAATTTTTCTCAGATTGTTACTGGGAAAGGAGAACTCCCTTTAGATGTAGGTTCTCTGATTTGGAAAAGATCAGAAGTCAGATATTTGGATCCGGATAAAACGCAGCCAGATCCGAAATCTTGTGACTATATAGTCAAGGGAATTGCTGACGAAGGAATTGAGGTTGACCTTTTTCTTCTTCAGAAAAATGTAAAGTAGTGGGTAAAAGGGAATGCAAATTACTTTTGATTGTCTTTCGCAAAAATCCATAAAAAAAGCAATTAGTCAAATAAGGGAGTATCAGAAAAAGCTTGATGAAAAATGTAAGTTGATTGCTGAAAAACTTGCAGAAAAAGGTGTGGAAATTGCAAAAGTGCAGATTGCGGATCTAGATGCGGTTTTTACTGGTGATCTTCTTGATAGTATTCATTCGGAATACAAAGGGAGTAGCAAGGGTAGTTCCGTTTATGCTGTGGTTGCTGATTCTGACCATGCTGTTTTCGTTGAGTTTGGAACCGGAATAGTTGGTAAACAAAGTCCGTATCCATATGATTTTCCGGAAGGTATTTCATGGGAATATGCAAGCGGTAAAACAATCAGACAGCTTGCAGATGGAAGATATGGTTGGTTTTATCCGGGGAATGATGGGAAGTGGTATTTCACAGAAGGTATGCCGGCAAGACCATTTATGCACTATACTGCGGAAGAATTAAGAGAAATTGCTTTAGAAACAGTCAAGGAGGTGTTTGGCGGTGGCTAAAGATAATTCCTGGGTGTTTGGAATAGAAAGCACGATTTTCACTATAGTGGAAAAAAGGATATTGGAAAAGTTGTCAAATGATTACCCGGATTTGTATATTACAAATTCTGATAAGAATACAGATGATCCGGTATTTCCTACTATTTATCTTCATGAGTTATCAGGATCAGAACAGGGGAATGATCTTGAAGGTAAAGACATAAATGCTGTTATGGAAACATTTCAAGTAGAGGTAACTTTCGCGCGGAGCCAGCAGGAAGCCAAAAAAGTGCTGGCAGAAGTACTTATGGTTTTTAAAGAAATGAGGTTTCAAATCACTGCCATGCCGGAGTTTAAAAGCGGTGATGAAACATATAGAAGTATAGCAAGGTGCAGGAGACTAATAGGAGCAAGCGAATGCGATACTTTGGGGAACAAGTAGACATAGAGCCGAAAGGCTCTTTTTTTATGCCTTCATGGCAGAAAGAGAGGTAAAAAATGGCAGTTGCAGGATTATCGTCTCTTGAAATTACCTTTGGGTATGGAACAGAGACAACGGCTGGAACAAAGCCGACAACCTTTAATAAGCTGACAAGAATTAATCAGATCGGTGGTATTACTATTGAGCCGGAAGTAATTGATGCGTCAGCACTGGAAGATGCTGTTACAAGAAATATTAAGGGACGTGCAGATACCGGTGGAACATGGGCGGTGACTGTAAACTTTACAGCAGACACAAAGAAGGAGTGGACAGATCTGATTGCAGCGTATAAGGGGCTTACTGGTGGAAAACGTATGTGGTTTGAAGTTCTGCATCCACAGCTTGAAGATGCGTTTTTCGTTGTGGCACAGCCGCCTGAACAGATCCCTATGCCTGAGACCGGACAGAATGAACTTTGGACTATCGAAATGAACCTTACCATTGAGGAATATAAGGGAATGGATACAAAGGTTGCACTCACTCCGGGGGAATAAAAAGCCAGTCACAAACAAAAAGTAGGACTGTAGTAACTGGCAAGGACGAAATTGCAGTCGAAGAAACTGAGTAGAAGAGATATGGGGCAGCCTTAAGGGTTGCCCCTTTCCCTATATAAAGTAGGGAGGGAAAGGAAAGGTAAAGGTTATGAAGCATTTTACAATTAATGGAAAAGATTACAGATCCAAGGAAATTGATTTCAATTTTGTATGTGACCTTGAGGACAACGGTGTATCACTTGCATCAGCAAACGAGAAACCGATGTCAATGGTTCGTGCATATTTTGCCCTTTGTGCAGGAAGAAACAAAGAATATGCAGGAAAAGAAATGCAGGAACACGTGCTTAATGGTGGAGACTTTGATGAGATTATGGAGGTGATGGGTGCGGAAATGGAAGCATCCGGTTTTTTTCAGGCTCTCTCCAAGAAGAAGGAAGAGGAAGCTGCAGAGGACGAGAAGGAACAGACAAAGAAGAAATAACGGTACATTACGACTCGTTAAGAGAATTATTTGAAAATGAATGGTTTGTCCGTGCCTGTGAAATGGGTGTGGACTGGAATACATTTTGGACATTAAATCCGAAAAAACTATTGCTGATTTCAAAAGGGCATAAGAAAAGGCTGATGCAGCAAGATCAAATAAACTGGCTGAATGGTCAATATATGGTATCTGCTGTAGGTGTAGCTGTGGAACACGTTCTTGCAGGAAGGAAAGCTGTTTCAAAGTACATTGAAAAGCCTATTCTTTTGCAGATGGATGAAGAAGAGCAGAAAAAAGAGAAGATGAAGGAAGTAAATCTTTTCTTTGAAAAGCTGAAAGTAATGCAGACAAATTTTGAATTAGCAAAGAAAGAAAAAGACGGAATGGGGTCATAGCCATACCGTCTATTAATGAAAGCGAGTGATTGTTATGTCAGAAATTGATAGCCTTGATATAAAAATTGAAGCCGAAGCGAAACAGGCAAATACTGCTCTTGATAAACTGGCTGAAAAAATGGAAGCATTTTCAAGTGCACTTGGAAAACTGACTAATAATGACGCTTTTAAATCCATGACAAAGAATGCGCAGAAAGCGTCCGAGCAAATGGAATCCATGAGGGGTTCAGCAGACGCTGTAGCAGGTCAAATTGGCAGTAAAATGGCAAAGGTAGGCAATTCTATCAAAAACATAGAAAAGCCTGTAAAAGAAGCTAAAAAGAGCATTCAGGACATGGTTAAAGAGATCAGTGACAGGTCTGTTGACATTAAGCCTGTTTTGGATATGGGAAATCTAACTGGTGAACAGAGAAAATATGAAAGCCAGCTTAGAAATATGCAAAATCAGCTTAATCGGGTACTTTATTCTAGCAGTGCAGATAAGCAGCTTAAAACGATTGAAAGATTGACCATAAAGATTAATGAAGCTAAGAATGCGCTTACAGAAATAAAAAATCTGCAAGATCAGACGTCATATGAGCCACAGGTGCAAGAGCCGGTTATACATGGATTTGGCACGGAAGAAATAAAAACATCTATTGAGACGTATAAGCAAACTCTTGATACATGGAAAGATTATCTTAAGAATTTTAATGAGGGAAATTATGACGCACCATCTACAAATTTAGTAGATAGCATAAAGGAAACGGTTTCTTCCTTAAAGGCAGATTATCCGGAAGCACAATCTGTTATATCAGAGTATGAAGAGCTTCTGAAAAACTTTTCAGATATTGCCATAGAACCCCAAATAGAAAAAACTTCATCATTTGAAAAAGTAAAAGAAGAAGTAGAGGACGTAAACAATTCCATAAAAAACATTCAGCCACTTGAGTTTACCGGAAATTTCTATGAAATGGAAAAGTGGGTTGATGATCTCAACGCAAAACTGATTGTTCTGCTAAATAAGCAGGAGAAATTGCAAGACCTTGGATCAAATATGGATACACAAAGAATGCAGGGACTTGCATATGACATTGATCAGATAACAGCTACGCTTGACAAATATGAGAAAAAGCTTGAGGAAGCAAGAGAAGCCGGAGAACTGGAAATTAAGATACCGGATATTGACTCAGGACTTGGAAAAGCAGAATCAAAGGCTGAATCAGTAGCAAAGTCAATCAAGCAGAAGTTTATTGATAATAAAATCATTGTGCCTACGGACGGGATGAAACAGGCACAGAAAGAAATAGACAAGATCAGGCAGAAATATGATGATCTTGTGAAAAGTATTCAGCAGAAAGCCGGTACAATTCAGTTTTACGGTGCAAGTGGAGATTTTAAAAAGAAACAGGCAGAATTATCAGCCTTAAGAAATGAATATCAGAGCCTTATCAGCAAGCAGAAAGAATTATCCTTATCCGGTGGGTATAAGTTTAATTTTGACGGTGTTCAAAAGAGTTTTAAGGATTTTGGTAAATCCATGTCAAGTGTGCATGGAACACTTTCAAAACTGGATAAGACTATTTCGAGAATCGGAAAGAGGATGCTGTCACTGATAGCACCGACAAAGAAAGCGAAAGCGGCATTGCAAGGAATGAGCATTACTAATGCCGGACTTGCTAAGAGCCTGTTACGGACAACCAAAATGCTTAAGCTAATGGTTGTCAGAATGGCACTGAGAGGAATTATTGATGGTGTCAAGACAGGTATGCAGAATCTTGCTGTTTATAGTGACGAGACCAATGCAAGCCTGTCTATGCTGATGAACAGCCTGAACCAGTTGAAAAATGCGTTTGCGTCAGCAGTTTCACCGATTTTAAATGCGTTTGCACCTGCACTGAATCAGATTATCCAGTTGTGCATTAAGGCAGTCAATGTAATCAATCAGGTTATTTCTGCACTGGCAGGTAAAAGCACTTGGATCAAGGCGAAGCCACTTACTGACAGCTACCGGGATTCAATTGATAAGACAGCAAAGTCTGCAAAAGAACTAAATAAGCAGTTACAGGGATTTGACCGCCTGAACAATCTGACCACAAGTAAAAATAAAGGTTCGTCCAGTAGTGCAGCAACAGGAACTGCTCCGGCTGATATGTTCGAGACAGTGCCGATTGAAAGCAAGTGGAAAAAGCTGGCGGACAAACTCAAGAATATTGCAAATCAGCTGTTCGATCCTCTTAAGAAAGCATGGAATCGTGTTGGGAAATTTGTCATGGATTCATGGCAAAAGGCACTTAAGTCTGTTTGGAATCTGATCAAGTCAATTGGAAAAGACTTCCTGAAAGTTTGGAATCAGGAAGCTACAATTAAGATTTTCGAAAATATTTTACATATTATTGGAGATATCGGACTTGTAGTGTCAAATCTAGCGGATAACTTCCGTGAAGCGTGGGAAGCAAACGATACCGGACTTCATATTTTTGAGAACATCAGAGATATTATCGGTGTTGTAATTGAAAATATAAAGGGTGCGGCAGACACAACCGTTGAGTGGTCAAAAAATCTTGATTTTAGTCCTCTTCTGACAAAGGTTGAGGAATGGACGCAATCACTTATTCCTGTTTTTGATAACCTGTCCGGAATCTTAAAGGATTTTTACGAAGAAGTTTTACTTCCATTAGGTAAATGGGTACTTGAAAAGGGTCTAAAAGATTTACTGCAAGTATTTATTGACTTTAATAACGAAGTCGATTGGGAGAATCTTAGAAGCAATCTTTCAGAATTGTGGAAACATCTTGAACCATTTGCGGAAACTGTTGGCGAAGGGGTAATTACTTTTATAAAAGATACCTCACAAGCACTGGCAGATTTTATCGATGGAGAAGATTTTGAAGATTTTTTGGATACCATTGAAGAATGGATGGATGGTGTTTCGGCAGAAGATGTTGCGAACAGCTTAAAGAAAATAGCTGAAGCAATCGTTGTGCTTAAAGTTGCCGTTGTAGGATTTGGTTTAGCTTCAAAAGGAATTGCCGTTTTAAGCACATTATTTAGTGTTCTTAAAAAAATAGGAGAACTTGCAAAAAAAGGCTGGAAATTTCTAACAGAAATAGGGAATGGAATAAAAGCTCTTTTTGGTGGCTTGTCAGGAATGGCAGGTATTGCAAATGCCGCTAACATTTTGGGAATATTTGCATCATTTAATCCTGGAATGATCGGTGAGCTTGGGATAAAAATAGGTGATCTCCTAAATGGAAGTATTCTTGATTCAAGGACATGGGACAACTGGTTTGGAGATTTAAGCAGAAAACTTTCAGACCTTAGTTTTGAATTTGCAGATTTTATAGGCGAAAAATTTATAAGTGGTACATTTGAGAATATAGTTGAATTATTTACCTTTGACCAGTCATTAAGTTGGTTTAACGAAGCGTATGAAAACTTCAAAAAAGGTGGATGGCATATTCTTGAAGGTCTGCTTGATGGATTTATAGGAGCTGTAACATTAATACCGGAATATATCGAAAATATGTTTACCATGTTTTACAATGATGTTTGTGAAGCATTTGGAATACATAGTCCGGCTGAAAATGTAAAGCCACTTGGAATGAATATTCTTCTTGGAATTGTAGAAGGATTTAAAGAAAGCATTTCAGAATTTACAGATGCAATTACATTATGGTATGAAGAAAGCGTACAGCCATGGTTTACTATTGAGAAATGGAGCGAACTATGGACTAATGTAAAAAATGCTTTTACAACAAAATGGAATGAAATTGTTGAGTGGTGGAAAACAACAGCTATTTATAAGTGGTATGAGGATAATGTAAAACCATGGTTCTCGAAAGAAAAATGGTCTTTTTCTGGAATAAAGGAAGGACTTAAAATGGCTTTTGATTCTGCAATAAAAGCAATAAAAGCAGTGTGGAACTCATTTGCAGAGTGGTTTAATGATAAAATGACTTTTACATTGAAACCACTAAATATTGCTGGAAAGACTATTTTTTCCGGTGGCACTGTTACATTGGCTAAAATACCAACGTTTTCTGTTGGTGGATTTCCGGAAGATGGATTGTTTATGGCAAATCATAATGAAATGGTTGGCCAATTTAGCAATGGACAAACAGCGGTTGCAAATAATGAGCAGATTGTAGAAGGAATCAAGAGCGGTGTGAAGGCTGCGGTTGTAGAAGCACTTACACCATATTTGGCAGATTTAGTAAATTCCAACAGAGAAATTGCTGAAAAAGAATTTGGAATTTCAGAAGATGCGATAGGAAGAAGCGCGAAGAAGTATTCTGATGAATACAAAAAGCGCACAGACGATTACGTGTATTCATAATGCTTTATTTTTCTCCCTCTGTGTGATATTATATTTTCATTACACGTGGGGGAGGAAAAAAGTATGAAATGTCCTAATTGCGGAGCAGAATCAAATGGGAGGTATTGTTCTTATTGCGGAAGTGAGATGCCAGTTAATGGAAATCAGATTAATATAAATCACAACGAAAAAATAAGCCATACTAATACAACAAATAATTATTACGACAGCAGAGAAAAAACATATGATGATATTTACGAAGAAGAAAAAATGAGAGCCAATGCAAGAAACAGGCTGAACAGTGAAGCGCAAGCATCACAAGCAAAAGGATGCTTAATTACATTCTTAATATTCATTGGAATCATAGCATTTATATGGTGGAAAATAACAAGTTGGTGGGATGGGGTTCTTGACAATGGGAG